>TARA_R110001599_G_scaffold102386_1_pt1 | contig 27726 bp, 28 predicted proteins | sample TARA_R110001599 | Tara Oceans TARA_R110001599 (sample SAMEA4398360) | marine metagenome | biome: Polar Biome; feature: [MES] marine water layer (ENVO:01000295) within the mesopelagic zone...; material: water (ENVO:00002006), including particulate matter (ENVO:01000060) such...
TAACAGTATCTCCAACATTAATAGTAATGTTTTTAGGTTCAAATACTACTCCTTTAGCAATAACTTTATATGTTATACCTTCTTTATTTTCTGTAATATCTCTATAGTTTTGAGCAGGAGCAAAAGTACCCATTTTTTTACGAGCGGCTGCTTTTGTTTTATAAGGACCAAATTCTTGTCTTACTCCTTGCCCTAATGGATCATCTTGTATATAATAAAATTTATTACCTCTTTTTTCAATAGCTCTATATCTAGCACCTACATTTCCTTTTTTAAATCTACTAGATTCTTTAACTTTTTCATAAGCTGAGCCGAATGGGGCTGATTTTCCTTTATGTTTAGCTTGAGCTTTAGGGTCTATATTTTCCCCTTTTAACCCAGAATCATCACTATTTTTTTCTTCACTTATTATCTCTTTATTTTCTATTAGAAGTTCACCTAATACTTCCATTTTACCCATAAGTTCTTGAAAAGCTATAGGTTCAATATCCATACCATCTTTAGTTGATTCATATAACTCTTCTAAAAATCCTTTATAATCTTCAGTAAATTCATCTTTATTAAAGTTACCATCTGATGCTTTTTTATAGTAAGGAGCTTTGACTTTAAAATGGTGATATGTTAACATAGAATTACCACCTTTTTCTTTAGCATTATTAGCTATCGTTCCTGCACCTTCTCCTCTCCCTTCAGCAAAATCTTCTATTTCTCCTTCATTTAACTGTGGGGTATTATCATGTCCACATTTATGGCAAATATATAAATCATTACCACCGTCTGCTATTTTCCAAGTCCAACCACAATTATCACAAACTATACTATTACCTACTATTGCTTCTTCAACATTAGTAGTTGTTTTTAAAGTTTTAGCTAATACTAGTGCTTTATAGTATTTTTGATTTTTTTCACTTCTGTTTTTCATTTTTTTTAGACGTGATATTGCTTTATTTATTTTAGATAAAGGGATTTTTTCTCCATCTTTAATTTTAAGTCTTTTTCTAACTGTACCTTGTTTTAAATTACCTGCTTTTTTACCTTTAGCAGCCATTTTTTCATAAGTATCCCCCTCATTCATTTCTGGCTTATCAGTTAAAATACCTTCAGTTAGGGTATCTGTCCAACTTCTAAAAGCCATATTACCTTTTTCATATGCCTCTCTTTCAATTTCAGGTAAATCTCCTTCATCATTGGTATTTTGAGTATCAATGGTATTTAGTCTACCTTCAAGATTTTGAAAATGGTGAATCATCTCATGCGCAAATGAACGCATAACATCCTTTGGATGACGATTTAATGTATATAAAGTTATTTTATTATTATTTGGGTCGTAATATGCTGTTTTACCGAAAAAACTCTCAGCATTTCTATTATCATCATTTATAAACTTTACAGTTGGTAAAGGTCTTAAATCCATCCCTTTGTTGAGCATGAATATAGTTAATGATTTTATATATTTGGGATAGTCAAAAGTATCAAAAGATAATTGTGCATCTTCATCTTCTCTCATTAATTCTAAAGCAAACATATTTAACCCAAATGGGTCTTTAGGTTTTTTACCTGTTGGGTTATTTGATTTCTTGTAATCATCCATATTCTTTTTAGCTATCTTAAAACCATTTTCATTTATTTGCAATTGAGGGTCTATGTTTTCTTTTTTTAGACGTTGGGTTTTCTTTTTAGATGCTTCTTTTCTTTCTTCAGCATAATCTAAAGCTGTTTTTAAACGTTTTTTTACAGCAGGATCTTTTGCTCTATTATACGCCGCTCTTACTCTTTGATGTATTAAATTTATAATCTGAGATTGACGGGCATGGGATTTATTTTTAAAGGAAGTTTTATTTAAAGTATCTATTATATCTTGTCTGGTGGAGAATTTAACTTTAACTGTATCCTTAGGATTTTCATCTGTGTATAATCTTCTGCTTGAACCTTTAGGTTTTTTACCTGTACCTTTTTTAGGGTCTGCTTCAGAAAGTCTTTTATTTTTTGATAGATATTTATTTACAGTTTGAAGATCATCTTTTGAGTCATCAAATTTTTCTCCTCCAGCGGGATTCCATTCTTCCTCTCGTTCTAATTCATTGTCATGAGTTTCAAACCAATGATCTTGTTCTTGATCTTTATCTCCAGTTTCGTAAGCATTTATTATAGTTTGAACATCTTCAAAAGATAACTCTAATACAGTTGATAAAATGTATTCTAATCCAACTTCATCTAAAATGCGATCATCATTTTCTTCACCAAAATATTTATCAAACTTAGCATAAAAATCTAAAAATACAGAAGGAGATACTTTACCTTGAGGAGAGGCATCTATAACAGCTAAAATATTTTCATCTGTTTCCTTCTCTCTACCTATCCCACTAATTAAAGCTTTATTAACTTTACTCATATCTATTACTACATTTTCTTTTAAAAACGTAGAAGGTGAGGATAAAATATTCCAAATTTCATCTTGATTGGAATTAGGGGGAAGGTAGGAAATAAAGGTTTCTTTATCATTATCCATTAATGCTCGTCTAGCATTAGTTCCACTCATCCCACCATCAGGGGTTGATGAAATTTTTAAATTTAAATTGGGATATTTATCTAAAGATACTGATCTAGAGGTAATATCTTGTAGGTCATCTTCTCTACCTTCTCTAGCTCCTATAATCCAATAAAGAGTATCTTCAGGATTATTTTTCGCATATCTGTAAATGTCACCAATAGGTGAAGGGGAATTTTCTATTCTAACAGGTTTATCTATTAAAGGTTTATAATATTCATCCCAAATTTTAAATGATTGTTCTTGGGTGATACCATCTCTTACTTTCCCCCCAACATAGATTATAATATTATCTATTTCAGGGTGATTTTCTAAAGCTTTTTGAATTGCTGATAAGTGACCTGCAGTAGGTGGTTTAAAACCCCCACCAAATAGAGCAGTAACCTCTTTACCTCCTATACTTTCAGGTAAAAAATCTTTAATAAGAGATTTAGTTAAGGAATCCATTAATTTTATTTTTAATTTGATCTTGTGGAGTAAACTCAGGTAGATCTGAGAGTAATTGTTTAATAGATGATTCTAATTCTTCTTGTTCAGCAGCTTTTTTAGCTTTTTCTTCATCACTATATTCTCTAGCTGCTGTTACTTGATCAAAATAACTTTTAATTTCTTCTTCATTATAAGTTTTATCAGCACCTTTGGGGTCATTATTTACTAAAATAAAATCATCTCCAAACATGTTTTTAAAAGTATCAATATTTTTATTTACTTGATTCCAAGTACGAACTATAATTGAAGGACGAAGTGATCTACCACCTGCTTCTCCTCTTGATCTATTACGTTCTAATGATATTAATGGTGAAACATATATCATCACCATCATTGTATCATAACCTAAGTCTTCTAATTGAGTTTTTTTCTTTAATATAGGATTTGAAGCCCCACCTGTTCCATCAATTATAATATTTTCTAAATTTTCTTGGGCTGCTTTGAGTTTGGCTGTTGTTTCTTTACGAGCTTGACCCATTAATTTAGAAGATTGAGATAATTCATCTGATGTAAACTCAGATTGGGGTTTATCTAAACCTGCTTTTTTAAGTAATTCTTCATAGGTGTCATCTATGTTAATTACTTTTAAATTAGGTATATTGTTTTTAACAAAAGTTGATTTACCGCTTCCTGCAGGGCCAGCTAAAAATACAGCTTTAGGAGTACTACTTACTTCTTTTAATAATTCTACTAAACTTATCATAATTATACATATTATAAAATCCGTTTAGCATTAGTTCTAAATTCGGTAAAGAAGGGTTTATGTTTAGGATTTTCAAGATCAAACAATTTCTTAACAGTTTTAAAGATATCAAGATTTTCTTCTTGTGTACGTGATGATTCATACATTTCCCAATTTTTACCTTGAATTTTTCCTTGGGATGGTTTTCTTTTATTAGATTTTAACCAAAGTACACCACAACGATCTACAGTTTTACCATAACACTCTTCATAACATTTAGCATAAACCGCTGTCTGTAAGTCATAGGTGGTTTGAAGATGGTTAGAAGTTTTAAAATCTATAATCCATAATTCATTTTTACCATCAATTTCTATTTCACATACCATATCACAAGTACCTGCTACTTTTAATTCATCTGAGAATAAATGTACTTCTGCTTCAATTAATATAGGATTATATTCTTCCCAAAAATCAACAAAACGTAAAAACATTTGCCATACTAATGGGTCATATTTTGGATAACCATCTGTACTTAAGAAATTCATTTCTTTACCATTTAGGTAATCTTCAATCATTTCATGGGTTTGTGTTCCTTGTTCTGCTGCTTTTTTAACAATATATTCCGAAGAATATCCCACCTTTTTAAGCCAGTCTTCAAAGAATTTACCTTTTGGGTAAGTACCTAAAACATAGGTAATAGAGGGATAAAATTCACCATTTCTTTGATAATACCTTGAATCTGGCATTGTTATTTGCTTAGAATCTTCAGATATTTCTAATATTCTGTTGTAAGATTTTTTAATGTTTTTCTTTTTCATATAAGAGATAATTTTTTCTCCATAAGAGTATATTCAGTTAATGGAGTAACTGTTTGGATTAGCTTAGTAAAGTTTTTAAAACCTAGTTCACTCGGGTCTTTCCCTTGTAACTCTACTAGATAAACTTCTTTTCCGACATTTAAAAGTTGTTCACAAAATTTTAAAGCTTGTTTCATTGCATCGTTATCTAAAGCTATATAAATTTTTTTTACTTTAGATTCAACTAACTTTTTCATTAAACTAGATTGTATATTTTTACCAAATAATGGGATAGCATTTCTTTTTATAGCCATAGCATCAAAGGGTCCTTCACATAATATAATAGGTAAATCCCAATTAATAAACATTTCAAATGGAATAATATCACGTGAAGTATCGGGATTACGGTATTTTATATAAGGATCTTTCTCAAATGATCTTGCGGTAAAATAGTTTAACTTACCATATTCATCATATGAAGGTATAATAACCATTTTAGAATACCGACCATAGTCACAATATCCTATATCATATTTTAGAATATCTTGTTTAGTAAGATTTCTTCTTTTTAAATAGGATAGAGCATGTCTTGCTATAATATCTTTATTATTTAAAAAAGATTTAAATTCTTTTGGCAATTCTAATTGTTCTACTTTTATAGAAGAAATCTCATTACTAGATACATTTTTAACTAATTTACTTAATTCTTGAAAGTGTTCTGGGGAGGTTTTTATTTGTTGGAATAAAGATTTTATAGTTTTACCTTTTTTTCCACATACCCAACAATGCCAAGGATTATGACCTTTTTTATTTTCAGTAAAATTAATTTCTAATTTAGGTTTATGGTGGTGACAAAAGGGACAAGAATGGGATTGATTTCCCCTTGCTGTGCGTTTTCCCTTACCTAGAATTTTATTTACTAGATTAACTAATAACTCATTTACCATATGGTGTATGATATGAAATTTAATTTAAATATCAAAGTCTTTTCTAAAGAACTTTCCAAGTATATTATCATTAAACCATTTATCATCTTCTTCTAATACTCTATAAGTAAATAAAGCTTGAGTTTCATAATAGGTAAGTAATTTTTTAGTTGTGCATAAAATTAATATTTCTCTCTTAAAATTTCCTAAAGATTCAGTTTGAACTAATTCCATCAAAATTTTATTAGATCCATAATAACTTTTCCAATTTGAGTCTTTTTGTACTATTTTATATGTTGGTTTGCGACCTTGCATACCTTCATACATTTGTAAGTCTTTTTTAGTTAATTTGGTTTTTTTGTTATGTATTAAAACTTTTTTACCAAGATAAGATTTATTAGAGGGTATATGAGTTATTTTATAAACAAACCCATAAGTATCTTCTGGAAAATCATCTTTAGAAGTGATTTCCTTGTTTTTATATATCCAATTCATAATTTATAAGTCTAGATTAACAATTATAGATGTATCTGTAACTTGTGATATAGGAAGGGGTTGTGCTAATTTTCCAACAGCAACTAATTCTTTAGCATTATTATACATTCCTATTGTGGTTACATAAGGTGTAAAATAAGAACCTGTAGCAAAATCATATATGATGCCACTATTTGAACTACCTGATATTATTGTTGGGTTTTGAGAAAAAGTAAATTCATTTTGACGTAATGTGCATTTATATTGTGTTTCATATATAGTAGCAGTACTTTTAAAAGAACATGTAATACTTGCATTTTCAATAAAATCATTAATAAAAGTTATATCTGTCGTATCATAAGTACCCGTACCATAAGTTATAAATCCATAACCATCTGGGCCCCCAATTGGTGGGACTCCATCACTAGTTAGAATAACAATACCATGTTCATAAATTATATCACCTACTTTATCAGATCCAGAAAGCATGTTCCCATTTCCATCATCTATTATAGTATAAGTAGGGGTAGATAATGTTAAAGAATTTAATTTAATATGTTCTCCATAAAGATTTGAAGGAATAGAAATTACTCCTATAATCTCATCAGAACCTGTTGGGAAATATCTATTAGCTTGTAAGGTAGTAGTTAAATAATTATAATAATTGGGAGTGTATGCTTCTCCAGTTATAGTACCATCCTCATTAAATGAAGCTGTACTTGCAGGGGAACCATCATCTCCTTTTATAAAATTAGAATAATATAATTCTTTAATTGATTTATATACTAATTTTTTATCTTGAGTAGATATATATCCTGTTGAATTTGAACCTGATACGTAGAGAGATGAGGTAATATTTTTCCCAATATATCTATCAATAGAAACATTTGAACCTGTAAGTATAGAAGACCCTTGAAAGGAAAAAGTTTTATTTACCTCAAGTGGAGATATTACAACATCAGAAGTAGTAAATGGTTTGTAAACACTCATTCATCTTAAAAATCTAACTTAACTCTAATTAAAGATTCCTTAGTAAAGTCTTTTAATAAAGGTCTCGATAATTTAGCTACAGCTAATAATTCATTACTATCATTATACATCCCTACAGTAGTTGCATATACTTGGGGATGATTTATAAAATTACCATATATTACTTCACCAGTTGATCCTGATATAAATGAAGGATTTTCAGAATAATTAAATTCACTATTTCTTGCTCTAACAAATATGTAATCTGAAGTAATTGTTTCTTCAGAGTTTAACTGAAAAGATCCACCTAATTTTATTGAATCATATAATGTTACAGGATTATTATCATTTGTGTTTGAACTTCTTAAAGCTGTAACGCCAATTGATTCTGAAATTGCTATTGGGTTTAATAATATAGTTCCTAAATCAGGAAATACTAAACCATAAGAACCCGAGCTTGCTACATATCCACTGTTTGCTAATCCACCCGATGAACCACCTGATCCAGATATTAATTGGTAAAATCTTGAAGATCCTAAAAATCTATTAACAGGGTTATCTTGAGAATCATCTGTTAATTGAATTTTTCTATTATTTGATCCAGATAATTCTAATAGTAAAGATCCAGGAAATAAACTTTCTTTATATTGAGCTCTATCAATAGATAAAACCCAAAAATTACTTCCAGTTACTATATTAGTACTAGAACCAAAAATAAAATCTTTATTTTCATCTTCTAATATTAAAGATCTATATTGACCATATATAGATAATGATGGAGAATTATTAGGAACAATAGGATTATATAGGAGACTCCCACTTCCTTGATCATCAGCATAAGTAATCTCAAATTGAGGAGATGCATTTGATAAAGTAGAACCTGTTTGATATACAGTTAAGTAATAATCACCTGATGAACCCGCAGCTTGTACTGAGGATGTATGAAATTCAGCTAGTGCAGGGGCACCAGTTGCCCATAAAGTAGCAGTAACGGAATCACTACTTACTACAAAATCTTCGGGGTCAAATCTTTTAAAGCTCATTTATTTATATTTTATGTTGTTTTGGTTATAGTTACAGGAAGAGTTACTCTAGCACCACTATCTATACCTACAAAGGTAATTGTAGCAGAAAGGGAAGTATTAACTCCAAATAAAGTATTTACAGTTGTTGCTCTTAAATTAATTTGAGAACCAATTATTGTTCTAGAAACATTCGTTCCTAATGTAGTTGTAGAGGCATTAGCTGTTTGGGCTGCGTCTGAATTGATTCCTATACCTGAGAATGTGCTCATTAATCTTGTATCTGATATGGTTGCCGTATATCCACTTGTTTCAAATGTAGTAGTATTTCCTAAATAATTTAACGTTTGAGGTGTAATTGCAAGAGATGCTCCTTGTTTTAGTGTGATTGAAGCATAACCTAAATCAAGTACAGGCAATTTAGCTGTTCCACGAGGGAGAGTAGCTAACTTATACTTCATAATTTGAGTTTCAATTGGAAACGCCTCAAGTAAAGGCATATCACTAATTGCTTCCCCATAAAAGGTTGAACCCGAAGGGTGGGTTGGATTATATAGAGTATAATCTATCTCATCATCTGCTAATGCAAATTGTGTAATTCGAAAAGAACCATCGTTTTTTGCTAGGTTTTCTCTTCCTTTTTTTGTTAAAATAGCGTCAACGGTTATGACTTGGTTATTTAAATATCCCATTTTATGTTTTAATTATTATTGCAATATACTAATAAATATTACGGAAGCAAGTTCTTTTCAGTAAGATTCGTAATATATTCATCAATTCCCTTATTTAGTTTTGGAGATGCAAATTCCGGAGTAATAATAAATGGACCAGATGAACCAATAGGTTGAAATCCCTCTAGAAGAATGCTTGTAGGATCATCAACATATCTCCTAATAAGAAAATGATCAAGGTTAAAATTACTAACACTTGCACTTATAGGTAAGTCTCTATTAAAATGAACTTCAATTGAACCTGTTGGAGAAAGTCTAGAACCTGATCCTTCATTTGGACCAAAAACTGTACCGACCATATAAGTATTATTTTCGGTTCCTTCAAATCTAAATTCATCTCCATATTTAATTGACCACGGTAAAGCAATTTTATTGAATCCTGAATTTAAAAGATCTGTTTGTCTGACGTTAGGGTCTCCATAATGTAAACCTAATGAACTTGATACTGCGGTAGAAGATGTAATTACATTTGGGTTGGTTGCTTTATCATAATATCCCCATATTGCATTATTACTTGAGGTAATTGGTACAGTTGGTAATGGAGTTTGGGTTATTGTGTATTGACCACTTGGATTATTAGGTTGAGAAATTATAGAATTTACAGAAGTAGATTGGTAATGGTCATTAAATTTGTATTCTATAGAAATCTCATCTCCTGCTTGAAGATTATTAGGAGGAATATCAAAGGATACTGAAGGGATTGTTAGTACTCCTTGATCACCAGATGTACCTTGAAGTTGATTATAGGGAAACTCTTGGACACTGATGGTTGTATCGCCATTTTTTAATATAATACCTACTGTTCTATCTGCCCCCGTATAATTTGTCCCTGATTGAAATGCATTAGCTGCTATGATATAACCACCTGATCTTGTCCATAAAAATTTTAAATTGGTTATTTGAAAATGAAGTGTAACATTATCAGCTAAAAGACCACTAGAAACTTCATAATATTGATAAGTATGACCTGTAACTGCATAAGTAGCAGTACCTATAAGTCCATCATTAAGGGGACCTGAGTTTAATCTAATTCTTTGTTGTGGGGCTGTGTTTTGTGCTGCAATGCTACCAAAGTTTTGATAATTAGCTGTTGCACTACCTGATACAGCTGTTATATCTTGTAGGTTTATAGATCCTGTAAATGTAGCTCCAGGTACGCCTCCTACTTGGGTCATTAAAATAGGTTCAATTCTATATCCTGCTCTAAATACTTCTCTATAAGGAGTAGCTTCTCCACTTCCTGGGACTTTAGAGCTAATTAATGCTCTTTCTAATGATGGGAAATTACCTCTAGCATTTGAAAGTGAATTTTGTGAGGTATTTGGTATATGTACATCTCCATCTTCATCAATTAAATATCTAACTATAACAACCCCGGTATTCATTCTTTCAGGTGCAAATCCCGACATATTATCAGCATAAACTACCATTGTTTTTAAACTTTGGATTGTTGGAGATTTACCATATGTTCCAATGTCACCTGGGGTAAATGTATTTAATTTTTGTGAAGTTGATTTTGAACCTAAATATCGAGGATTTATATGACTTAAAGAAGTATAGTTTGAATATTGGACTTCAGCTCTAAGTGCACTACCACTTAGTAATATTTCAAAATTAACTGGTTCAGTTAAACCAGCAGTATAATCTACATCCATATATAGATTATGTCTCCTATTTGTATCAACATTATTAAATAAAGGTTGACAGTCTATATCCCCTTGAAAATTATTTTGTCCAAATGATGGTTCAGGTATTGATGTTACGTTTAGTCCCGTAGCTACTGAGGATGAGAGGCTAAAGTAAGCACCAGGTAAAAAAGATGCGGTAACTTGTGATCCTGCAGAAGTTTGAAAAGCACCTAAAGTTACAAATACTGAATCTTTTGGATCAAAAAAACTTGATGTAAAAGAAGCAGAAATGTGAATGCTTTCTGTTACAGCATTTGTTTGATGTAAAGCTATATTCTTTTTAGCATGAGTATTATTTTGAATGGTACTTGAAATTAAAGTTGGTTCAACTGCCCCATCTTTTAAAACAGCAATTTGAACATCAACACTAGCTCCACCCCCTGTTGCATATGGTGCTAATTTTATAGAACCAGTAAAATCTACTAAAATATCATTTTGTGGGTAAGTTAAAAATCTATAAGTATTAAGTGGGCTTGTACTATCAAAGTTTGTTGTTGATCCTGTATGGAAAAAACCTAAGTTATCTGTTGATGAAGATGTTATAGGAATTTTAATAAAAGCACCAGGTTCTCCAATCATATCTTGAACAGTTTGGAAATTCTCAGAAGTTAAAAGAGTTGAACCAGTAAATTCATAAAATAATTCAGCTCTATCTGCAAATTCTGCTCCAGTATAAGGAACACTATATAAAAAGTAGGTAGATTTTTCAGATATAGTTATAATAGGGTAAGTAATATTACCTGTACTATATGGTATAGTAATTTGGGTTAAAGATTGGAGAGTAAAAGTTTGGTCTGTACCATCCTTATCCCGTTTAGCTATTTTTATATATCTTACTCCTTCTTGATATATTGGCATAATTTATAAATTTTATTTAATTTTATTTAATTTTATTTAATTTTATTTAATTATATCTACCCACCTCTTACTGGGGTAAATGGTAAGTCAGGATTATTATCAACTGGTGGGTTTGCACCTACTAAAGTTGATGGGGCAAATTCATCAATTGGAGGATTTGGAATGAATGGAACATCATCATCTTCATTCTGTTGAAACCACATTGAAATATAACCATCTGTTGGTTTATTTTCATCTTTAATCCACTCACCAAACTCATAAAAGGTATTTGTACCTGCAACAATACTACCACTATACATTCTTATTCCCTTATATGTTATTCCAAGTGTACTAACCTTCTTATACTTATCACACCCAGGATTTAAATTTTGAGTAGAAACAGTTATATTTGAACCACTAAATTCTCCATCATAAAATTCATCTTGGTTAGTATGTTGGATTGTTACCGAACCTGTTAATGAAGGGTATGCATCTTCCCAACTTTGAGTTACTGAAAAGAGGTTATTAGGTCCAACACCTAATGATCCTAAAGGATGAGTAGTTGTACTATTAAAAGGTTCAAATACACCTCCTGTCCCACCAACAACATTAACTACTCTACTCTTTGAACCTGTTTTATACCCATCCCATTGTGGTTTTAAAGTACCACTAATTGTAAGATTTGTAAATGAGGGTTGAGGTTGAGGATATTTGTTTCTTTCAAGGAGGTGTTGTTTAATAACTATCCCCGAAGCAAGACTTGTACGTGCAGGAACAAAATCTCTGATCATCTTAAATAAAGAATTATCAAAGAATTTTATTAGACGTATAAAATCTTTTAAATTATAATTTTTTGTATATTTTTCAAAATAATCATCTCTTAAATTATCTAAATCAGAATATGTTTGGGCTGAGGATGATCTTTGTCTTGGGTCGCCAATATATTCTCCTATGTCAAAAAACCCAATTTGGTTCATTATATCTTCATTTACCTCATTTGTAGGAGAAAATGCTACCTCTAAATAGTTTATACCAGGAGTATAACTTTGAGATATATTTGACATTTGGGATAAAGAAGAAAACGGTGATAATGTATTACCTTCGGGTATTACATTATTTTCAACTCTAATTTTATCCCCAACTATATTTTTTATACCTGCTATTGGCTGATCAGCAAAGAAATATTCAGTATTAGATACAAATGTAGATCTAACATCAAAATAAAAATTACTACCTTCATTAAATGAAGAAGTTGCAATCCATGACCCCGTTACTTTAGGATGGATTGATTTAGATCCAGTAAATAATTCACCACCTAAAGATGCTCTAAAAGCTAAATTATAAGGGGATGAATTTATTGTATTACCCTCAATTGAATTTGGGTTCATTACATAATCTGTAAACACACTTTCACTTAAAGGGACACTATAATATCTTATTTCTTGATAAGAACCAGAAAATGGGAGAAATATATTACCATCAGGGGCAATTGAACCTGTAAATGGGAAATAACTTCTATATGAAGATCCCCAAACACCCTCATCTGAGGAAGCTACTGAGGATGAGGCTATAAATCCTAATTTTGTATTGTTATCTCCTCCTTTATATAGTTTATTTGCAGATGTTAATGTAAAAGAATCAGTTCCATCTCTTTTTACCATTACAGACCACCAATCATCATTATAAAAAGGCAAATATACACTTGCACTATTAGAAGCATTAGATGGGTCTTGGATAAGTTTTAAAGTAGCATATTGGGAATATGGGTCTTGGATAGATCCACTAAAAGAAGAAGATGTATAACCTGAACCTGTATAAATTAAAGTAAGTGATGGTCCTAATCCCGATGTTGTTATCCCATTCCATAAACTTGCTGAGTGGTTTATACTTGAAGTTGGGAGCAATCCAGGTTTAAATCTAAATGCTAACGTATCAGGTCTATTATTATTGGGAGCATCCCAATCTCCATTTAGTCTAAATGAAGATGAAATAAAGTTACTACCTGTATTTTCATAAGCGTAATTAAATTCTCTTTGCCAATGATCCCAATCATTTACATTAATTTTATCTTTCCCCCCAAATTCATTTATTCTTAATATAGTATCAGGGATACCATAAGAAGTTATAAGAGCACGTAAACCAGGTAAAGTACCTTTTGATTTTAATAGGTATGGTATGTTATGATATATTCGTTTATATAACGATTTATTTACGTCATCTAACGGTATAACATCATTAGAGGCAGATATAAATTGATCTACAAATTCCGATCCCGAAACATATAAAGATCCGGTCATATTAGGGAATGGAAATAAACCACCATTAGGAGTTAACCCTAAAAATGCAGTATATAAATCTTCGTTAGAAAAATTATTTTGATATAATTTAAGCCCAAAATCTTTAATAGCATCTGCAACTATATCTTTAGATATACCCTGTTTTAAACGGTTATCAGCATTGTACTTTTGAGAAACATCTCTATAATAAATCCAAATATTATCGTAATGTTGAGCTACCATGTCAACAAATAACTTATAAGGATCATTACTAGGATCTTCTCTTAAATATTCAGGAATTGCAAAAAATAAACTATTTTGGTTATTTTCATCAAATAGGGATGATGATAAAACTCTACCTCCATAATATACATTACTAGGATTATCACTTCCTAACCATGTTAGCACATCAGTACTATCTACTGGGGCTAAATTATAAGGTGGGGTGTTTGTAGTTTTTGGGTAAGCAAATGAACTACTTTCATAATATAAAAATGAGTCATACCCATCAAAATTATTTATAATTTCATCAATTTTTGATTGGAATGTTGCTTTACTTCCACTTAATGTAAGAGTAGAGCTGGTAGTTGAATCTAATATGGATATTGATGATGAGTATTGTTCAAGAAGACTTGCTTTATAATAAAAATTTTCTAAACGAGTTTGAGCCGAACTAAAATGAATATAATTTGAAAAGTTTGTATAATCAATATTTATCTGTATTTCTTTTTCTTCAAGAAAATGATTAATTTGATTTTTTGAACTTGATATAGATGTTTTTATTAAATCTTCGTATGATAAAGATAATGAAGAATTATTAACTTGGTCTTTTAATTCAATATTAAAATTAGGTCCTTTTAAAAAAGGAAAAGTTGGTTCAGGAATTATAGGATCATCAAAGACTACTTTGTAAACTTTTGGTTCTTCAAAAGAAGTTACAATACTTAAAACATCATCTAAACCATAAGATTCAGGTAAAGGCTCATAAAGTTTTATTAATACTGTTGGGTTATCTACATTATCATTATCAAAAACAATATTATTAGCTAAGAAAATATTATTATTTCCAAAATTTAAATAAAAATCTACAAAGTATTCACTTTCTTCTCTTTTATTTATAAAGTTTAATGTTTGTTCAGTTAAAGAAACTAAATCTAATGTAGTACTATCTAATCTAATTTCAGTTCTATCTGATGATAGCTCTGATATATAGAGTTGCTCGCCATTAATTCCAATTTCTCTATTATAGAATTTATAACAAGCTAAATACTCACCTACGGTATAGTCTAGATCATTTAAATCATTTATAGGGTTTACTATAATAGTCGAACCTTGGTTAGTTAAAGCAGATTGACCATCATTTTCAATTTTATAAGAACTATAAAAATTATTAGATTCTAAAACATTATAATTATTATTTAAAACATAAAATTCTATATAACTATTAGAATTTAAAGTAGTAGATATATCAAATTGTCCTATTAAACTACTTTGTTGGGTAGAATAGGATGGTTGGGTTTGACCCTCATTTGGTAATAAAGTAACTTCTGCCATATTTAGTTAAAAAATTTAATATCCACCTCCCCCACTTGAACCACCACCCCCTGTTGTAGGATTTACATTTGCACCAGATTCAACACCCGAAGCACCTGTACTAGTTAAAAACCCATTTTCTGTGGAGGTATCAGTAGTTGGGAGTTCTATTAACTGTTTTTGGGTATCTAATAATTCAGTTCTTAGTTTAGATATTTCATTTTGCAATGCTGCTATAATTTCATTATTTTCTTCAAATCCTATATACTCACTACTTTTTTTTATTATATATTCATGTGAATTAATATTACCCACTTCAGGTATATCATAAAACATATCATTATACATTCTAAAAAAATCATTAACTGTAGGTTGATCTTCAACTAGTTCTGGGGTAGGTTTAACTCCTAATTGTTTGAAAGAAGTATCTATAATTTTCTTATATGCATTTTTTCCAAATACTTGTTTATTAAATTCTATATTTTCACTCATCCATTAATAACTTTAAAATAGTAATCATCATCAAGAATTAAAACCGAACCATTAATGTTAGTTTTAATTAAGATTTTATAATACCTTTCAGGTTCTAGTCCACTCATATACACATCAAAATAATTTCCCCTTTCATCAGAACTAATTTGAGTATACTGGTCGTCGAAGTTAATAACAAATTCATTGGTAGACAAGTCTTTTATTGCATAAAATGAAGAAGTTGGTAAATAATTTGTATCTGTAAAGAGAGAACTGGTTTTATATGTTCGAGTAGGATATAAAGGACTTACATTCACATAAAATCTATTTACACTACTAGGGTGAAATTCACCCGGATTATCGTCTAATGAAAGCTTAAGTTGGGTTGTTGTTACAATACTAAGTGGATCATATTGAGAATAATCTCTCCATCTAAATTCTAATTGAGGTGGGTAAATAGTATTTGTATCCACACTATAATATTTTAAAACAGGTTGAACACTACTACTAGGATGAAATTCAAAACTTGAACTTAACTTTGTTAAAAATCCGTAGTTAGGAATAGATCCACTATACCATAAATTAACTAATCCTTTAACATTTAATTCTAAGTCTTTATTGGATCTCAACCCAAAAGATTCAGTTATTTGAGGAATTAAAGCAGAAGAAGTAAACCATGCTCCCCCACCAAGAGAGGTATATGTTGAATCAAAATCTCCTCCATAACCATAAATCCCACTACCTGCCCCTTCAGGAAATGATCCAGTCATTGTCCAAGCCGACCCAGAAAGAAAATTTCTGTATGACCATGAAGCTCCATCTGTTACAATAGGGGAATCTAAATAGTGACCTGTTCCATTATTCCAAGATTGAGCAACTGCGAATATTTCTAAATCTATATCAGCATTTATACCTTGGGCAGTAGAAATTGAATTTTTTAGGAATACATCAAAGCTACTTCCAGAAATTTTATTAGTAATAATATCTTCAATTTCAGGAGTATCAAACTCAATTAAATATCTAGATACTACAGGAATACCTGCTATATCTAAAACATTAGATGCTTCTAAAATAGCATCCAGTCCCGTATTCATAGAAAGGTATTCTGAGTATAAAGTGGTGTCTTTAGTAGGAAATATTTTGTAGATAGCCATTTATAGTACTTTTATTATAAATATACAATTATAAAGGAACTACTCTACCTTTAATATCTTGATCAGGAAATCTTACTTCAAATATACTAGGATCTAATGATGGATAAACAACTTGGTTTTGGGTTGCACCATCAATGTCATACGCATACTGTGAATAATTACCTCCAACTTTATTATTAATAATAACATTTTTAATAGTTTGAACTCCTGTTATTTTATCTAAAGATATAAAAAGTTCTTTCATTAAGATAGGTTGTTTTAATTGCCATTTATCTAAAGTAAAATAATCTTTTAATGATTGAATACAGTTTATTAAAACTTCACTATTGTTAAAGTTAGGCAATACAACAACTTCAAATTCTACAGAAATATTAATAATATAAGCATCTCTAATTTCAATACTATCTCCTATCATTCTTTGTTGAGATAAATATGTTCTTAAATTATCTTTTAAAGTACTACTAGCATAATCTAATTGACCTACACTGTTTTGAGATAAAACATATAAAGATAAGGTTTCAATAGTTGATATTTGTGAATCTGTTAGTTGTGGTTTTTCTATACAAGCTTTAGTTATAGAACCAAAATCTGAAGGCATGCTTAAAGATCGTATTAAATAATCGTCAGCTGTTACTGATCTCTTTTGTGCAAATGTAGATGATATTGTATTTTGTCTTATTTCTTGAATAGTATCCCCACCTTTACCTCCTGTAGCGGGTTCAGGATTATTAACTGAAAGAGAGTTAAAAATAAAGTCTGCAGTTGTTGAATTTAAGGCACTATTATTTGAAAATAGTACATTATTAGCTGAAATTGAACTGATAGTATTAGCAGGAGTATTAGAATCTGTGCCTCCTCCTGTTAGGTATCTTACAGTTAAAGTTGTATCCGAGGGAGCTACTCCATAAGTCCCAGTATATAAAAAATTAGTTGGTGAATAAGCAGCTGTTAGTTTATCTTTTTTAAATGGTAAACCTATTCCAACATTATTAGGATTAGGGATTATTTCTTCAGTTGTATCACTAGGGGAACCAACACCAAATTGTATTTGTAAATTAGTTAAAGATGTAAATCGAGTAACAAATCTTCGAGGGCATTGTTTTAATTTTAAAAGATATGGGACATCTTTCCCACTATTAGGATCATTAACATTAGTATTTTTAATAGTATCTAATATTGTTTCTTGACCTAAATAATCTACTTCATCCCATTTATTACCATCAGAATCAGTTATATCTAATATTTTAACTATATTAGACTCGGTTAAATTAACTGTTTGGAATGGAAGTGGATTAGTAAATGAAAAAGTTTGAGTGTTAATAGTTGAAGATACAGCTCTTCTTGTCTTTTTTAATAAGTAAAATTGTGGTATACCTCCTGCAGTTTGATAAATATTAACTTCTGTTGCATCTTGAGAACTAGATACTGAAAAATCTATTTTATCTTCCATTAAGAAATCAACACTATTAGCAGAAGTAAGAGTTGTATTTTCAGGAATAATTAAAGTATAATTATAATCAGGAAAATAATCTCCACTTATGTTTATAGCAGGAACCTGTTGGAAAATCTCTATAGTTGTTTGAGAAACATTTGTTGTTTTAGGTCTATACCCAAACATATAAGATAATTCAAAAACATTATTTGTTTGAACTGCATATTGAATAAAATTTTCTTGGAATTGATTATCTAAATAAAAACTTAAAACATCTCCTACATATGATGCCTGTTCTATAAACATCATACCTGGGGAAGCCGCAGAAAAATCTTTATAAGTATCTGGGAAGTAGGTTTGTGTATAGTTTATTAAACGTGATCTAAAATCACTAAAATCTCTATTTAAGTATTTTATGTCTCTATTTATTTCAGGCATTTTTTAAAATTGTAAAGTTATATTATCAGTAATATTATCATCAATAGAATAATTTAAAGAAATTGTAATATCATTAGGTCTACCATCAGGTGATAAAACATCTAAATTTAAAATTTCAATTGATGGAAAGTAATAATCTAATTTTCCTTTGATAAAACTTTTTAAATCTTCAAAAGTAGGTTCATTAGATTGTTCAAATAAATAAATTTTCAACCCCGCACCAAATTGAGGGTTTAATGGTATCTCTCCAGGATTTGTTAGAAAAAAATTTATTAAATTATTCTTTTTAGCTTCTTTTGTTGTAAATGTTGAAGTAAATACTCCAGGACCGTTTAACGGTAAATTGACCCCAATAGCAATATTAGGATTTAAATCATCTGGGTTGATATTTATAGGGTCAAAAGGCATTATTTAGTATTTAAAAGTCCCATAATAGTATCCATTTTAACACTTCCTTCTCCTAAATTTCCATTCACAGGATCTACTCCTTGAGGATTAAAAGAAGAAGCATCACTTGAATTAAAATTTAACGCTGTTTCTCCTAAAACATCCATATATTTTTTTCTAGTATCCATAGTAGGCTCCATCGGGGTTGGGGTAGGGGAAGTTTGAGGTAATGGAGGTTGGAAAGATTCCCTTATAACTGTAGGTTGTGGGGATTTTACTGCCTCCAATAAAATATCCTTCAATTCATCTTGAATTGCTTCCTTTACTGCTTCTTTAATTAGATTTTTTAATTGTGTTGTTTTCATATATGTTTATAAATATGGGGTTAATCTGCTTTTAAATCGTTTGTTTGTATATAAAATACTAATTCATCTATTAATATTTGATCAATAGAGCTAAATGAGTATTCTCCTTTTAACATTACAATTCCTTGTTTATTTTTAGCTATGGCTCTTCTACGTTTTAATGTACCACCATTTTTTTCAGTTTCCACGCCCATTTCAAAACCATTAGCATTAATTACTATTGGGGATAATTGATTTGAGTTTTCTCTGGTTAATTCTGTTAATTCAAATGCTACTTGTTCTTGTTCAGCATCAGGAGAACAATCTTGAATTAATCCGTCTAACATTTTAAGTAAATCAAGAACTAGTACTAAATTTTGACGTAGTACAACTAAAACAGATAAAGTAGATGAGCTTATCTTTTTTGTTAACTCTAAAATCTTTTCTATTTTAGGTGTATTAATATCTTTTTGCTGAGTAATTGTTCCTGTTGGGTCAATAGGTGGTGGTATAGGGGTATTTTTAAGAAGTTTAACGGCTATATCAAGTGCTGAAATGACCCCTTGAGTGATACCTGCAGCTACTAAGGTTTTTTCTACTAATTGTAAAATATTATTTAGTACTTTTACTAATTTATTTTTACGTTTAATAATCTCTTTTATTTTATCTTGATTAGGACATGATTTTATATCATCTAATTTTTCCCCTATCATTTCAGTAGCTTTAGCTATGCCAAAAGTAGCTATCATACCTATGACCACAGGAATTAAAGTTTTTTTAATATTAATTATTTGAGTATCAAGTTGATCTTGTAAAAAATATTTCCAATCCTTTTTGTCTAATGACATAAATTCTATTTCGGGAATAGAAAGTTGTGACAGTTTTAATTTATCTAATTCTAGTTGTTGTTGTATAGGAGTTAGCTTAATTATCCCTAAATCTTCTTTATAACTCCCATCACCTTTTTGGGTTGGAACATTAATTGTTTCATAACCCTCCTTTTTTATTTGGACTTTACTAAGAAGTGGGGATGGGGTAGATGCTTTAACCATTTCTTCTATAGATAAAGAACTACTATTTACTAAAAATTTTCCTTGATTATCAGATATAATTGGTACTTGAGGGTCTTCTTTTTCTCCTAGTGATGGGTTTAAAGGTAAAGGAGAAGTTGGGGGTAGAGGAGGTGTTACTTCAGGTGGGGAATCTACCCCAACTAAAGTTACAGGGGTAAGCCCACTACCTGCCCTACTATTATTATACCCAATAATTTGTTCTTCTGCTAAAATTTCAAAATTTGCAGAGAATGATCCTATACCTTGAAAAGTATTCCCTTTAGTAATTTGGAATCCGCCTTCACCAAATGATGAACCATATGTGATTATAGCATACTTTTCAGGTCCATTTATACCAAAAGTTATTGTGGTACCATCAGAATAAATATATTTGGGAGTATTAGCCATTATCTTATTTTTAATCGAAAGGATTTATTTTATTAAGAATACCACGAAAAGCCTCATTTAATTTGAGTTTTGATATAGGTTCATTACCAGCTCCAAATTTTTGGACTTTTTTTACATATTTTCTTGCTTCTTTTTTACTCATACCCTCTGTTTGTTCTTTTATATATTCTCCTTCAGACACAGGGGGGATTATTTTATTTTCTTGGGTAGGAGTTATTTTTTTAAGTACTTCTTGAGAAGATAAAACTTCTAATTCAATATTGATTTCAGTTCCAGGAACAGGGCGACCTGTTGTACCATCTATAATTTCTCCACCAATTCGGGGTATATCTTTAGGGATTTTATTTAAATCTAATATTACTAAATTTTCTACTTTACCTTTTCCTACTACTCCCTCGTTTTGAAGATATTTATTTAAAGCAATAACTTCTTTAGGAGAACTAGAAACTTTTCCATCCCCTTTTCTTTGAGTTCCAAATATAAGACAACCTGAAGAAGCATTTTCACTGCCACCATGATGAACAAAAACTCCATCAAAAGCAATTTCTCTTCCCCCTACAACTCTTGGTGAAAATCCTGGTTGTGCATTCACGTCTTCTGTGTATATGGTTCTTGAGCCAGGATCATTTTTTGAACTTATTATTAAACCTTCCCCGTTAACAAGGGTTTTACCAATAAAATCACTATTTGTTCCTGCTAATTCTAAGTTGTATATAGAAGGAGGGAGTGCAGCTGGGTCTTGGTAATATTCCTCTGGGAGTTCATCTTCTAATAGGCCTGCTAAAGATGGAGGAGTAGTATCAGGTATAGCAGTTACATGCATAATTTTTTCTTCTCTAATAGCATCTTCAACAGTAAAACCTATTACTTCACCCTTATACCACATAGTACCTGTGGTTCTTCCTCCTCCATAGTCTCCAGTAATTTTATCTGTAGTTGAGGATTCTCTTAATACAACAATTTTTTCAGTATTTAATATTAATTTTTTTAAACTAAAAGGCATTTCCTCTAAACTAACATAGTTACCTAAAAGAGTGGGAATTCTAGAAGGTGGGGCCGAGATTGGGGATGGGATATTTGGAGGATATGCAGCCATATTATGTAGTTTTTACAAAATTTGATTTAATACTATCAAGTTGTTCTAATACTTCTTCTAAATTTAAAGCAGCTAATTTTGCAGGACCTTGTATCGCAGCATCAGGTACACCTACAACATTGGGACCTGTATAAACTTGGATGGTTTTTAGAGCTGTAGCTAAGTTAGCAATTTCTTTAACAATTATTTTTAAATATTCTACAGTTATATCTCCTTTTAAAACAGGTTCTAACTGTCCATCATCACTTGAACCTAATTTAATATTTGTACTAACTATGTGAGTACTTTTAGCTTCTAAATTTAGACTTTGATTTGATGAAATTAATACAGACTGTTCACCACTAATTAAAACACTATCTTTTTTAGCATTTAAAACTATTCTATCAGAGTTTAAAATTATTTGTGGTTTATTATAATTTGAAGGTAATATAGGTGAAGGAAAATTGGAACCAACATACGAAACAAAATTTTCATTTGCTAAACTAAAATTAAGTTTTTGAGTAGATGTTAAATATATAGAAGATAAATCATCTTTAATATTTTCTGTTGTAGGAATCCACCCAGGCCCTGAGGTTAATGGGGATTGACCATTTCTTAGGATCATAATAGGATCTCCATTATCACCACTTTTTGACCAATTATTTTTTTGTTTACTTTTAGATTTTGCTGTATTACCTAATCTAATACTTTGACCAAATCTTCCTTCTATTATATAATCACCCATAAAAGGTAATAGAGGATAAATGTTGGATTTTTCGATAAAAGTATTTTGAGAATTTTCATTCGAATTTAAACTATTAAAATTTATTACGGGTTCGGAGGATTCTCCCTCATCTACATTATTACCCCCTGTATCTTTATAATTAGCCTTGTTTTGTTCATTTTGAAAAAATTGTGAAAATGGAAGAGAATCAGGTTGTATATTATTATTGGGACCAGTATTATGAACTCCAACAGGACTAAAATAATAGAATCTTAAAGATACTTCACCACTATCATAATCTAAATTATTAGGTATTGAAATAATAAAAACTATTTCATTTATTAAGGGAGGGGTTTGTTGTTGTGAAAATATAGGATATGCTTTTGTTGAACCTACAGCGATAGTATCATCTACATATTCAAAGAAAACTACACCAACATCACTCCAATTAGAAAAGCTACTATGTTTTTCATCTAAAATTATATCAGTAACTCTTACGGGAGTTAAAGTATAATTAAGCATACCATTCTGTTTTAATCTTTTAAAATTAGAACGATTGTCTCTTCTCTTAATACCTTGTTCAAAAATAGCCATTACCCCTTTGGTTTAAACTTTTCTACTTCATTTAAAAGTTGTTGTTTTTCTTCTTCTGTCATACCAAATCCTTCTTCTTCAGATTTATTAGAAGATAATGCACGTTGGATAATAGTGGCCATTTTTACTAATTGCTCATCATTTTTAATACCTAACTCCATATACTCCTTAATAAGAGGTACTATTAAAGTAGCATCACCAATATCACTAATAAGTGGTTTTAATTCACTAATTAAAGCTGTGATTTGTGTTTCCTTTTTCTTTTGGTTATCGTATATTTCTTTTAAGATATCAGAAAACTTCTTTTTACCAAAAACTTTTGATTCTAAATTCCCCATATGTTTTGTTTGGGTATAAATATGAAAAATTATAAAAATTAGAAATTAGTATATCCATTTTCTAAATAAAACACGTAATGTTCTTTAAATATAGCATATAGTTGCTTAGCTATTTTGGTAATTTTTGGGGTTTTTACCTCTGGGATCATTTCGTGTATATAGATGTATAAAGCTTTTTTATTAAAAACATCAATACTTTCTCTTTTTCTAAATAATTCTAAAATAGAATCAGCTATACGGGTATCAAATGATTTTGGGAATAAAATAAATATATTTTTAGAAACATATTCTACATATTCATCCATAAATAAGGATAATCTCTCATTTGGATTAGAAGTTTCTAAATTATATGAATGTGAGTCATCTTTTTCTAGTTCTCCTGCAGGAACCGTAGCTATTTTCTTTTTGTAATTTTTATCATTATATAATATGCACCATCTTTTTACAATTGTACCAAAATAAGAATAAGCTTTAGCACCACGAGAAGGGTCAAATAAATGAATTTTTGATAATAAAAATACAATTATTTCATGTTGTAAATGTTCTAAATTATCAACTTCAGTATGGTAAAATTTAAAGGTATGAATTATATTTTGAGTAAGTTTAAAAAATGGGTAATGGATTTTATCCTCATATATCTTACTTCTTAACTCAAAATCAGAAGTGTTATTGTATAAAACAATAGCATCTTCTGTTTCTTGAGTGAAATAATTTTTACTTTTTTTACGTCTTTTTTTTTTGACAGGAGGTAAGGACATATTATTTTATCTTTTTAACGGTGAATTCATTTAAGATTTCTTGAATTTTTAAGATTGAATCAAATATAACTCCTACATCCTCATCTTTTTCAAATAATCCTCTATTATCTACTTCTTTTAATTTTTTATTAGAAGCTTCAACTATTCTAGAAAATTTATCTAAATATTCCATATAACCTAAAAGAATATCTTCGGATTTTTCTTGTTTTCTCATTAAATTATAAGTTGTCCATCCAAGAATTACAACTATGACTGAGAGTATGCAAACTGTTACTATTAAAGGTATCATAAGTTATCTAACATATTTTTTAATCCATCACTTTTTATTGAACCTAAAGCCTTAACTTTAGTAGACAATTTCTTTGATGAATTAGGTGTTGTCCCCAATGTATAATTTCCTTTTTGCTTCTCCACGGACTTTTCTTCTCCTTTTAATCTTGGTAACCACTCACGCTCAAACTCAATACGAGCAGCCATTAAGTCTGCCTGATGTAATATAAAAGGTAAACATGTACGTGGTTTTTGTTCGGGCATATATGCCTTTAGGTATTTGGTATTAGCTTCATCATATAACCCATCATGCGTTTGAATAGCTAACATTTCATTAAATGAATACTGTACTCCATGGGATTGAAGGAGAAATAAGCCTCTATCTGGGACTGAGGAAAATTGAACTTTCTTATTAAACATGTAATCTTCCCCTAATTTATCACGTCTCCACTTATCTGTCTGGGGGATATATGATTCATTTTCTTCATCACCCATTTTACCTAAATCATGGTTTATAGCTGAGAATACTAATTCCTCTATGGTAAAAGTACTCATATCAGCACCTTCTTCTTTCCATAGTTCATACTGTTTAAGAGCACAACGTACAACTCTAGAAACATGTTCAACATATCCTCCTGGGAATGCGTTGTGGTATTCTTTTTTATGAGCAGCGGGCATTAACATAATACGCTCTTCATATTTATAATAAAATTCAAGTAGTTTTTCTTTTCGGTCACCTGTAATATGGGTTTCAATGTCATTGAGGAACATTGACCAATTGTCCTTAATTTCTTTGGCTGTTAATTTCATAACTTTTATTTTAATTTATTAATTTTCTCTTTCAATGATTGATGTAATCTCTTCTTTTAATTCAATTAATCCATTTGTAATTTTTCTTGCAACAATAACATCATTTTCATTAAGGGCTAAACGAAGCTTTTTCATCATACCTTCTAGAGTTTGCATGCGTCTCAATAATAATTCTTTATTTCTCATTTTTTATTTATTTATTAATTAATTATTTATTTATTTATTTTTTATACTTAAATTTTTTAAATTTTTATTTAAATATTAACATATAATGAAGATAATGAAGATAAATTAGGAAGTCACGTTTCTTTTAACTTTTTTAATAATTCTTGTTTTTCTAAATAATCCTGAATGTTTTTTAATAGAGCACACTTTTCAAATTCCTCAATACTTTCAAAATATTCTATAGATAATTTTATACTTACGATTATTTCATCACCTGCATAGTGATTTAATGAATCCTTCCAATCTTCATCCTTCAAATCACATCCTTTAATCCAAAAATAGGCTCTAGTGTACATGATATAATCCCCAGCATCCTCAACCCCTGACATTTCTAGTTCAGAATTTGATTTAGAAAAAAAATCTATGATTTCACCTCGAAAATTATTCCCATTCCAAACCAATTTTTTAAACATTCCAACTTTAAATAGGGGAGAGCTTTTAAAAGATTTTATATTATCTTTATCTTCCTTATTAAAATTTTCACTATCTTCAAATAAACCAAATATGTTTTCTATATCCATATCAGTCTCTTTTATTTTGCATGTTAATGTGCTGATTTTAAATGAGATATATCCGATTCTATAGTATTAATATGTTCTTCTAAACGGGAGATTTTAGAAAGAGTATTGTCATATTCTTTAATAGGATTGATAAATTTTTTATTGTTTGGGTGGTACCCCCAAAGTTCTTCTTTTATATTAAATAAATCAATCATGTAATTTTGTGCACATCTTAGCTTATTTTCTAAACTATCTAATTCAACTTGAAATGTTTCCTCGTAAGTATTCTCCATGTTGGTTATTTTTAAAATCTTGATTTAGCACTTGAACCCTTATACCAAGGTAAACCCTCACGACCCCTTAAAGCTTCTTTATATTCTGATTCTGACATTTTAATACCATTTAAATAGTATTCTCTTTTTCTCATGTTTCCTTCTGGGATTAGTGATGGGCCTTCCCAATTATGTAACTTTCCATTAAACATATACATAATAGTTCCATCGGATGTAGTAACCTTTTTTGATTTAAAGTTATTCTCTTTTTCTTCCATCATTAAAAATTGGGGTTTTATAAATATTTTACTATTTAAATTTTTAGTTTAATATACAAAAAATACCTACGTTTTCCAAATATTTTTAATTTTTATTATGTTTATTCTTACGTGTATATTTTTTCTTATTTTTATACACATTAGGTTTCATAGCATCATAAATCTCCTCCTGAGTTACTTTTATCTTTTTCATTTTTTTAATGTACAAGTCATAACAGTTCTAATACTGTCTGAAATTTCATCTAAAGGAATAGAATTCCATTGATTATTTGGAGGTGGTGTCACTGTAGTTTGGTTGAATTCCGCACAACTAGCTTCAGCATCACTTGAATTTTTTTCATTAACATATAACCCAGTATTAGTTGATGTTGTTTCTTCTGGAATCATTCCTAAAATAGTTCCTGCAGGGCAAACGTCGCAATATTCAGGAATGAGTGTTACTGTAGTACAATCACAAGAATAGTTTTTTGAGCAAGAACATAATAAAAATGCTAATAATATACCCATAATTAATCCTTTAACCCATGAGAACCATGCTAATTTATAAGCATTCATCCCTGTTTTAATCATAAATTTTTCAGCTAAATTTTTATGCCAATTTAATAAATTTTTCATTTTTATTTTATTTATATTTAATATGTAACTCCATACTAAAGCTACAATTATTGTTGTTAACACTAATAGAAATGCAATACCCCTTTTCACTATATTAGTCTATAATAATTTATTTTATTATTTCTTTACTTAATATTAGGGGTGAACCTGTTTCATGTTTATATATCCTATAATGACTGCCAAAGTCTCTAATGACTAATTCTTTACCTTTATATGATTTATAATTTTTATAAACATATTCTTCAATTAATTGGGTTGTATCCTTATTCATGTTAAATTTTTATTTGTTTATGATTGGTAGAGCTTCACCTTGTTTTCTAGTATCGTATCCGGGTGTGTTTTCTTTTAATAGCTTACCTTCAGCTAAAGTTGATAGTTTTTCTTTTGCCCAAGATTTAGCTAATTTAACTGCTTCGTCTTTAGAATAAACTCCTTGTTCAACAGCATTCATTATTTCATAATAATCATCACTTACTAAATCATTAGCAGATGCATTAAGAATGTCTTTAAGATATACTTCAGGTTCTACTACCATAGCATCCATTGCACCTTCGAATTCATCTTCTAGTTCTGGGAAGTCCGTGTTTTCTTTTAATAGCTTACCTTCAG
>TARA_R110001599_G_scaffold76250_1_pt1 | contig 27688 bp, 20 predicted proteins | sample TARA_R110001599 | Tara Oceans TARA_R110001599 (sample SAMEA4398360) | marine metagenome | biome: Polar Biome; feature: [MES] marine water layer (ENVO:01000295) within the mesopelagic zone...; material: water (ENVO:00002006), including particulate matter (ENVO:01000060) such as......
GAACCGCGCAATGACCTTGTCTATTAAAGCCAAGGACGTTGACGACGAGAAAGAAGCAGTTAAGTCACTGCGTGAGAAGGACACTGAGACCGTTGCACCTGCAACTACTATCGGTGACTTGATCAAAGCTCAGATGGAAAACAAAGACTAAGGTCTGCGTGACGCGCACTTATCGTGATAAGTGCGCGTAACTATCTGGCTTATATGCAAAATAATGCTAAGCTAGGCTTGAATGTTGGCGACAACGGGAACAAGCAATGACCAAATCCGAGTTAATAGAACTAATCGCAGAGCACCAGCCTCAGCTGTCTCACAAGGACATTGAGCTGGCAGTAAAAACCATGATTGAGCATATGTCTCAGGTCTTGGCGACTGGCGATCGTATAGAAATACGCGGCTTTGGCAGTTTTTCGCTGCACTATCGGGAGCCTCGCATGGGGCGGAATCCAAAAACCGGTGATACAGTTGAGCTGCCTGGTAAATATGTTCCTCATTTCAAACCTGGTAAAGAATTACGTGAGCGGGTAAACCTGAGCATTCAATCAGGCGCTTAGTTGCGGTATCTGCTGGCGTTATTTTTTAAGAAACGGTATGGTCTTTGGCTATATCGTTTTTTTTTGTGTGGATGAAACTAGATGCGCCTCATTGGTTCGATATTAGTGCTGGTATTATTATTCGCTGTGCTGGGCTTGGGTTTACTTTTTACCCTCGAAAACGATGTGCTTGTGCCGCTGAATATTCTGGTTGCAGAGCTTCCCGCACAACGTCTGTCAACTTGGATAATACTCGCGTTCTTTTTGGGTGGCGTATGCGGTCTATTGGCAGCGTCAATTGCCATATTGCGCCTTCAGGCATCCCGGTTGAGTCTGCGCCGCCAGTTGGCTGCTAAGCCCGGTAAAGCGGTTGTGGAGAGTCGTGGTGCGGGTGTCTGAGTTTAAATGAGCAATGAGTTACTGCAGTTTTTGTTTTTTGTGGTCGCAGTGTCAGCGGGGTGGTTAGCGGGTTATTGCTATCGGCCACGGTCGGGAAAAAAAGACACTGATACCAGTAGCTCGTATTATAAAGGTCTTAATTACTTGCTGAGCGAGCAGCCCGATGCTGCGGTGATGACGGTAATTAATGATTTGCCTGTCAATCTTGAAACACTTCCTACTCATTTGGCGCTAGGTAATTTACTGCGCAGTAAAGGTGAGGTTGATGGCGCGATCCGTGTCCATCAAAATTTGCTGTCGCGACCAAGCCTGCCCCGCGAAAAACTTCATCAGGTTCACTTAGAGCTGGCTCGAGATTATATTTCTGCCGGTGTGTTAGATCGCGCTGAGCGCTTATTGAAAGATGTGGTTGATGAGTCGGAGGTGTTTCGCGCTGATGCCTTAGAGCATTTGCAGCATATTTATCAAACAGAGCGCGAATGGGATCACGCTATAGCCGTCGCGCTGCGCCGCTTGCCACCCCGCAGTTGGTTGAAAAAAGCCCCTGTGGCAGGGCCTGCGGATCGTCGAGTTGAGCGCGCCTTAAGTCATTTTTATTGCGAAAAAGCCCAGTTGCTGTTGGCCGAGCACAATTACAAAGAGGCGATAGCGGCTCTGCAAAGCGCCCGGCAGTTTGACCGAGATAATGTTCGTGCCTATATGTTGTCGGCCAATATTGCACTAAAACAAAATAAGCCCGAGCTGGCGCTGGACTTGCTGCATACCGCAATCGATAGGCAGGCGGCGTTTAGCTCGGAAATGCTGCCTTTGTTTCGCGAAGCCTTTGCTCGTTTTGGCGGGCGAGACGCCTATTTAGATGCCTTGCTTGGTATTGCTAAAAATACCGAGAGCTCAGCCTTTATTATTGAGGCGGCAGAGTTGATGGCGGCCAAGGACGGCAGTGAGTTAACGCTTCAATATTTATTAGATGCTGCGCGGCAGCGGCCTACCCTTGGTTTATTGGCAAAGGTGCTTGAGCAACCAGTGGCAGGAAGCGGCCAAACTCTGGAGCTGGTGCAGGGGGTTTTGCTGAAATTGCGCGCAGAGCGCCCGGCCTATCGCTGCCGACAGTGCGGCTTTTCCGGTCAAAAGTTACACTGGTTGTGTCCCAGCTGTGAGCAGTGGGGTACCATAACGCCCATTCGTGGAACCCAGGGTGATTAAGCAAATATTATGAGTTCAAAAACACCACTTTCCCCAGTCATTATTGCCTTGGATTTTGCAAGGCGTGCCGAATTAGATGCGCTGGTTGATCAATTGGATCCAAGTCAGTGTCGTCTAAAAGTCGGTAAAGAGCTTTTTACTTTATTTGGCCCAGAGGTAGTAAGAAGCCTGCAGCAGCGCGGTTTTGAAGTATTTCTCGATTTAAAATTTCACGATATTCCCAATACCACGGCCGCGGCAGTGGCCGCTGCAGCTGAACTCGGGGTGTGGATGGTGAATGTGCATGCCAGTGGCGGCGCAAAAATGATGTCGGCTGCTAAAACGGCCTTGCTGCCCTACGGTAAAGACGCGCCCTTGCTGATTGCTGTCACCGTATTAACGTCGATGCATAGTGATGAATTGGCGGCTATTGGCGTGGCAGGTGACGCGCCAGCCCAGGTATCGCGGCTCGCGGCGTTGACTGCCGACTGTGGTTTAGATGGTGTAGTCTGCTCTGCACAGGAAACGCCAATATTGCGGGCTCAAAGTTCAGACCAGTTTTTGCTGGTGACGCCAGGAATACGCCCGGCCGGAAGCGAACTCAGTGACCAGACGCGGGTAGCGACACCCGCCGACGCGATGGCGATGGGCAGTAGTTATTTAGTTATTGGGCGGCCAGTTACGCGTAGCGCGAACCCTTTGGCGGCCCTCAAGGCTATAAATCAATCATTGGGCTATTGAACTAGAGTACATTCGGTTAAATGGCCTAGCTTAAAAAATAAGGAAGTTAATGTGGCTTATATAGATGTGTTTAACGGCGATGCCGACGGTTTGTGTTCACTGGTGCAATTGCGCAATGCAAATCCGGTGGAGAGTCGTCTTGTTACCGGCGTAAAACGTGATATCGATTTATTAGATCGGGTAACGGTTAGCGAGGGCGACCAGCTCACGGTGCTGGACGTGTCGCTCGATAAAAACCGCGTGGGTTTAGTGGCGGCGCTGGAGGCGGGCGCCGAGGTAACTTACGTGGATCACCATTTTGCTGGTGATATTCCGCAGCATGCTAAGTTAACTACGCACATCAATACGGCGTCTGACGTGTGTACCAGTTTATTGGTAAATGGCATGCTAAAGGGCCAATTTGCAGAGTGGGCCGTTGTTGGCGCCTTTGGTGATAATTTGCGCAATAGCGCCTTGGCGGTGGCTAAGCCCCTTGACCTCAGCGCTGCTGAATTAGAGCTGCTCGAGAATTTGGGAATCTACCTTAATTACAATGGCTATGGCGCGAGTATTGAAGATTTGCACTTTGATCCTGAAGCGCTCTATCGCAGCATTGCTCCCTTCGCGAGTCCGCGAGCTTTTATGCTCGAAGCGAAGGAAACTTTTTCTCAGCTTGAAGAAGGCTATAAAAACGATATGCGCGCCGCCAGTGAATTGCCAGCGGCTCACAGCGATAAGGCGACGGCGGTATTTATACTGCCGGACGAGCGCTGGGCACGCAGGGTGAGTGGCGTATATAGCAATGACCTAGCCAATGATAGTCCCGATCGTGCTCACGCCGTGCTCACTGAAAAGCAAGATGGCAACTATCTAGTCAGTATCCGTGCCCCCTTAAATAATAAGCGCGGCGCCGATGAGTTTTGTCGACAATTTGCCACCGGTGGTGGCCGTGCGGCAGCGGCGGGTATTAACGACTTGCCAATGACCAGTCTCACTAATTTTATTGATCGCTTCCAGTCCTTCTACGGGAACATGTAATTTAATGATGTTCAGCGTTGATGCATGGATTGTTTTGGGGGTCATTTCTGCCTGCCTAGTGGCCTTAATATTTAGCCGTCGCCCGCCAGATATGATCTTATGCGGTGGCGTTGTAGTCTTGCTATTACTCGGGGTGTTATCTCCAAAAGAGGCGTTAGCGGGGATGTCGAATGAGGGCATGGTCACGGTTGGCGTGCTGTTTATTGTTGCTCAAGCGCTCTCTGAAACCGGTGTGGTCAGTTGGATTTCGCACAGTATGTTGGGCCGGCCAAAGTCGGCGCGGGTAGCCCAGCTTCGTCTAATGGCGCCAGTGGCGGCCTTTAGTACGATTCTCAATAACACCCCCGTTGTGGCGATGATGATTCCTGCGGTGCGAGACTGGGCAAAGCGCAATAATTTGCCTGTTTCTCAGTTGATGATTCCCCTTAGCTACGCCGCGATTGTCGGCGGTACCTGCACCTTGATTGGCACCAGTACCAATTTAGTCGTTAACGGTATGTTGCTGCATTCGCTTCCAGAACAAGCGCTAGGCATGTTCGACCTGGCGTGGGTCGGCTTGCCATGTGTTGTTTTGGTTATTGGCTTTACCATTTTAACAAGCCGTCGCTTGCTCCCGTCGAGCAAAGGAAAATCTGAGCGTTTTGGCGATACCCGTCAATATATTGTCGAAATGATGGTGGACGACAGTAGCCCTATGATTGGCCAGTCGATTGAGGAAGCTGGTTTACGGCAATTGCCCGCCATGTTCCTTATTGAAATCGTGCGTGACGAGCGCTTAATGACGGTGGTTTCACCCAAAGAAATCCTAATGGCGGGGGATCGCCTGATCTTTGCGGGTGATGTGCGTTCAGTGGTGGACTTGAAAAATTTCCACGGCCTGCGTTTAGCTGAAGATCAGGCCTTTAAATTAGGCGAAAATAATTTATCGCGCTGCTTGGCCGAGGTGGTGATCTCACCGAACTTTCCCCACTTGGGGCGTATGGTTCGGGACATGAAATTTCGGAACAATTACGGTGCGGCGATTATAGCGATCTCCCGCAATGGTGAGCAGCTTAAGGGCCGAATTGGTGATGTCGAATTAGAGCCAGGTGATACCTTGTTGCTTGAGGCCTATGAGGATTTTGTGCCAAACCAGCGTTATTCAAGGGATTTCCTACTGGTTAGTGAAATAGAAAACTCGCGACCAGTGCGTCATGAGCATCGTTTCCGTGCGGGTATTATCATGGTTGCAATGGTTGCGGTTGTTGCCGTTGGTTGGTTGTCGATGCTCAAGGCCGCGTTTCTCGCGGCGGGGCTGTTGGTAGCTACTCGCTGTATTCGTGCCGCCGATGCGCGTCGGAGTGTGGACTGGCAGATTTTACTTGTCATTGCCGCATCGATAGCTCTGGGCGGTTCGCTGGAATCTACCGGTGCGGCTGCTGTTATTGCAGGGGAAATTGTAGGGGCTGCGGCGGGTTCCCCTATCGCAACCTTGGTTGCAATTTTTGTTGTGACTACATTATTTTCAGCAGTGATCTCAAATTTGGCTGCGGCGGTGATTGTATTTCCCATCGCATTGGCGGCGAGTCAGCAGCTTGAGGTTAGCATGTTGCCTTTTGCGGTCACCTTGATGATGGCGGCCTCAGCGAGCTTTGCGACACCTATTGGCTACCAGACCAATCTTATGGTTTACGGCCCAGGCGACTACCGTTTTAGCGATTTCTTTAAAATTGGGGTGCCGCTCACTGTTCTGGTGGGGGTGACGACTATTCTGATTGTTCCCCTGGTCTGGCCATTTTGAGACGGGTTATTAAGGCGCGTAAACCTCAAGCCTCGGTTTAATCGCAGCGTCGCTCGCTTAATTTTATGACTTGATTGCGCTTGCGTAGCATGGCTTGGTCGGCAATAACGACGCTTGTGTGCTGCGCTGCAAAGCCATTTTCCGCCAAAAATTCACAAATGCCTTTAGCGTAATTTTTGGCATTAGTTTTGTCTTTGTCGACTGCAATCAATAAGGCGTCGTGTCGAAGCCACATTGCATCTACTGGGCTTTTACTCGCCGCGGTTTCAATGGCTCGCTCGATTTTTTTGTGAGCATTGCTAAATTCAGGACCCGCCTGCGCTGGCAGAATTGTCAGACCACTGCTCAGTAGCACAATACTTATCGTTGTACTGAAATTGGCACTTTTGGGTTTCCACATGGGTCTATTCAGCATTGATTTATTCGCAATAATAACAAGGGTGGTCAGCGGTGAGTATAGCCCAGTCTCCGCAAAAATGGCTAAGGCGGATGTTGTTCAAATAAAGCGGCTTCGATTCAGCCTGCATGCTGGCGATGTAATTGCTGCGTCATTTGGCTGCGCGTGTTGGTGCAGGGTTTAATGTCATCACCACTAATATATTGATTTGCCGTACTGTGTCGTTATACTGGCTTTGCTTACTCTACAATAAAAATAAATGTGCGTCTGGAGTCCTTATGCTTAAGCGCTGTATCCCTAAATTTCTTAGTAGTGCCTGTTGTGCTGCTTTACTGCTTCTACCATCTACTCTTCATAGTGCTGTACTAGAAGAGGTCATTGTTACGGCGCAATTGCGTGAGCAAAGTCTCCAAGATGTGCCGGTTTCAGTCAGCGCGATGTCGGGCGAGAAAATGATGGAGGCGGGGCTAAATAAGATTCAGGATCTTCAGGCTTATGTGCCGAATCTGACCATGTCCGAGAACGGCATTGGAACAGCTATTTATATTCGTGGTATTGGTTCAGGTATTAATCAGGGCTTTGAGCAGTCAGTTGGTATGTATGTCGATGGTGTTTATTATGGTCGAGCTCAGCTTGCTCGCGCGCCCTTTCTAGATCTTGCTCGTGTTGAAGTACTCCGCGGGCCACAGAATATACTCTATGGTAAGAACAGCATCGCTGGCGCGATCAGTATCATTACCGCTAGACCCAGTGATGAGTTTGAAGGCATGGTGTCGGCCGTATACGAGCCGGAATACGATGAACAGGTTTTTGATCTCATGTTGTCGGGCCCAGTTTCCGATACGGTGGGTTTACGTTTTTCGGCGCGCAAACGTGAATTTGGCGGTTATGTTGAGAATCTCACCCTCGGTCGCAATGAGCCTCACAGCGAAGAAGAAACCTTGCGCCTGAAGCTGGTGTGGGACGCCGCCGACGATCTAACAGTGACGGTGAAAGGAGAAGTCGGGGCATTCGACGTCCTGGGTCGTCAGGTAGAAATAATTGATGACGGCGCGTCAAACAGCTCTAACCCCCTATTTGCTGGGCGGACTTATGCCGAGATCACTGATGACACTCAAGTGCCTGGTGTATTGGCTATTGATAGCCATGATTCCGTGCGCAATAACCATCAAGATTTCAAGCGTTCCTCAAATGGCGATTATAGTTTCAATGACACTTTAAACTTCACCCTGAGCGCAGATTGGCAGCGTGATGAGCACGTGTTCACGGCTACCACGGCCTACGTGGCTTATGAGTATGATGACCTTTGTGATTGTGATTTTACCGCGGCGGAAGGCTTTAAGCTGGTACTGAAGGAAGAGTACGAGCAGATCAGTCAGGAGTTTCGCTGGATGTCGCCGCTTGGTCGGGATTGGGAATACATTGCCGGCCTTTATTTTCAGAAAAATGAGCTGTATTTTTTCGATAGCATTATTGTTGATTCCGATCTCATCGTGCAGTTATTAAATGCGGCTGATGCAACGGAAGGTGGCGCGCGAGGCGATCGTGACCCTAATCCGCTGGCAAGCTCGCCAGAGGAGATCGTTGGCATTGGTGACGCGGGGAATGCGATCGCCAATTTGACGTCGCCGCGCAATTTTAACAGCGACTCGATGTTGGGCTCGGGCTTTATGCAAGCTACGTGGAATATGCGTGAAGATTTGCGCTTGACCTTGGGTGGTCGCTATTCCTATGAGAAAAAGACCGGCAGCCGCAAATTCCGCTTTGGCTATTTAGATTACAGCGAGCGTCCCTTTGGTGAGACCGATACCGTTTCGGCTATTAGTTTTGCGGCCGAGCGTCACGATCTCAAGGGCGACCGGCAAGAGTCGCAGTTTTCGCCGTCGATTAATCTGCAGTTCGATTTTAGCCCGGATATCATGACGTATTTAACATGGAGTAGGGGATTTAAATCCGGCGGCTTTGATGCGCGCTCAAACGCCTCGCCGAGTGCTGATCCGGTGCCACAAAATCCCAATGCGCCAGCTGATATGAGTCCTAGGCCGGTATTGATTGGTACTTTCGAATACGAGGAAGAGGAGGCCGAAAGTATAGAGCTGGGCGCAAAGATGTCGCTGTTCGACAGCGCGGCTGAGCTGAATGTTGCGCTATTCAATACGCGTTACGATAATCTTCAGGTTAGCGTTTTTGATGGAACCTTGGGGTTTAATGTGGGTAATGCGGCGAGCGCGATTACTCGGGGCGTGGAGTTGGATGGCCGCTGGCAAATCACTGAGTCGCTGATGTTAGCGGGTGCGCTGGCATTGTTGGATTTCGAGTTCGAAGACTACCAAAATGGCCAGTGTCTTGCGGGTCAGCCGCCGACTGCGGCCGATGGTGTCAATTGTGATTACTCTGGAAAAACCAATCAGTATGTTGCTGACTGGGCGGGAAATGTGTTGCTGGCGTGGCGAGCGCCGCTCACCGCTACGCTTGGTATTGGTATTAGCTTGGATGCCATTTTCACCGATGATTACAACCCGTCGCAGAACCTCGACCCGGTGGTTGCTCAAGATGGTTATGTGAAGTGGAACGGCCGTATCGGCATTGGCGCTTTGGATAAGCGTTGGGATGTTGCCTTAGTCGGTAAAAATCTGACAAACGAAACCATTGTCACCTACGCGAATGATACTCCTACGTCGTATACCATCTTCGGTTCAAAAGGGCATTATGCCTTTTTGGAGGCGCCTCGGAGCATCGCCTTACAGGCGAATTACCACTGGTAGCCAAAAGGCTAGGTTGACCTCTATTTACCAGAGGTTGGGGGTAAGTCCACGAGCGCGGCATTGATAATTTATGTTTGCGCTCCGCCGTACATCTCGTCGTCAGGCAGGCATGTTCAGCTGGCAAATAATCCGCTAGTGCCGACCACGGCCAAACCCAGTAATAAGGTCCAGATGCCAACGGCCAGTAAATCAAAAAGAATGTATTTTAGAGCACTGTAGCCACTGATACCGGTTATGAGTGGAACAATACTCCGGATTGCGGGAATTATTCGCCCTATTAAAATAGCGCCCCAGCCGTAACGACGAATTAAAGTTTCAGCGCGTTCAATGTGTTGTCGATTTCGTCCTGCAAAAGCGGTGGTGTGGAATGCTGGGCCGATCCACCGTCCAATCCAATAGCCACTTTGGTCGCCAATTGCTGCACCGGCAAACGCGAGCGGAAGTAGCTCTTCGATGCGAATAAGCTGCTGTGTGTAAAGAAACACTGCGATGCTTAGTAGTACTGCGCCGGGGATAAATAGACCTATCCCTACGGCGGCCTCAAAGCAGGCGAGGCTAAACACCAAATAGTGGCTGTAGCTGGGGTTGTCACTTATCCATGCAAGAATGGCATCCAAGGCATTCTCCTTTGTCGCTAATCACGCAGTGTGCACCGAGCAGATTTTGCTCACAAGTAGTAATAGGGGAGTGTGCGTTATCGCGGTGACATTTTTATAGGACAGGGCGGTGAGGTATTTATTGTTGATGATGCGACAATATTGATGGCAGGCAATTGAACGTAGAGCTGGAGGTCAGATGCAAAAAAGGGCCTACCTTTCGGTAAGCCCTTTATTTGTTTGGCTCCGCCTGCTGGGCTCGAACCAGCGACCCAATGATTAACAGCCTGACTAAGTTGATCTGCACGAGTGAGAATAGCTTTATTTTCAATGAGTTGCAATGAGTGTGGATGAGGCGGTTTTTGGGTGTTTTAGTTACTAAGTGTGCTCAGAGTGTGCTCGTGCACAGTCCTTCTGGCAGCCTCTAGGGTATGGCTTGAAGTGGCTGTAGTTGTCAGTGGCGGTTATTTAGCTATAGTGTGTGACCATGCTCTGATTTCCATTCAGGCACTATGTTATGCGATTGCCCCAAGGATGAGTTGATGCAAATAACGGATTATCACGCCAAGTACTTCGCCTATGACCTAACTCGCCAACGGCGGGGTGATGCTGTTGACCGTATTGGTCAATCGCTGTTTGATGCCTCCGTCGATCTAAATCCACACCAAATAGACGCTGCCTTGTTCGCATTGCAGAACCCGCTTGTTAAGGGCGTGGTGCTTGCAGATGAAGTTGGTTTGGGTAAAACCATTGAGGCCGCGTTGGTCTTGGCGCAATACTGGGCTGAACGCCGTCGTCGTCTTATTGTTGTTTGCCCGGCGGCGCTCCGTAAACAGTGGGCCAATGAGCTATCCGAAAAATTCCATCTTCAGTCACAAGTACTCGATGATAAAACATGGAAGATGCTGCGCAAGGAGGGCGTGGCTGATCCATTCAATCAGCAGCTGGTTACGATAGTGTCGTATAACTTCGCGACACGCATGGCCGACAAGTTACGCACTATTCCGTGGGATTTGGTGGTCTTTGACGAGGCCCACAAGCTGCGCAATGCTCATCGGGAGAACCATCGCACTGGGCAGGCGATGAGACAGGCCTTTGGCAGCACACGCAAATTGCTACTGACTGCTACGCCACTACAGAACTCACTGATGGAGTTGTATGGTTTATCCACGGTAATAGATGAACAGCTCTTTGGCGATGCTACTAGCTTTCGGCGCCAATACATGCGCGGTGGTGAAGATATAGAGGGCTTGCGGGAACGGATCAAAGAGTTCACTAAGCGCACCTTGCGACGGCAGGTGCTGGAATATATCCGCTATACCGAACGCCGTGCCTTGACCATTCCGTTTACGCCTTCAGATGACGAACAGCGGCTGTATCACTTGGTTTCTGGGTACTTACAGCGTGAGGGAAGCTACGGTGTTCCCCGACAACAACGCCACCTAGTGACTCTCGTAGTCCGGAAGTTACTTGCGTCCTCAACCAGCGCAATTATCAATACCCTTGAAACCATGATTAAGCGCCTGAAAACGCTAGAGCAGGAGCAAGATGCTGACGACAACTGGCTTGAGGATCTAATCAGTGATGACGACCTTGAAGACGAAGTGTTTGAAGAGGTGGGGGATGTCGCGCCTGAATACGAGGCAGAGCCAGAGGGTGTTGCGACAGCGCCTATAGTACTCGACAAGCTGCGCAGTGAAATTGCTGAGCTTGAGCAATACCTAGAGTTAGCCCTTCGTATTACAGAAGACGTCAAATCAGCCGCCTTGCTCTCTGCTTTGGAGCAGGGCTTTGAGCACATGAGTAAGATGGGGGCGGAGCGTAAAGCAGTCATCTTTACGGAGAGTCGACGAACACAGATCTATCTGCGCCAGTATCTTGAAGCTCGTGGCTTTCTCAGTAAGACGGTTAGCTTTAGTGGCAGCAATAACGATGCGGCATCTACAGCGATATACCAGCGCTGGCTATTAGCCAATGCTGACTCAGATCAAGTCACCGGCAGTCCGGCAGTTGACCGCCGTACAGCGTTGATTGATTACTTCAGGGAAGACGCCGAGATCCTCATTGCAACGGAGGCCGCGGCCGAAGGTGTGAACCTGCAGTTCTGTAGCTTGGTTATCAACTACGACTTGCCATGGAACCCTCAGCGTATAGAACAGCGCATAGGTCGCTGTCATCGTTACGGCCAGCGCTTTGATGTTGTTGTCATTAACTTCTTGAATAAGCGCAATGATGCTGATCGCCGGGTGCTCGAATTACTCACCGAGAAGTTTCATTTATTCGATGGCTTGTTCGGAGCCTCGGACGAAGTGCTTGGTCGGATTGAGTCCGGTGTAGACTTTGAAAAGCGTATTGCCAGTATCTACAACAGCTGTCGTAGTTTAGAAGAAATCGAACAAGCCTTTGATGCCCTGCAAAAGGAACTCGAAGCTAGCATTCAGCAGAAGATGCACGAGACCCAAGAGAAGTTGTTGGAGCACTTCGATAGTCAAATCCATGACCTGCTAAAGGTGCAGCATCAGCGTGCTGAACAGCAGCTGGATCGGATAGGTAGACTGTTCTGGCGCTTAACTCGACATCAGCTGGTCGACGTGGCGAGCTTTGACGATGACCGTTTGCGATTTGAATTACCGGCGCCGCCACTTAAGAGCGTAGCCGGTGGTAGCTATGCGCTTATCCAGAAGGGTAAGCCAGTACCGGAGCATTGCCACCTTTATCGTTTAAGCCATCCTCTTGGCGAGTACGTGCTGGACACCGGTCGCCGGTTGGTAACACCGGTACGAGAGCTGCGTTTCCATCTCAGCGAGCATAAAACAAAAATGTCGGCACTCGAAGGTTATGTAGGCAAGTCTGGTTGGCTAGAGTTAAACCAGCTTGAGCTAGACAGCTTTCAGCGTGAAGAGCACCTCGTGTTTACGGCGGTTACAGATGAACATGTTCTTGTTGATCAGGAGCTGTGTGAACAACTCTTTCAGCTTGAAGCCAGTAGCACTGAACTTGAAAGCGTTGACGCTACAGTGACACTGGACTACTTAGCGGATACCGCCAAGCGTCAGCTCGATGCCAGTTTGAGTCGCGCACTTGATGAGAATGGTGAGTACTTTCAGCGTGAGCGTGACAAGCTTGATGCATGGGCCGCCGACCAGCTACTAAGCGTTGAGGGCAAGCTAGAGGATACTCGGGCTAAGCTGAAGGAAACCAAGCGCCAAGCTCGACTTGCCAGTACGGTTGAGGCGCAAAAGGTCGCGCAAGAAAGTATCAAACAATTGGAGCGACAGCAGCGCCGTGAGCGTCAGCAGATCTTTGATGCAGAAGACGAGATCGAAGCCCGCCGGGACAGCTTAATCGATGCCCTAGAGCAGCAAATGCACAGGCAGAGTTCTAGCCACCAGCTATTTAGAATTCGCTGGCGGGTGGTTTAGCAATAATAAGGGGCGCGAGACTTCCGAAAAACGTGCGCAGCGCGCATAATCTCGTCGGCATTTTGGAAGATCTTCTGAAAAACGATTGCAAGACGCCTTCTTGCGGACGAAAATCGGATAATAAATATTTTTGCGGCAATATTTCAGAATCTGCGGACGCGCTTCAGATAAAAGGGTGGGGTTCATACACACGCAATGAGAACGCTTGTAGGTTACAGCTGGCTAATTGAGCACTATGCACTGCCGGTTATCGATCATTGGCAGCAGTGCTATATCGACAGTGCTACGCGTGGCCGGAAAGAGCAAGATCTCGGCACCCACAATGTCCAGCTCTTTGAGGGCCGTTACCAGCCAGAAGAGAGTTTGGTCGGGCATCTGCAATTCGCCCTGCGTTACGAGGGCTTGAATTTACAGTTACTCGCGCTGCTATTCGAGCAGGTCGATCCACAGCCACTTATTCACTGGATTAGTGATAGTCCAAATTCTGTCTATGCCCGGCGAGCTTGCTTTCTATATGAATGGCTCCGCCGAGAACAGCTATCGATCGAGCAACCAGTTCCTTCAAAAGCCAGCTATGTTGACGTAGTAGATACCGCGCAGCAGTTCGGCTCTGGCGTTGCCCAGCGAGACACACGTTACCGGGTAATGAACAATCTACTTGGCACTCCGGACTTTTGCCCAACGGTGCGTAGAACCGACTTCCTGACCGCCATGGTTCAAAAGGACTTGCGGCAGCGCACCAGAGAAACCCTTGAGCGCTACGACAAAGATCTCTTGCGGCGAGCAGCGGCATTCTTGTATCTGAAGGAAACTCAGTCTTCCTTTGAGGTGGAGCGCGAGAAGCCTTCGGCAGATAGAACGCAGCGCTTTGCAGACTTGCTGCGAGATGCTGATACTAGTCAGGCATTAACGGAAGACCGCCTTGTCGAATTACAACAGGCGGTTCTTGATCCACGGTTTCACGAGTTTACATGGCGCCACCAACAGAACTGGGTAGGTAGAGATCTAGGTTATCGCCAGCAGGTTGATTTCGTGCCGCCGCGGCCAGAAGACGTACCCGCTTTAATGACTGGTTTGCAAGACACCGCGGCGCGAGCGCGGCTATTGAACATGGTGCAGGGTGAGGTTGGAAGCGCGGTGTTATCGCCTGCTGATCATGAAACCATGAAACTAAAGTGTGACCCCGTTGTTTATGCCGCCACTGTCGCTTTTGGCTTTGTGTTTATTCACCCCTTTATGGACGGCAACGGTCGAATCCACCGCTACCTGATTCACGAGGTGTTGGCGAACGCGGAGTTTACCCCCAAAGGCATCGTGCTGCCGGTGTCGGCGGTCATTCTCGCTAACCTCGATAAATACATTGAGGTGCTGGAGGCGTTTTCTAAACGAGTTCGAGCGCGCACCCAATACTCGCCAGATTCACCAGAGCTAGCAGCTACGGGCAATGATACGGTGTACTTCCGTTACTTCGATGCGACTGAGCAAGCCGAGTTCTTGTATGAAGCTCTTGAGCGAACAGTAGAGCAGGACTTACAGCACGAGATCGATTTTTTACTTGGCTTCGATCAAGCATGCCAGACGCTTAATCAGCTTCTCGATTGGCCTGATCACAGCCTAGAGCTATTTGTAAGAGTCGTACACCAGAATGGCGGTCAGTTATCCAAGACCAAGCAGCATAGCCACTTTAGTTGGATGACCGACGCCGAGGTGGCTGAAGCTGAGGCGATGGTTCGTAATGCGTTTAACTTAGACTCAGCGTCATAGCTCTGACATTTACCACCAATATTAATAACGGCGATAGCAAGGCTGCCATCACCAATAGAAACAACAGGACACAGCATGAGCAACAACACACAAGAACTTAAAGCCGCACAACGTCGCGACAAGTTTGCCGGGCTGCTGCGAGAGATGTTTCAGCTCGATCAGCCAGAGTTGGACTTTGGGCTTTACCGGATCATGCATGCACGCAAGGACGCCATTAACCGCTTCATTGAACAAGATCTGCCGAACATCGCCAGAGAAGCCTTTAGCGAGTTTGCGAGCTTAGATAAAACGCAGTTAGAGCAGGCGCTGGAACAAGCCAAAAAGGGTGCTGCTGATGCAGGCTTTAACCCGGACGAGTCACCGAAGGTTAAAGCGATTCAGGCGCAGCTCAAAGACAACTTCGACTTAGCTCGGGAAGAGGGCGAAGTCTACGATGCGCTGGTGACCTTCTTCAGTCGTTACTACAGCGAAGGTGATTTCCTCTCCCGCCGGGTCTACAAAGACGGCACCTACGCAATTCCCTATCAAGGGGAAGAGGTAGTGCTGCACTGGGCGAATAAAGACCAGTACTACATTAAAAGCAGCGAAACCCTGCGAGACTACAGCTTTCGCTTGAACCCGCAAGCAGGTCTGTGCCAAGACCCAATGCGGGTTCATTTTAAACTGGTAGATGCTGACGCCGGTGCCAAAGATAACAACAAAGAGTCTGACGATAACAAACGCGTATTTGTATTAGATGCAGATACGCCCTTTGAACTGATAGATGGTGAACCAAATGAAGATGGTGAACGTCACCAAGAACTTCAGTTGCGTTTCTTCTTTCGACCTGCGACCTCAGCAGATTGGAGTGATAAAGCTAAGAGCAAGGCCAGTGCTGCAGCGCAGAAAAAGCCGCCGACGCAAGAACACTTGCGCGCTATCGCTGAAGAGCGCCTGCTTGGCGAATTAGGCCAGTTGCCAGCGCCATGGAACGTCGCACTCGGCCGGCTATATACCAAGGCCAATGGTGAGCGCGCTGACTATAGTACGCTGCAAGGACAGCTTAACAACTACACCAAGAAGAACACCTTCGACTACTTTATTCATAAAGACCTCGGTGGTTTTCTGACGCGGGAGCTGGATTTCTACGTTAAGAACGAACTAATGGACTGGTCAGATATTGCAGCGCTGAAACATGATCCGGCACGACTGGCGCCCTTGCTTAGTAAAATCGAGGTTATCCGTAACCTTGGTGAAAAAATTATTAGCTTTCTAGCGCAGCTAGAGAATTTCCAGAAGAAGCTCTGGCTCAAGAAAAAGTTTGTTACCGGCACCCACTACTGCCTCACCTTGGACCGGATTGAACAGCATCCCGCAATGCTTGAAGAAGTCTTCAATAATGATCGCCAAAAGCAGGATTGGACCGATCTCTACAAGCTGGATCTAACGCAGTTGGAAAAAGATTTGGCAACGGCACAAAAGTGCGGAGGCTACAGCGCCCTGCTGGCTGAGCCCAAGTACCGTTATCTGATGCTTGATACTGCCAACTTTGATGAGGCTTTTTTAGCCAATATGCTCAGTACTATCGAGGACTTGGATGAGCAGTGCGATGGCTTACTGGTGCATTCAGAGAACTATCAAGCATTGAATTTACTGCAGGACCGGTACAGGGGGCAGGTGCAGTGTATTTATATTGATCCGCCGTATAACACCGGAAGTGATGGCTTTGCTTATAAGGACTCATACAAGTCATCGTCGTGGATGACGATGATGGAAAGTCGATTAGCGTTAAGTAGCAAAATGTTGTCAGAGCTTGGAGTGATTTTTACAAGTATTAATGAAATTGAAAGGAGCCAGCTAGAGCGGGCGTTGGCTTCAGTCTTCGGCGATTGTAATAGAGTTGAGGAACTAATCTGGGTACAGGATACGGTAAGTAATAATGCACCGGCTTACTCAACGAACCACGAATATATACAAGTTTTTGCTAAAAATAAGGACGCTTTGCTTGCGGATAAATTAGCGTTCCGTGAGATACGAGCAGGATATAAAGAAGTCTCAGAGCTGGCGGAGGCAATGGGTGAGAGTTATGCAGAGCCTAGTCAAATTGAAGACGAATTAAAAAGACTCTATAAGCGTCACAAAGAGGAGCATATCGCGTCTGAGCAAGAAAGAGGAATTGAAAAACCAGCTGCGGAAAAATCTGATCCCTGGAAAGGCATATATCCGTACTGCAATGTCGAGTACAGAACTTCTTCTGGATCAAAGGTTGAAGTTAGTCAAGCGAAAGAATTGGGTGCGAACCCGTGGGTTTGGAGGAAGGTAGAGCCTTCCATGCCATCTGGCAAGCAATCCCAAACTACAAAAGAATCAGAGTCGGATAATTACAGGTATTACTCAGTTCAAGATCCAGTTACGGGTAAAGAATATCCTGCGCCTAAACGTGGTTGGGTATTTCCTAAGAAAACTGTGGGGAATAGACCTTCATTTGAAAGTTACGTTTGTGATGATCGAATTTGGTTTGGTTTATCAGGTATACCGCAACAAAAGTATTTTTTACATGAAGTGGGGTTGGTCGTTGCAACCTCCATCGTTAACCAGTATGCAGACGGTGAGCCGTATTTGGAACGATATTTTGGAAAGAAGGGGCTGGTATCGAACCCCAAGCCCCCGGCTTTAATAGAGCGTTTATTAAGGCAAGTTGTCAGGGGTTCAGGCGTTGTAATGGATTTCTTTGCAGGTTCCGGTACAACTGGGCAGTCTGTTATTGATGCGAATCGAAAAGATCAGGGCAACAGAGGTTACTTGTTAATAGAAGCCGAAAGCTACTTTCATAATGTGCTCAAGCCGCGTGTTATTAAATCAGCATATTGCAAAATCTGGGAGCAGGGTAAACCCAGCTCCAGTTCTGTCAGAGATACAGCAGCTAGCCACAGTTTTAAGTATATTTTTTTGGAGTCATATGAAGACACCCTAGGCAACCTAGCGCTTAATCGTCCCAGCGGCCAGCAGTCTTTGCTTGACGCCAGCGATGAGTCACCGCTCAAGCAAGCCCGCCAAGCCTATGTAATGAATTACATGCTGGAGGTGGAAAGCCGCGGCTCTGCGTCACTACTAAATACTGCTCAGTTCCTAGACCCTACACGTTACCAATTAAATGTTCGCTCTGCCGGTGGTGATGAAACCAAGGCTGTTAACGTCGACCTGTTAGAGACCTTTAACTACTTGCTCGGTTTGCGGGTTGAGCACATCGCCGCGCCACTGCACTTTGATGCTGAGTTTAGCCAAGGCGAGTATGGCCGTTTGCAGGCTAAAGTGAATCGTTCACCCGAAGGCAAATGGTGGTTCCGCACTGTGTATGGCAAGAATGCCAATGGTCAATCGGTGCTGGTGGTGTGGCGAAACCTACCCTCTGTAATTGCTGGCGGTGACGATGGCATGCAGCGGGACAATGCTGTGCTGGATGCAGTGCTGATTGAGAAGCTGAAGATCCGATTAACCGAGAGCGCCGACGATGAGATCGATATTCTCTACGTAAACGGCGACCACAATATTGCTATACCTCGCGACCGCAAAGGCCAAGCTATGGAGCAAGCGCGCTTGCAGCTGATTGAAGAGACCTTTCATCGCCTAATGTTTGCGGGCTCAGAGTCAGTGCAGTAGGGAGCGCATTATATGGCAAAGGTAAAAGCACAGCCTAAAACGCTGCCGTTCCGCCATCACTTGGTACTGAACCAGTGGCTGTTCTCATTATTTGGCTTTGATTCGCTTAGCGGGCAGTACGATATTGGCAAGCGTGAGGCGCCAACCCTGGAGGCCTTTCGGGATCGCTTTCAACTTATGGGCGAAACCAGTGGTCGCACAGCCAGTGGCGAACACCAGCTGCTGCAGCGTATACGGGATAACTTAACTGAAGGTGTGCTGCTCAGCGATGAGCAATTGCTGGAGTACGATCGTCGCATTAAGACGGTGACGGATCGTATCAACGATGCTCGCCTTGCAGCTGCTCATGAGCCAATTGAGTGGAAGTACTTTCAGTACCTCAGCTTGCTGTTTACGGAAGTGTATTTGGATTACCTGTTTACCAAACCAGAGAAATTGTTGGAAGGTGTAAACCAACAGATTACGCGCTGGAACGAATGCTGGATCGCGGAGCAGGGCTTTAAACACAAGCCATTGGAGTTGATGAATCCTGACGATGACCTGTGGCCGCAATTGAATATGCTGGCGTACTGGAGCGCCACCGGCTCTGGTAAGACGCTGATCATGCATGCCAATATCTTGCAGTACCGCTATTACCTGCGTGAGTACGGCAAGGCGGGTGACATCAACAAGATCATCTTGCTGACACCCAATGAAGGTTTAAGCCGTCAGCACATGGGCGACCTTGCCTTGTCCGGTATTCGGGCCAGTGAGTTCTCTGCTCGGGGTGGTGACTTGTTCGCGCAAGACGTTATCGTCATCGACATCAATAAGCTCCGTGACAGCGATAGTACTAAGACCGTGGCGGTGGACTCGTTTGGTTCGCGTAACTTACTACTGGTCGATGAAGGGCACCGTGGTACCGCCAGTGGTGGTGGTAGTTGGTATGACTACCGGCAGAAGCTCTGTTCATCTGGTTTCTCTTTTGAATACTCAGCGACATTTGCTCAAGCGGGAGCTAAGCACGAGAACCTTCGTCAGACCTATACCAAGGCTATATTGTTCGACTATTCCTATCGCCACTTCTACAGTGATGGCTACGGCAAGCAGTCGCAAATACTGAACTTGCAGCAGAACCCCAATGCCGACGATGAGTTTCGTTACTTAATTGCTAGCCTGTTGAGCTACTACCAGCAGCTAAGGCTGTTTGATGATCAAGAGAGCGCGTTAAAGCATTTCAACTTACAGCGACCGCTTTGGGTGTTTGTGAGTTCCAAGGTTACCGCTACGTTATCTACAGGTGAAGCCTCTGATACCGTGCAGGTATTGCAGTTCATTGATGCGGTACTACACAAAGAAGCTGAGTGTATTGCGGCTATTGAGACTTTGCTAAATGTCGGCATGGTCGCCAAGGGTGGCAGTGACCTTTTGCACAATCGCCTCAACTACCTAAAGGAACTCGATGAAAGCCCGTCGGTGTTGTACCGGGATATTCTGGAGCGGGTATTTCATTCCAGCGGTGGGCGGCTTCACATTGAGAATATAAGCGGTGTGGCCGGTGAGATAGCCTTGATGGCGGGCACTGCAGATGTCCCGTTTGGGGTAATCAATGTTGGTGACGACAGCAAGCTGGTTAGCCTGTGTGATAAGGCGGGGCTGCATACCCAAGACGCGCGGTTCAGTGAGTCCTTGTTCCATCGTATTAACAAGCCCGGTTCAACGGTAAACCTGCTGCTTGGTTCTAAGAAATTCACCGAGGGTTGGAGTAGTTGGCGCGTATCGAATATGACCTTGATGAACGTCGGCAAGAACGAAGGCGCGCAGATCATCCAGTTGTTTGGTCGGGGTGTGCGCTTGCAAGGTTGGCAAACCAGTTTGAAGCGGTCTGCCGAACTGACAACCGGGTTGAAAGCGGCGGGCATTGAACGCCCTCGCCACATTGGCATTCTTGAGACACTTAATATCTTTGGGGTGAAGGCAGACTACATTGCCCAGTTTCGGAAAGAGCTGGAAGATGAGGAGATACCCGTCAATGAAGGCTTAGAGGAGTTCGTTATTCCCTTGCAGCCAATGGTTGATATGCCGAACGATCTCAATGTACTTAGACTGAAAGAAGGCGTTGCAGGCAAAGCCATTGGCGGTTCTGGCACGGCCTTTCTTGAGCTGGCAGAGCAAGTCGTACTAAAGGCGCCAAGCCAATTAGCACCAACTGAGCGGGAGTACTTCTGTAATCCGCCACGGGTCGTTCTCGACTTCTATCCTCATGTTGGTATGTTTGCTACTGACAAGGCACTTACGCGCACAGCAGGACAGCTTCAGCAACGTTTAGAGGTAGTCCACCTTGCCTTGTTGGATACGCAGAAGTTGTATTTTCAGTTGCTGGCTTTCAAACAAGACAAGCGCTGGTCGAACCTCACTATTACGCCTGAGGTCGTAACGCAACTGCTGGCCGATAGTGGCTGGTATACCTTATACGCGCCAGACGAAGCCATGGACACTGGCCATCTTGAACGCTTAGCTCTATGGCATGACATGGCTATTGCCTTGCTTCGTAAGTACTGTGAGATGTTCTACGGCTTTCGTCGCAAACAGTGGGAAGCGGATAAACTGGAATACAGGGCAATCAACGAAAACAGCAAATACCTGCCCGGCGTAAGTGAAAGTACACCGCATGGTAGCTACCTGCTGACGCTAGACAGGGTACGCCATGATTCATTGATTACGCGCTTGGATAAACTCCGTGAACGCATAGTGAACAACGACGTGATCAGTTGGGACGGTAAGATCGAAGACGGCCTTGAGTTCCTGTGGTGCGAGCGTCACGTATACCAACCTTTGTTGGCTGCAACACAAGGCTTGGAGTTTCAAGTGTCGCCGGTGGCGCTAAACAAAGGTGAAGCCAATTTTGTTAAAGACCTGCAGGTCGCATGCAAGAGTGGCTTGTTCGCTGACTACGATACCTACTTGTTGAGAAACCAGACCGGCCAAGGTTCGGTTGGGGTATTCATTGACGGTGGCTTTAAACCAGATTTCATTCTGTGGCTGGTAAAGGGTGGTCAGCAGAAGGTGATCTTCATCGACCCTAAAGGCCTACGTAACCATAAACCATCCGACCGCAAGGTACGTTTCTTTGAAACCATTAAAGAAATGGAAGCCGATCTCCGCGAGCAGAATCCGGCTAACAGTAGTGTAGAGCTGCATGCTTTCTTAGTTTCAGAAACGCACTCAGCGGTGCTCGAAGCTAGTTGGAAAATGCCGGACGGTAGCGCAGCTACGGTTAGCGATATGGAAAGCTGGAATATCCTGTTCCCTGAACAAGGGCCGGATACCTACATTAAGAAATTATTGAATAAGGTGGAGGCGGCCTAGTACCGCTCCCTCACCCATTAGTCGATGCGGCCCGCGTAGTGCCCCAAGCGAGGATGAGCCGAATGAATCGGTTGACGGCCTGAGCCTGCGACGATACGGCGCAGCCGGAGTCGCAGCGAAGGACTAGACCGGTGAGTGAGGTGAACCGCAGTGCCGGGAGCACGGAGGCGGGCAAGTCGACGTATAGCAGAAAAACCCTTTTATAAAGTTCTTTATTCGGTGGGCGCCATTGCCCAGATTTCATTCTGTACTTGCGGCGAAGTGCTGACTTGCTTGTGTAAAAAATCAAGGCACACCCGAGTGGGTGAGCCTTGTAGTTATGGTTTGTTAATAAAGCTAATGTCCTTGTTCAAGTAGCGGTATAGCCAGTAAAGCACTATGCCGAGTAGCAGGAATACGAAGGCTCCTTCGCCGCTCATCATGCCTGATAGTCCAATGAGTAATACTAGTGAGCTTATTGCAAAGGCCTTCTTGTCGCGTATGTCCATGTGTTGTGTCTCCGGTGATTGAGCAATGCAGTGCCGCTAAGTCTTAAACCATTGGCTTAAACTTAATGAACTGCTTGCTTGATGGTGGTTAAGTAGTTGGTGAATGCAGGCCGAGTCGCTACATCAGTCCGGCTTCAGCAATCGATGTCGACACGCAGCCAGCGACAACGATGTGGTCTAGTACTCGCACGTCAATTAAGGCGAGCGACTCCTTTAGTCGCTTAGTAATTGAGATGTCTTGTTGACTAGGCGTGGTAATGCCAGATGGGTGGTTGTGGGCAAAGATGATAGCGGCGGCGTTTAGCTCTAGTGCCCGTCGCACAACGACTCTTGGATGAACGCTAGCGCCATCAATGGTGCCCCTGAACAGACGCTCGAAGGCAATGAGCCGATGTTGATTGTCTAGAAATAAGGCACAGAAGAACTCGTCCTTCTCCGCTGATACATGAAGTTGGCAGAACTGCTTCACTGCTATAGCTGACGTTAGCGAGTCGCCGTTTTGAAGTCTGGCTTCGAGTATGGCGATGGCATCTATTATGGTTTGCTGTTGATTAAGTGGTAGGTCTGCGTAGTACGGCGGGTGTGGTGTCATTCCAATATCTGTGAGCATAGTAGTACCTACGATGAGTGATGGCGTTCGATTGTCTAGCGCCTTATCCATCACTTCCGCGTAGCGTTCTGTCTTCGATTATCAGCACAAGCCAAGTACACACTGTCTGCCTGAACTGACTATATGTGTAATGTGTAGCGGTTTAAAAAACTCACCGCGAGGGTGAGTTATGAAACCTGCTTAAGCTCTGCCTTAATCGCAATTAGCTTGGCCTGACGTTGAACGGCTGCCGTCTTTTCAAAGTCGGCTGTTTCTTCTTCTGCCCATTTCGCTAGGGAATCGATGGCATTGGCGCCCCGCTCTGCTGCGCCGAACAAGGTGGCAATCATGCTGAATAGATTGCTGAACATCTGAATCATGGTGGTACTCCGCTGCTTATTGAATGATGTATCCACCACTTCCGCGTAGCGGGTGTTTGAACTCAGGGGTGGCATAAACCGACCGGGGGGGTACCTCTTCAGATAGGTCAATGACTCTCTAGTGCCACCTCCGTAGGCAAGCGCCAAATTTTGAGGAAACCCGTGATCGGAAAGCAGATAGCTTATCGGCTGAGTATCGTCAGTTTTACTGGCTTAGTAGTAGTTAGAATATAGGTTTAGAAGTATGGCTTGAGTCTTGATACTTCTATTCAACATGTTGGAAACCAATAAAGCTAAGGGGTTAGTCAGCTGGTTTCCTTGCGTGATCCGAGGTAGTCACTGAGCAGCACGCATGGCTAAATAGACTTGCCTTAGGTATTTGAGCTGCCGTGAGAGACTTCTAAAAAATGATTTTAAAATGGGTTTTTAGCCGCCCTATACCCGACCGGAACTGGCGGTGCGGACCCTCCGCCGCTGCGCGACGGTCTCCACACCTTGTCCCGGTCGGGTAAAGGGCTGGGAGGTGGGGGGTGTTGTTGGTTCATTGGTATAACTGGCTGCGAAGCGATACAGGGTACTTCTCTGAGCTTGAAATAGAAGTATCTCTGACTACTAGCGTAGTTTGAGGCCAGTCATCGCTTAAGCGGCAGATGTGTTGCGTTAGCATATCGGTACTATATCGGTTTGATGTGGTGCATGATTGGGGTATCGGGACAAAGGTCTACACCACGTCGCGCTGAATCCCTAGCGAGTAATATACTATTGGTGTTGTCTGAGTCATGACCCTCCTCAGTTATAGTTTGGCTGCATAACTGAGGAGGATGGGTAGCAGTGAAAAACAAGAAAACAGGGAAAACGGGTATAACAGGGGAAGCAGGCCAATCTAGTAATCCTGTTTTCCCCGTTATCACGTTTTCCCATGCTATCCAGTTGTTCCTGTTGAGTGTCAGCGTTCAGGTAGTACTAGGGTGTTGTGCCGTCGTTTAGGCGGTATAGCCATGCATTCTTCGCCCCGCGTTCAGATAGCCAAAGTGGCTTGTCTCCAGAGAGATATTGCGTGAGGACGCGGCGGACACTGTTCTTTCCCAGTCCAGTGAGCTTGCAGATATTCGTTAGTTCACTTTGGTTTACTGGGCCGTTGGCCAGTGCTTTTTGAATTTCGGTGATGGCTAATTGATCAGCCTGCTTTTGTTTTTCTTCTTGGATATTTACATAGTCGGTTAGCGATACTTCCCTGTTGGCTTTGATAGAAAAAGTCAGTGGTGCGATGGCGCCGCGTGTTTTATCGGGCGATGTAGATACGATTTTGGAGCCGTCGGCTTGATTGTCAGCAATAAGGTAGATCATCTCATCACAGTCTGAGCGTACGTCGCCAACACCTTCGAATATAGGTAGGCCATCTTTGCCTAAATGTTTGTTGGTATGGGCGAGCACAACGAAGGTAGCGCCTTTGTTGCATAGCTGGCGTAGGAGCCTCATAAAAGCCTTGACGGAAGCCTTGTTCATTAGGTCAGCAAACTGCTTGAAGGTATCTAATACAAACAACTGGCCATGCAGTGATGGGCTTTCAATAAGTGCAGTAAAGAACTCTTCTTTGGTGCTACCTGCGACATCGAAGTTTATCATTCGAAACCCGCCTTCTTCGGCATATTTAAAGTAGGCCTTGAGGTCTGATCCAGAGCAGTCGACATTGACATATTGGATGTCGACTAAGTCACTTACCTGTGCGCAGATCCAATTCATTATGGTGGTTTTTCCGGCGTTGGGCGCGGCGCATATCACGGCAATATGTTGATTGATGATTAGGTTGTCGAATATTGACCATTGAGCTTCGATGTTTTGCACATGTTGGTTTGTAACGGCAAATTGTCCGGAGGTGGCTGAGGCGGTCATGCGGTTGCTTAAAGTAATGCTTATCTCGTCTGCTCCTCTAGTGGCGATTGCGGTGGCCCAGTTATCAAAATTACTTGAAGGGTAGAAAATCGCGGCTTCTAATGTATCTCGGATTGTCTGAACCATGGGGCGGTGTTGAAGTTGTGAGAAGAGAACGAATTTACCGTCTGGCAAGCTAGCCTTAATGTTCTGTGCCACTTCAATAGACTCAGCTGAATGCGCCGGTGCAATCGTTGTGGTTTGACCTTGGTCAAGGCTGTGTAGGCAGGCTGCATCGTTAAGGTCGGTGGTAAAGAGTATCGTATCGCCGTTACCAATTTTAAGGTAGCTCAACGGCGGCAGCGCGGTGGTGTCGAGTGTTTGCTGAGCAAGCTCAGGGCAAAGGCTTAATACTTCTACTTGATTGTGCTGGCTATCGAATACGGCAGCAGAGATAGTCTGGGGTGGTTGTTTGATTGGTGAGAGGAGGGCCGTGACAGTGCTCGGTGCGGCAACAGTCTCGCTGGTTTCCGGCGCAGTCAATGAATCTATTTCACTGGTTTCTTCTATTGTCAATGTTGATGCTGTCATGGTATTGCCTTTGCAATTGTAGGCGCCCCTTGCAGGGCGTTTTGGAGGGCGGGCGTGCGGGGGGTTTAGTAAGTTGGTGAGCTTGCAGACAGCCATGCTGCATAACCCAATATGCTGATAAAGCGTTGCTTGCCCAGCACCTTTACATGTGGCGCGAGGCCATTTGTTTTGCGGGTGGTGAGCTGCCAGCGCACGGTTGGCTCTGGGATGTTAGGGAATTCAACGCAGAATTGGTTAATGGTGACCCAATCTTTGATGGTTGCTGCGGCGGTTTGCTCAGGTGTGCCTGTGGAGTGGGTAGGGTGGTTTTGATTTTCGTGCATGCTGGAGTTCCTCAGAGTTGGTTTAGCTTGATAGCTGGTCAGCGAGGAACAGTGTGTTTCGAATGAGTTTGATAAAATATCCCAGTATTAAACGGTTTAATACTGGGATACGTCAGATTGTCTTATTCGCGGTAATCCTCTTGGCGAAACTCGTCTTGAATGCGTTGGGCTTCTTCTATCTTAGATGCAAATTTTTTATAGTATTTTTCGACAGTACTGGCAGAAGTGCCTATTTTCTTTGCGACCCTTAAATACCCCCCTGTGTTGCCATTCTTTGATTCGGCTTTGCTTCTGGAAATACCTTCGTCGATTATCGCTTGAACTATGAGTTCCTCAAATTCGGCAGAGTGTTTTGGCTTCGCCCCAGGCTTCTCTGTTAGGCGAAAGGATCTTTTTGCGGTTTTGCCGGCTAATACTGCTGTTAAACTTTGCGCGATAAAGCGGCGTAAGTCGGGATCATTGAGTCGACCTTCGTCTATTTCTTTAGCTGCGCGGACGATGAGTTCTCGCGCGGCGATATGATCGCCGCCCTCGGCTTGTTGTACTAGTACCGAGGCGTCCAATGCTAAATCTTTCAGTAGTGTGCTGGGGTTCTTATCCATGTAATTGCTTCCAGACGTCTTCCGCCATTTTTGAAGTGTGGTGGTGGGCTAGGTGTGCATAGCGCATGGTGGTATTGCTTTGCTTGTGGCCGAGTAAGGTGCCGGTTTCAAACAGCGTACGGTTAGCGCTGACCATATTGGATGCCGCCGTATGCCGTAAGTCATGAAAGCGAAGTCCGACTAAGTTGCTTTGCCGTAGGGTTAGGTGCCATGCCTTCTTGAAGTCGAAGTCACGGTGTGGGTCTACTGTTGAGGGGAATATGCGATGGTCGTTATTTAGGCGAAATCGCATTAGTTCTTCTATGACTGGTGCTAGTAGGGGCAGAAGGCGAGGCTCGCCATTTTTGGTTTTACTTAGCTTTGCCGTTTTTTGGGTGAAGTCGATGTCTCTCCAGGTCAACCCAGTTAGCTCTCCACGGCGCGCACCGGTGGTTAAGGCCATGAGCACAAGTAGGTAAAGCCTGTCCCAGTGAGACTCGCTGGCGAAGCCGAGCAATGTCTTTTGCTCTCCCGGCGACAGGAAGCGGTTCTTTGGCGGGTTCTCAGGGAAGCTGGAGACAAACTCGCTACGAACTGGGTTTGGAAATTTGAGTCGCTTGTAAAGGCGGTCTTTGTTAAATGCGAGGAAGACGCTCGACAAGTTGCTCTTGTAGCGATTGACGGTAGAGCCTGTTCGATTGTCGGCAATATCAAGGAGCACGTCGTCTATGTCTTCCGGGTTGATGTCGGTGACCAAGCGGCCGTTGAACTTCTTCTTCCAGAATTTTAAGCGGCCAATGGAGGATAGGTCGAGAATCGCGGTGTCGGCGATATATTGATCAATCCAATCATTGAAATACGGTATGAGGCACTTGTAGGAGCCGTTACTGGTTTCAATCTGGACTGCTTGCTGCAGGGACATGTTGCCGCCACTGGCGAGCTTGCGCGCTAATGCGGTGTCGGATTCAACGGATTGTGTCCATTGCTTGGCCTTGGTTCTCGTTGGGAAGCTTGCGTATATCGGCTTGAGGTTTTTCAGGCGAACGATAGCTTGATACTTGCCGCTAGGCAGTTTACGGATGGTGGCCATGAAGGCTCTCTCCTCAGGCACTTATAAGCATTGTAGAGACCTACTGTGCTCACAGTGTGCTCGTCAGTTGATAGGTTAGGTGCTGACCAACTATCAAACTGAAGGCTAGGAGATAAAAAAGCCCTGATAAATCAGGGCTTTAGTATTTGGCTCCGCCTGCTGGGCTCGAACCAGCGACCCAATGATTAACA
>TARA_R110001599_G_scaffold69414_16_pt1 | contig 27662 bp, 28 predicted proteins | sample TARA_R110001599 | Tara Oceans TARA_R110001599 (sample SAMEA4398360) | marine metagenome | biome: Polar Biome; feature: [MES] marine water layer (ENVO:01000295) within the mesopelagic zone...; material: water (ENVO:00002006), including particulate matter (ENVO:01000060) such...
GCATACGCCCTCGGCCTGGGCTTGGGCACCCGAAACAGCAACGGCGACTGGTTGGAGGTGTTCTTTCCCAACCCGGTGCTATCACCCTCCGACGAGCTGGTAGCGGCTTTGGGCACAAGCGACAACACCACCACGCTTGAGCGCGAGCAGCTGTTGACACTGGAGGCTGCGCTGGCCGGCGCCGGAGAGACCGAACAGGCGCAGATTGCGGCGCACCTCGCCAGCAGCCACGCACCGGCCGTGGCTGTCATCCTGCGTGAAGACGCGGCACCCGGCACGGTTCCAGAAGCCTACCTCAAGCTGCATCTGCTGTCGCACCGGCTGGTCAAGCCGCACGGCACCAACCTGCAGGGGCTGTTTGCGATACTGCCCAACGTCGCCTGGACCAGCGAAGGTGCCATTGACATCAGCGAGCTGCCAGCCCGGCAGCTCGCCGCCCGCCTGCGCGGGGACACGCTGGAGGTCAGCTGCGTTGACAAGTTTCCGAAAATGACCAACTACGTGGTGCCGACGGGCGTGCGCATCGCGCACACCGCCCGCGTGCGCCTCGGCGCCTACCTGGGCGAAGGCACCACCATCATGCACGAAGGTTTTGTCAACTTTAACGCCGGCACAGACGGCCCCGGCATGATTGAGGGCCGCATATCTGCCGGCGTCATGGTCGGTAGCGGGTCCGATCTGGGCGGCGGTTGCTCCACCATGGGCACCCTGTCGGGCGGCGGCAATATCGTCATCTCCGTAGGGAGCGAGTGCCTGATTGGCGCCAACGCCGGTATCGGCATTCCGCTCGGCGACCGCTGCACGGTAGAGGCCGGCCTGTTCGTCACCGCGGGCACCAAGGTCGTCGTCCTGGATGCCAGCGGACAGCCTGTCGAAACGGTCAAGGCCCGAGAACTGGCGGGCAAGTCCGGTTTGTTGTTCCGCCGCAACTCCGCCAATGGTGCCGTGGAGTGCCTGACCAATCGCTCGGCGATCGAGCTCAACGCTGAACTGCACGCGCACAACTAGCCCCGGGGCAACGCTATGGAACGCACGCTGGCTTTGACCTGCGAACTGATTCGCCGCCAGTCGGTTACGCCCGAGGATGCCGGCTGCCAGGCCTTGATGATGGAGCGGCTACAGCAACTGGGCTTTACCTGCACCCGCCTGCGCTTTGGCGAGGTGGAAAACTTCTGGGCGGTGCGGGGCGAGAGTGGCCCACTGCTGGTCTTCGCCGGTCACACCGACGTTGTGCCCACCGGCCCGGAATCCGGCTGGGACAGCCCGCCTTTTGAGCCCACCCTGCGCGACGGGATGCTCTATGGACGCGGCGCCGCCGACATGAAAGGCAGCCTGGCAGCCATGCTCGTGGCCTGCGAGGACTTCGTGGCCAGCAATCCGGAGCACAGCGGCCGAATCGGGTTCCTGATTACCGCGGACGAAGAGGGGCCTGCGCACAACGGCACGGTGAAGGTTATTGAGCACCTGCAGCAACAGGGCGAGCACATCGACTGGTGCCTGGTTGGCGAACCGTCAAGCAGCGCACGGCTGGGGGATGTGGTCAAGAACGGCAGGCGCGGCTCTCTGGGCGCGGTACTCACTGTGCGCGGCGTCCAGGGCCACATCGCCTACCCACAACTGGCAGACAACCCGATTCACCGCGCATTACCCGCCCTGCATGCACTCACCTGTCAGGTGTGGGACCAGGGCAATGCCTTTTTCCCCGCCACTTCCCTGCAAATATCCAATATTGCCAGCGGCACAGGCGCAACCAATGTGATTCCCGGTGAATTGCAGGTGGTCTTCAACTTCCGTTTTTCCACCGAAGTCACTGCCCACGACCTGCAGCGGCGCACCGAAAACCTGCTACGCGCCCACAAGCTTGACTACAGCATCGACTGGCACCTGAGCGGCGAGCCGTTCCTCACTCCTGCCGGCAATCTTGTGCAGGCGGTTGTCGAGAGCATTCGCGATGTCACCGGTCTGGAAACGGAGCTGTCTACCGCCGGGGGCACTTCGGACGGGCGATTCATTGCCCCGACCGGTGCGCAGGTCGTCGAGCTCGGCCCCGTGAACGCGACCATCCACAAACGCAACGAATGTGTGATCGCGGCAGACCTGCCGCAGCTCGCGCGCCTGTATCAGGGTGTGCTGGAGCGACTACTGCTCCAGTAACTGCAGCTGCTGCTGCAGATTGGCGCGCACCATCTCCCGGTTCATCTCACCGGGAATCACCGCCACCTCGTCACCCTCCAGCGCGGCGAGGCTCTCGGCCACTACGGCATCGGCCTCCATCCACAGAGCATCAGGGAAACGCGTCTTGTCAAAACCGGCAAAATGCGGCGTATCGTGTATTTCTGTACGTGTCAGCCCGGGGCAGAGGCACTGCACACGAATGCCGTGCGCTGCCACCTCGGCCTGCAAGGACCTGGAAAACGCCAGGAGAAATGCCTTGCAACCGCCGTAGACAGCGGTTTTCTGCAGCTCGAGATAGGCCCCGACGGAAGCGACATTGATGATCGCACCACCGCCCTGCTCACGCATGAAGGGCAGCGCGGCGCGAACCAGTTCCAGGGGGGCGTCAACCTGCAGGCGCACCATTTGCAACTCCACCTCCAGCGAACTGTCGGCAAAGTCACCCAGGGTAGAGAAGCCGGCATTATTGATCAGCAGATCCACCGGCCCCTGCTGCCGCAGGGCCTCTACAGTGCGCGTTACACCCTCTACAGTGGCGAGGTCGGCAACTACCGGGTATACGCGGGTTTGCTTCTCGAGCTCGGTGCGCAGGGCCTGTAACTGCTCGCCGCGACGCCCTACTGCGATGATCGTCTTGCAGCGGCTGGCGAGCTGACGGCAGTATTGTGCGCCCAGCCCGGACGAGGCGCCGGTTACCAGCGCAATTCCTGTGTTATGCATAACTTCTGGCCTTGTTCCAGCGGATGTGCCGCGCGCAGACAGCGCACGCGAGGTGTCGTACCATGCCTGCGGCAGGGCATCACATCTTGAGGAGAAAACCCATGACACGCAAGCGCACAGCGTTGATTACCGGAGCATCCGCGGGGCTCGGCGAGGAGTTCGCACGGCAGCTGGCAGCACAGGGCTACAACCTTGTGCTCGTGGCGCGACGCAAGGAAAAGCTGCAGGCCCTCGCTGCAGAGCTGGCCAGCGCACATCGCTGCGACACGCGGGTAGAAGCGGCGGACCTGTCGGATCCCGCGGCGCCCCAGGCGCTGTACGACAGCCTGAGCACACAAGGTGTGGAAGTCGACTACCTGATCAACAACGCCGGGGTCGCCGGCTCCGATTTGCTCCAGGACCGCGACTGGGCAGATCACGAGGCGTTTTTCCAGCTGATGATGCTGTCCGTGGCGAAGCTCTGCCACCTGTTCATACCCGCCATGCGCGAGCGCGGTTTTGGACGGGTAATCAACATTGCTTCCGTGGCAGGCCGCATACCGCGTGCAGGCGGCTGCAACTACGGCCCCAGCAAGGCTTACCTGATCGCGCTGTCGGAGGACCTTTCCCTCACGCTGCATGGCAGCGGTGTACAGGTTTGCGCCCTGTGCCCCGGCTATACGCATACTGATTTTCACAGCACAGCGGGCCTCCAGGACATGAAAGACGGCATGCCCGAGTTTGTCTGGTACCCGGCGGAGGTGGTGGTCAGAGAAGGCCTGAACGCGGTAGAGCGCGGCAAACCCGTGTATTTGTCAGGCCGCCTTTACCGCCTGCTGGACCCATTTTTGCAATCGGTGTTTACCCGGCGGCTGTTTCGTATCGCCGCGCGCCACTGAGGCTCGGTCAGGCAGGCCCAAGACTACGCAGCACGTACACATCGTAACGCACCGCTTTGCCGACAATCGCATGTGAGGGCTGCCGCCCGGCAAGGCTGACGGCCCGTGCGGGCCGCTTGACAACGACCCGGGAGACATCCTGCTGCAGCGCCCACGCAAACAGTGCCGCCGCGTCGCCGCTCGTGTTGTGGTCGGCAAACAGCGCCTGGAACAGCGCCATGTCCTTTTTCACCGCCGCAGATTTATCCCGCTCAGGGAACATCGGGTCGAGATAGATCACATCCAGCGCGGCAAATGCAGCCGCTGGTACAGTGGCTGCCTCTCCGCGATGCAGACGCATGCGATCAAGCACTGCGTTGAGCCAGCTGTCATCGGCCCGCCTCGCGCGCTCCAGGCCATCAGCCAGCAGCGCGAGCACCACGGGTTCACGCTCGGCGAGTGTTACCGAGCAACCGAGGTCGGCGAGCACGAAGCTGTCACGCCCCAGGCCAGCCGTTGCGTCGAGCACGGCCAGTGCGGGCTTCTTGCCCACCCCCACCGCCTTGCCCAGCAGTTCGTTCTGACCACCGCGCCGCCGATGACGCATGGTGGCGCCACCAAAGTCGACGGTAATCGGCCCCGGTGCATGGCCCCGCCGGGACACGGCTTGCAGGGAGACTCCCTCCGCGCCCAACCAGAGCACCGCCTGCAAACCGGCGCTATACGCTGCGGCTGTTGCCTCGACACAGGGCAAATCCAGGTCTTGCGCCAGCGCCCAGGCCTGCTCATGCAACGCGGCATTGACAGCGGCTACGGCGATCACGTCGCTCAAAGAATCAGGTTGGAGAGGCACGCTGTTCAGGCCGGCGGGCGGGGCGCCAGCCACTGGTCAAGCCGCGCACAGTTGGCCGCGATGGACTCCAGGTAGGGATTTTCGCCTTCAAAGTAGCTGCTTGCGTAGTGATAGGCGCCGGCAAAGTCCCGCTCCAGGCGCGACCCCGCCACGCCGTGGACAAAACCGGGGGTACGCCGAAGCAGGTCGTCGCGCGAGCGGTAGTGGCAGTGCTCCGGCTGGACCGTATGCTCCGGCGCCGCCATGCCACTGGCGACAAACTCGTCGTACAATGCGTGGCGACATTTTTCCAGGTAATCGGGTGCCGCCAGCTGTGCCAGCAAGTCTGCGGTGCCCAGCAATGCGCCCAATTGCCACTCCTGGCGGCTGCGCACAGTCAGATGTTCCGGCTTGCGATGGCAGTTGGTGAAATGCACCAGCCGGGCGCATACGGGTGCCATGCCCGTCAGGCCTACCCGCGGAAACTGTGCGCGAATCAATGCCGCTCCGCGACGAACATGGGTACGCGTGTACGCAGCACCGGAGCTGTTTCGACGGTCCCCGCGGCGACGAAGGTAGCCGGCGTCGTGAAACAGCGCGCTGGCAACCCCGGCCAGTGCGAGATCGGCAGCAAACGCCCAGGGACCGGGCCAGCGCTTTTCGCGCCCCGCCATCAGACGCGCCATAGCCAAAGTGACATCCAGCACGTGCTCCGTGTCGTGGTAGCCGGCATCACAACCGTGATACTCCGGATGCTCGCCGGTATAGAGCTGACTGAACAGCCCGCTCAGCACATCCAGTGCGGACCAGTCTCCACCCGGCCAGTGTGCCTCCAAAATGGCGCCCACTTCCGCCATCACAGCGGCCACATCACCCAATGCCACCTGGCCGGTGATATCGCGGCGGGGGTTGTCAGCCGGAATTATCATGCTGACTCAGTTGCTCTCCTGCGGTTCACGCTCGAAACGATCCTGTAGCAAAGAGGCCAGCTCTTCAACCTGCTCCTGTAGCGTGGGCTCATCGATGGTGAGGCCAGGCACCACCGCCGCAGTGTGTTCATTGCCGATGGTCGTATCCGGCGCAGCCGTGCGGGAATCATCCGGCAGGGCACTCTCGGGCAGGCCAAGCGTGAGGGTGCGGTCTTCGAACTCAATCGTGAATTCGAGGTTGTAGGCTTGCCGGGACAGACCGTGCTTGTCAGTAATGAGCAAGCGTCTTGCCACCCGTCGGTCGTCATCGCCACCGGCGCCGGACAACCGGCAGTGCAGGCGCTCGACCGTTTTACCCGCAAACTGTATGCCCTGCAGCGCGCTCAGGCCGTCGTTGCACTGCTCGATGAAATCTGGCGCGGACACCGGCCCCGATGGCTCCGTCGCAGGTTCTGGCGCACACTGCGACGCCGTTTCGAAATGCCCGACAAGAACTTGTTGGGGTTGCGCCTTTTCCGCCATGCGCGCCAGCTCTATCGTGACATCACCCACGATATAGCTGTGCACCGTTGGATTGACACCCTCAGCCTGATACAGCTCGTAGTGGCTGCCAACGTGATAGGCCGCACGGATTACGGGCACCGTATTGCCGTGCGATGCGCGACGCGCCACCGCGTTGTCCGCCACGACCAGGAGCAGGAAAAAGAACAAATCGCAATTGGCCTGCGCCCCTAATGCGCGGTTCCAGACGTAGTAACCATCGCCGGTGGTGGTGCGGGAGAAATGCACCTCTATGCCTTTGGCCAACAGCTTGTTGTAGGCGGAGTTCAGCGAGTAGGAGAGGCTGTTCAGCTGGCTGGCCTGCTCAAAAGGCGTAAACAGGGAAAACTCGGCGATGTCGAAAAGCAGCACCGCGCGATCGCTGACATAACTCAGGCCGTAGCGCTTGATCAGCTGCTCGACTGCGCTGACCACCGCCGGATCATCGGCCAGTGGCGTATCCAGGCGGATGAAACCGGGGGCAATATCCAGCCGGTTGGCAATGTCGAAAAACTCCTCGCGGGGCTTGCAGCGGCTACCGGAAATCAGTTCGCGCACGAAGGCTTCGTTGTCTTGCGCGCCGTCGACGCCCGGACGGGCGCAGAAATTACCGAGGAAATAGTGCGGCACGAAAATCACCAGAATGCCACGCTCGTCCGCACTCCAGCAGAGAACAATGTTCTGGCCGAGGCGCCACTGCTTGCGCAGCGCACTCTCCAGCGCCTTGAGGTTACCGCGCTGGGATATACTGATTGTTCTGTGATCTGTCGCTGTGCCGCTGGTCATGCCCGCGGATTCACCCGTCCTTGCCGTCATAGCCCACTCGATTCTGTTCGCCCAAGCCGCTACCATTATAAGGTGCCGTGGAGCTTGAATCCATGCGCGATCCCGGCGCACACTGAGCGCCACCAAAAGGAAGATACCGCATGCCCTGCCGATGGCTCATCTGTATAACCCTGAGTGTACTGGCAGGCTGCCAGCAATACGACTTCAGTGTAAACGAGCGCGTGGTCTACAGCCCACGTCCCCTGCTGACGGATTTCCGCATTGATGACTCCGCGCTGCGCGGCTGCCTGGAGCAGGCAATCAACGACAACAAGATCAGCAGCATGGGTGAACTACAGACACTGGACTGCAGTGGCGCGGGCGTGCGCAGTGTCGCAGGCCTGGGCAGCTTTTCCAGCCTGAGCTGGCTCAACCTCGGGGGCAACGCCATCAGCGACATCCGGGAGCTGGCCGTGCTGCTGGAGCTGCGCAGCGTGATGCTTGACGACAACCAGATAGAAGATGCCGGGCCGCTCTACCGGCTGCCGGAACTGGCGGTGGTCAACCTCGATGGCAACAGCGCACTGCGTTGCCCGGGGCCGGGCAGCTGGATATCACTGGAGCGCCTCACCCTGCCCCGGCACTGCCGCTAGGGTCAGCCAGTCGAAACCGGCATTCTGCGCGGCGAACACCACACGCTGGTCGCCGGCACCCATCACGGTCTCCAGCGCGGCGGCGGCTCGCCGCGGGCAGTTGTTCTGTTCACTGATGTGCGCGACCACCAGGTGCTGCAGCGTCTCGGTCCCTAACTGGCGCAATAACTCGGCGGCCTGGTGATTGTTCAGGTGCCCCCAATCACTGGCCACGCGCTGTTTCAGGGAGGGGGGATAGCTCCCCGCCCAGAGCATGTCCAGATCGTGGTTGAATTCCAGTACCAGCGCATCGCAGCCGCGAAAGCGTTCGACCACATGGCTGGTGATGCTACCCAGATCGGTGAGCACCCCCAGAGAGCGCCCCGCGTGCGCCAGTCGGTACTGGCAGGGCTCGCGCGCATCGTGCGGCACGGCCACAGGCTCTATGGACAGGTCGCCTATTTGCAGGCGCTCTTCACTGTTGAAACAGTTAACCTGCGGGCATCCCTCCAGACGGCCGCTGCGCAGCGTGCCATGGGTAAGATAGACCGGGATGTTCCACTGCCGCGCCAGGCGACTCACCCCCGCGCTATGGTCGCTGTGCTCATGGGTCACCAGAATCGCGGTGAGATCCTCGGGAGCAAGGCCGAGAAGCGCCAGGCGACGGCGGGTCTCGCGCACCGAGAACCCGCAGTCGATCAGCACTGTTGTCGTGCCGCCAGAAACGACCGTCGCGTTGCCCTTGCTGCCGCTGCCCAGCGATGCAAAACGCAGCATGTCAGCGCCTCAGTTGATATTGCCCTTGAGTAGGGTCAGCAGAGCCTGCTGATCGCGCTTCTCCAAGGGCGCCGCACCGGCCACCGGAGCAATGCCAATGGTGACTGCCTTGTCTCCCGCTGCTGCGACCCTGACCAGGAAATCGCGCCCGATCATCGGGTTCTCGTCTTCATCGGAGAACATCCAGGAGAACCAGCCGCCGTCTTCGTCTGCCGCTTCACCGAGGAAACGCGCATAGTAGAGGCCCTCACTGCGATCGCGATCGGTGATTTCGAAACGTGAGTCCTCAAGGGCCTTGCCCACCGAGGCCCACGCCCGGGTGAACGGCAGCCCCAGACGCAGCATACTACCGCCACCCGGTGCATCTTCCAGCGTCAGCTTGCCCTCGGCACTCATGGCGCGGTCTGCGAGCATCGAAACCGGCGCGGAATCGGCGCTGTTGGCAATGAATTGCGATACGGCGCGCAGCATTTCCTGCTCCTGGGCCGTGTCGTCGGATAGCGCCGGCCACTCCGTGACATCCCCCGCCTGGTGCATCTGCAACACGTGTAATTCACTGCTGCCACGCTGCACGCCCTGCTCGATGCGGAAGCGGAAACGCGAGGCCATGGTCTGCCCCTCCAGCTCCAGCCAGCCTGTTTCAATCAGACCAGCCTGCGCATCCACACGCCCCACGCCGATGCCGGCAGAGGTGAGAAAGCTGCGCACCTGCGGCCAGAGTTGACCGGGTGCGACCGCGATCAGGGCCCAGCTCTCGTCCCCGAGCGACTGGATACGCACCACATCCTCCCCGGCTCCCGCCATCAAGGGCGTGGGGCGAGGAACCTCGAATTCACCCTCCAGCAGCGCCTCGTCCTGCACCGGAGGGATGGGGTAGATTTCCTCCAGTTGTGCCGTCTCCTTGCCCTCCGGCACCTGAATGGGCGCTTGCTCACGCGCATTCTTGTAGTCGTCCGACGTATCGGGGAACATGCCCTCGTCACCGAACAGATAACTGCAGCCCGCGAGGCCCAGCGACAGACCGAGCAGCGCCGTGCGCGATACCAGCTTCATACATTCCGCCATCAAATTCCCGCTGCCTCCAAAGCTGCAAGGACCTGCGCATGGTAGCGCTCATCCAGAGGCGTCAAGGGTAAACGAATACCCGCCTCAATCAAGCCACGCTGCTGCATGGCCCACTTTACCGGTATCGGGTTCGCCTCGAGAAACAGCGCGCGGTTGAGGCCGGACAAGCGCTCGTTGATACGTGCCGCCTCGCTGCGTTCACCCGCCATGGCCAGACGGCAGAGCTCGGCCAGCGGCCGCGGCGCAATGTTCGCGGTCACCGACACATTGCCGTGGCCACCCGCAAGCATGAGCTCCATGGCTGTGGGGTCATCACCGGAATAGATGGCGAAATCCTCCGGGCAGCGCGCCTTGAAGTCGGGTACCCGCGACAGATCCCCGGTGGCATCCTTGATACCAACGATGTTGTCCAGCTCCGACAGGCGCACAACGGTGTCGTTGTCCATATCAACCGCCGTACGCCCTGGCACGTTATAGAGAATCTGGGGGATGGTGACCGCAGCAGCCACCGCCTTGAAATGTTCGTACAGACCCCGTTGCGTCGGGCGATTATAGTATGGCGTGACCAACAGACAGGCATCCGCCCCGTTGCGGGCAGCCACGCTGGTCAGCTCGATTGCCTCGCGGGTGGAATTGGCGCCAGTCCCCGCGACCACGGGGATGCGGCCGTCAACATAGCGCACGCAATGACGAATCACCTCAAGGTGCTCCGGAACACTCAGTGTCGCGCTCTCTCCCGTAGTGCCAACGGCGCCGATGGCACTGGTGCCCGCCGCAATATGCATGTCCAGCAAGCGCTCCAGGTTACCCCAGTCGAGACTGCCGTCCGGGTGCATTGGCGTCACAAGCGCGACAATACTGCCGGTAATCATGGGAACATCTCCAGAAATGTGCCGGGCGCCGACCACTGCCGCTGAACGCCGGAATAAAGAAGAGCGCAATTATCCATGCATGCAACGCGAAGACAACCGCGATACGCTAAAATGCACCGCGGGCGCGCCGCACGATTCTGCGCCAAAACGAGCCACGGAGTATACCATGAGACCTTCCAGCCCCGCCCAGTGGTTTCTCACCGCGATCCTCCTGCTGCCAGCCGCACTGGCAGGAATGGCACTGCCAGCCAGCGCCCAGCAGCCGGTCACGGTCAGCCCACCGTCCAAGCTCACCCTCTCATTCATGGCGCAGCAGCGCGCCAGCATCGACGAGCTCGCCCGGCGCGAGCTGGGGCAAGCCATCAGCGGCGACCCGGACCGCGACATCCGCCTGCTGCAGCGATTGCTTGACCGGGGCATCGTCAAGGCCGGGGACGTTAGCACGCTGCAGGCCATGGGCGTTGTGCTGGGCGACCTGCTGGCCAGTGAACTGGGGCTGGACTGGGTCATGTACGACGACGCCAGCGGGCGCAGCCGGGCCCTGCACGATGCACAGACCGACACCTACCTGTTTCCGGTGACCATGATCTCGCGCCGCCAGCAGGTGGGTAACGAGAAACCGGTGGCGGCCATCTACGTAGATGCCAAGGCCGTGGTTGAGCAGGCGCGACCCAAGCTGCCTTTCCAGTGAAGCGTCAGCCGCGGCTGGCTGGCCATACCACGGGATTGGGTTTAGCATGGTCTGCCTTTTCATCAGGATGCCCCCGGGTATGAACCAGCCGGCCGCCGGCTTCGAGTTGCACACCGACAGCTCACCGACATCTGCCACCCTCAGCCTCTATGGCAACTGGGTCGACGCCGATGTGGTTCCCGCCTTTCCACAGCTCAGGGCAGAGCTCGCGGCTGCAGGCGCCGAAGAGCTGCGTCTCGACTGCACTGAACTGGGCGACTGGAACACGTTGCTGATGTCCTTCCTCCTGCGATGTGCAAGCTACTGTGCGGAGCGCGACATCACGCTGAATACCGAGGCATTGCCCGAAAACGCGAGGCGCTTGCTGTCAATCGCGACCTCCGTGCCGGCCCACAACCGCAAAGAGGCGGCCTCCCTGCCCTGGTGGCAGCTGCGCAGCCCATCGAAGGCGTTGCGTGAGTTACTGGATGACCTGCGCGAGTCACTGGCTTTCTTCGGTGACATCTGCATAGCGCTGGGCGCGCTCATAGCGGGCAAGGCCAACACCCGTTTCGCGGATTTCCGCACTTTCTGCTACCAATCCGGCCCCGATGCCTTTGCCATCATCAGCCTGACCAGTGTGCTGGTGGGCATGATTCTCGGTTATCTGGGCGCGGTGCAACTGCAGCAATTCGGCGCCGGCATTTACGTCGCCGACCTGGTCACCATCGGCCTGCTGCGCGAAATGGGACCGTTGATGACCGCCATCGTCATGGCCGGGCGCACCGGCGCCGCCTATGCCGCCCAGCTGGGCACCATGCAGGCCAACGAGGAGATTGACGCCGTGCGCACGCTGGGCGTCTCGCCGATCGAATTCCTGGTGGTGCCGCGAGTACTGGCGCTGCTGGTTACCATGCCGTTGCTGACCATCTACGCGAACCTGTTGGGCATCGTCGGCGGTGGCATCGTGGCCGGCGGCATGGGAATTTCCATGCTGCAATACACCAGCCAGGCCGGGCTCGCTGTGAGCCTCGCCCACATCGGTGTAGGCCTGCTGAAAAGTGTGGTCTTCGCCGTGCTGATCGCCATTGCCGGATGCCGTTCCGGCATCCAGTCCGGGCGCAATTCCGCCGGGGTTGGCAGGGCGGCAACAGAAGCGGTGGTGACCGCCCTCGTCTACCTGATTGTGGCTGACGCGTCCATCAACATCCTGTTCCAGCACCTGGGTATCTGATGGCGGCCGCTGAACGCGAAGTGCATATCGAGGTACGCGATCTCACGATGGCGTTTGGCAGCAATGTCATTCAGCGCGAGCTCAGCTTCCCGGTCTACCGCGGCGATATCTTCGTGATCATGGGCGGCAGCGGCTGCGGCAAGAGCACGCTGCTGAAACACATGCTGGGGCTACTTGAGCCGGCGGCTGGCGAAATTCTGTTTTCCGGCACCAGCTTCACGCGTGCCAGTGCAAGCGCGCGCGATGTCATGCGCCGCAGCTGGGGCATCACTTACCAGTCGGGGGGCCTTTTCGGCGCCATGACGCTGGAAGAGAACGTGAGCCTGCCCCTGCAGCTCTATACCGACTACACGGCGACGCAGATCAAGGACGTGGTACGCTACAAGTTGTCACTGGTCGGCCTGGGTGGTTTTGAAAGCTACTACCCCGCGGAAATCAGCGGCGGCATGAACAAACGGGCAGCCCTGGCGCGTGCGATCGCACTGGATCCCCAGATCCTGTTCTTCGACGAGCCGTCCGCCGGGCTGGACCCGATCAGTTCGCGGCTGCTGGATGACCTGATCCTGCAACTGACCGAATCGATTGGCGCCACTGTGGTGATGGTCACCCACGAATTGCCGAGTATATTCGCCATTGCCAACAACAGTGTTTATCTCGACGCCAGCACACGCACGATGATCGGCTATGGTGATCCAAAACAGCTACGCGAACAGAGCGAGGAGGCCGTGGTGCGACAATTCCTGACACGCAGCGCCGCCGCGGGAGAGGCCGAATAATGTCCGACGAAAGAGCACACAGTGTCGCCATTGGCGGCTTTATCATCGGCGCTTTGCTTATCGCCCTGGCGACCCTGTTGTTCGTACTGGGTTCAGGCCTCGGCAGTGATCGCACCCGTGTGGTGATGGTCTTCGACAGTTCCGTCAAAGGTTTGAGCGTGGGGGCCCCGGTCACCTTGCGCGGCGTTGAAATCGGGCAGGTGACCGGCATCAACCTGCTGCTGGACAGCAACACGGCCAAGTTAATCATGCAGGTAGAGGCCGACCTGTCGGGCGAAAGCATACAGATGACCGAGCAGCCCTCCGTAGCACTGATCGACGACCTCATCGGGCGCGGCCTGCGCGCCCAGCTGAACCTGCAAAGCCTGCTCACCGGCCTGCTCTATGTGCAGCTCGATTTCCACCCGGAAACGCCCGTGGCTCTTCCCGCTATCGACACGGAATACACCCAGATTCCGACGATCCCGACCGAACTGGAGCGGATTGTGAGCCAGATCGAGGGGCTGGATATTGCCCAGATGGCGGCAGACCTGCAGAGCATCGCGACAAACGTGAACGCCTTTGTGCAGCAGGCTCCCTTCCAGCAATTGCCGGCCGATATCGGGCAAACACTGGCGAGCCTCCGCTCGCTCACAGCGCAAGTGGAAAGCACACTGTCCACTGCCGGCCCCGGCATCGACCGCGTGCTGGACAATTCCAATACGCTGGTGAGCGAAGCCAAGAATGCGCTACCCAAGCTGACCTCACTGCTGGAAGACAATATGAAGGTGCTGCGCAGCGCAACGGAGCGTTTCGAGGGCACCATGGGAGAAATCGACGGGCTGGTATCCGCCGACTCCGCCACCACCTATCGCCTCAACGAAGCACTGCGCGAACTTGCGCTGGCCGGCAGGGCTCTGCAGATGTTGGCAAAAACACTGGAGGAGCAACCCGAGTCACTGCTCCGAGGCAAAAGCGAGAATAGCCAATGACCCCGATAAAGCTCTTCGGCATCGCCGCTACCCTCTTCCTGGTGGCCTGTGGCAGTTCCCCGCAGCACCAGTACTACCTGCTCAATAGCCAGACCCAGGCACCGGCGTCGGGCCAGGCGCCCTCGCTGGGCGTGGGGCCCATCACCATACCGGAGTACCTGAACCGTTCCGGCATGGTATACAGCGAAGACGGCAACCGGCTGCATGTTGCCCGCTACGAGCGCTGGGCCGAACCGCTGGAAGATGGTATCCAGCGTGTGCTGGGGCTGAACCTGTCCGCAGCGCTGGGCACGCAGAACATTCGCCCGCACCCGTGGCCGCGCAATGATATTCCCGAGTACGCCGTGCAGGTATGGCTGTTGGGTTTGAACGCCAGTGGCAACGAGGCTGAGCTGGTGGCGGAGTGGCGGGTGACCCGCCATGGCGAGGAGCGAGATAGCGAGGTCACTCAGCGCATCAGCCGCCTGGCGACGTCGCTCGCGGGGCCCGACTGGCAGGCCGCCGACACCGCGGCGGCCTACAGCCAACTACTGCAGCGCCTCAGCGACGAGATCGCCGGCGTGATTCGCTCGCAAATGGAAGGGGCTGCGAGCGATCAGAACTGATCGCTGCGCAGCATGGCGTCCGAGCCGCCATCGACAAAGAACACGGAACCACACACGAAATCTGCGTCTTCGCTGAGCATGAAGCGCATGACGTTGGCGATTTGCGCCGGTTGCGCGGTTTCACCCCAGGGCACCATGGCGCTGAAGTCACGCATCACACTGCCCAGCTCTTTATCGGCAAACACCTGCTGCGTCAGGGCTGTATCGGTGATGCCCGGTGCAACCGCATTCAGGCGCACGCCTGCTTTGGCCCAGGCCACCACATTGCGCCGCATCCACACCGTCAGCGCGTGCTTCGACGCAGAGTAGACCGTCTGGCCCATTTCGCCCTCCGCCACGTCCAGAGCCTTCGGCTCATCACCCGCGAGGAATGCCTGGGCCAGCGGATGTGACGTCTCGGTCATGGGAGCAGAGTTGGAGCTCACCAGCAACACCGTGCCACGCCGCTTGCCCACCAGATCCTGCACGCCCGAGGCCATGGTAACCGCCGCGAAATAATTCACGGCAGCAATGATGCGCGGCGGTGCTACCGGCGGCAGGCCGGCGCAGGGAATAAACCCGTCGAGGCCATCGGCAGCGCGCTCGCGCACAGCAGCCAGGGCGTTGTCACGGCCTTCCTGCGTGGAGAGGTCAGCAATGATGTCACCCTCCTTGATATCAATCGAAATGACTTCGTGCCCCGCCGCGCACAATTGTTCACGCAGCGCAGCGCCAATACCTGTCGCACCGCCGGTCATGGCATAGCGTTTTTTCATGCTGGAACTCCCTGATTATGATTGCTCGAGAAATCAGGCTATTGTCGCCCGTGCGGCGGCGACTGTGTGCATGGGCCTGAAATGCGTCGCCGCAGGCACAACTTACTGAACCGGAGATTCCGCTTGAGGATCACGCTACCCAGTTCTCGCTCGAAGGAGGCTCTCGAATGAGTCAACCCATTCCATCACTGATACCTGCGCTGTGGCGTCGACTGTTGTCGGCCGCCTGTATCCTGATGCTGAGCGCATGCACTGCGGATTCAGACATATCCGGGGGGGCAGCCCGCCCCGCTGAGGCCACGGACATTGTGGCACCACTGGGGGTCGACGCTATTGCGGGCGACTGGCAGGGTGTGTTGAGCTGCGCCGGCCGGGACTTCCCGGTTAGCCTTGCGGTGGTGCCTCTTGACGACAATCAACTGGAAGTCAGATGGACTGTCGAGTCGGCACTGGGACGGCAGGGCTACATGTCCCCCGACGGTCGCACCGAAATTAAAGACCGACTGCTGCAGGGCGAGCACGACCCCATCACGGGGCATGCCGCTGTTCTGGAGCAGGTCCAGCACCGGCCACTGGCGCTGCAACTGCTGTTTGGCGATGACATTGCGTTGCTCGGCTATCAACGCTGCGACCTTGGGCTCTTACAGCGGGCACCCGCCAACGCCGTGTCCGAGCTGCAGAACGAACTGGTGCTGATCCAGGAACCCGTCGTGATCAGCGCCGAGGATCAGCAGGGCGAATGTCCCAAGGAACTGCAGGCGTGGATTCAAGCAGGTTTGGACCTGCCACTGGATAGCAATGGCCGCGGTGATACCAGCGCGCTATGGACTGCAGCGGTGACGCAACCCATCTTCGGCAAACCGGTGGCAGAACTCGGAGCACAGCAGCGAATAGAGCTGCGGCGAGCACTGGCGGGGCGCTGCATGGTGAGCGGCGACCGCCGCCAGAAAGCCGTGGTCAGTGCACTCCTGCATATCACCGACTACCGTTCTTTTCGTGATGGACGCTTGATTCAACTGGCCCAACCTCTCGCACAAGCGTGGCTGGCGGACCGTGCACAACCACTACTGCAAGCGGTTCCGTTGCCCCGGCTGTCGCAGACAACAAGCCAGGCGCTGGGTCGTATACCCCACACGTTCAACTTTGACCGCATGTTGGCGGGAACGGCTGGTTACGATGCGCGCAACTACGCGCAACAGATGGTGGCAGTGAACGATGCGCTTGCGGCGCGTCGTCGGGAACAGGACTACCTGGACAACATGCGCAATGCGCGCTTCTTCACGCTGCTCGAGTTGTGGCAAGCCGCGCTGGCACGAGAGGACATAGCCGACACACCAGTTGAAACATTGGTGGCGGCGGAACTGGTGAGCAAAGCGGAAGCGCATATCCTCGAAGCCGCAACAGCAAAGGAAGCGGCACAAATGGCGGACTGGGTGGCCGGTGTGGAGGCTGGGTTGGTTTGTAGCGAGGAGACACAAGAGGCCTGCGCGGACGCTGCGGAATTGTTTACAGAGGGGCTGGAGGTGTTGGCCAACCAATTCGCGAAAGACGAAGCCAGCGTTCTGGCAACACTGGGTGACCAAACACCAACGCTGCAAAACCTGGCCGCACTCGTGGCCAAAAACGGCGTGCTTTTACGCACTTACGGCCTTGCGGTGAGATACGGTGACTTTCCCGATGTCCTTGAGGACTACCAGGCCCTGCGTTTTGACTGGCAACGTGAGTTGGAGGAGGCCCTTACAGCACAGCTCACAGCTGCGCGCACCACCTCCACACTGACGGCGCTGGATGCACGCTACTTTGCGGCCAGTGATTTAACGGCGCGCGCGGAACGCCACCTGAAGCGCCTGGGGAAGGTATACGATCAGCAGCTCTCCGGATCGCGTCCCTTCGTCGATACAGGCGCAGACGCCTACCTCAATGCATTGTACAACCAGGAATTCGCGACCCTGGCCCGAATGGACGCGGAGCTTCTGTCCGGTGTGGCGCCGGTGTTCCGCTTCATGGCACAGCAGATTAACGCGATCAGCGGTCTGTTGGGCAACGCAGGGCGCCCCTTGAGCAGCGCCGCCCGCGAGCTGAACACGCCCAGCGCGGTGACGGCCGTCGCATTGCGCTACCTGTTGGATTTTGAGGACCAGTACGCAGCTTGCTTGGGCCCGGATGCTGCCACCATCACGTTTACGGAGCGCGTGGATTCGGTCACTCGCACCGGCAACGGTATCGAGCTCAGTCGCATTCGCGGCGTACCCGTGTCCACTACCTACCGCATCAAGCGCGAGCACCTGGATGTCTTTCAGGACGTGTTCAGCCGCCCTGAATCCCCCGGCGCAGAGGGCGTGTTCGAAGCGCTGTTCGGGCTGCAGAAAGTCAACGACCTGACCCATGCTGTGACCGAACTTATGGATCAGCACCGGTGTGACTCTGAAGCGGTGCAGGGCTTTGAAAAGGGGTTGTTAGCGTACTACGCGAATCGCAAAGGTCTTTGGGGGCGATAGGCATCCACAAACCTCCGAAGGACCAGCCAATTCTGGAACAAAGATGCTATCCATACTGGACCCTGGGAACTCCAGATCACACACAGGGGCTGATCTCGGCCGGACGGCATGGCGCACTGCTACACCGAATTGTCGCGATGCGGCCTGCTCAGCCAAAGAGCGAGTGCTGCGAGCATCACCACAACCCCCGCCACAACAGCGGCACCCGGCACGCCCAGCACAGCGCTTTCCAGGTTCCCCGAATGGATGGAGCCGCCGTAGCCATCTGCAAGGACATGCGCCACCAGTACGCCGCCCATCACACAGACATTCAACAGGCTGGCAACACCTACTTCATCGCGCCACCAGGCGAGCCACAACGCCAGCAGGCCGAGCGCACAATGGGTTGTGAGCTGCCATACCTCATGCAGGCGTGCGTGGGGCGGCCATGCATCATTGAACACATGAGACGGGTTGATCTCCAGATACGGAATCACCAGCGCATACACCAGCACCCCGAATGTGACACACGCCTTGGCTAGCATTTTCTTTGCCATCAGGGTGCATACCGCGCTCATGCCGCTTTCCCGTTGACGGATGCTGCGGGCGCAGACCAGACACCTGAGGCCGCCACGCGCGCCACATACTCCGCAAGACTGCGCGCCGGGCGGCCCAGCACCTGCTGGACGGTATCGGTGGTGCCTTCATTGCGGCCATCAAGCACATGCACGAACAGCTCCTTGATCAGCCAGGCAATGTCATCCGGCAGGCCCTCGGCCTTCGCACCCGTGAGATAGGCGTCCACCGGCACCGGAATGAAGCCGATGTCGCGGCCGCTGGCCTCGGCAATGGCGTGAACGCACTCGGCAAACGTCAGCAGCTCTGGACCAGTGACCTCTAGCAGCTGATTGCGCAGTGCCGGCTCAGTAAGCGCCGCAACCGCTACCTCGGCAATGTCGTCCACATCAATAAATGGCTCGCGGGCTCGCGGCTGCGGCAATACCAACTCACCCGCTTGAAGACCCTCAAGCATGAAACTCTCGCTGAAGTTCTGCATGAACCAGCTGGCACGCACCACATTCCAGATCAGTCCGCTGTTGACCAGCACCTGCTCCGCGCGCTCGGCGCCCTCTTCACCGCGGCCCGACAGCAGCACCACGTGCTCGACACCCTGCCGCCTGGCGAGCGCGACAAAAGCGCGGATGTCGTCTTCGGCCTGCGGCACCGCCAGATCCGGATAGTACGTCACATAGGCCGCGCTTGCGCCGGCCAGTGCGGCTGGCCAGGTGGTCCGGTCTTGCCAGTCGAACGGAATCGATGCGTTGCGCGACAGTGTCCGCACTGCCCGTCCCCGCTCGCTCAACCGTGTGGCCACTCGCACACCCGTCTTGCCGGTGGCCCCAATCACTGCAATCACTTCGTTGTTCATACTTCCTCTCCGATCCTGAAGGTCTGTTGGATGCGGGTGATCAGCCACCCGATGAGGCCAGTCTAGAGGGTGAAAACTTGATTTTTAATGCCTGTATAGCCATATTTATTTGCAGTTTATCCAAAAAGGTAACCCGTATGGCCTGCCAACGGCCCAGAGACATCCCTGCCCGCGCCGACACCCTGGGCGAGACGCTCTACTCCCTGAGGCTGAACGGCGCGGTGTATGCCAACTCGGAACTGACCGCCCCCTGGGGCATAGAGATGCCGCCCATGGGCGGCATGATGATGTTCCATATTCTCACCGAGGGCGGCTGCTGGCTGCGCTTCAACAACAACGAGAACCTCTATCTGCAACCCGGCGAGCTGGCGCTCATCCCCAAAGGTGAAGGCCACTGCATTGCCCACCAGGAAGACCAGCCCTGTGTGCCGTTCTTTGATATTCCGGTGACCAAACTCTCCGAGCGCCTTGAATACATGCGCTATGGTGGCGAGGGAGAAAACGGCGCAGGTGAAGAAACGCGTCTGATCTGCGGGGTGCTCAGCTTTGATCATATCGCCGGGCAGAAGCTGGTCAGCCAGCTGCCGCAGATCATTCACATCCAGTGCGATCAAGCCGACCGGCCCCACCCGCTGCAGTCGATGATCGAGTTGATGGAACAGGAGGCCGCGTCCATGGCGCCGGGTGGTGAAACGGTAATGGCGCACCTGGCGGATATCATCGTCATCCACGCAATCCGCTACTGGATTGAACACGCGCCGGACAAAAGCAGGGGCTGGCTATGCGCCCTGGAAGATCCGAAGCTGGGCAAGGCACTGGCCGCCATCCACGCCCAGCCGGAGGCCCACTGGACCGTAGAGCGGCTGGCAGAGCAGGCGGGCATGTCACGCTCGGGCTTTTCCGCACGCTTCACCGAGGTGATCGGCACTTCGGTAAAGCACTATTTGACGGACTGGCGCATGAACCTCGCGCGCATGAAAATCCTGCAATCCCCGGTGACGCTTACCGAGCTGGCCCAAGATCTGGGCTATCAATCGGAAGCGGCGTTTTCGCGGGCCTACAAGCGGGTGTTCGGGGTGCCGCCACTGCGGCAGAAGCACGACGCAACATAGCACTACAGCTTCCGACGGGGGAAAATGCGCCCTCCAGCGCTGCCACTCATCATGCTACAGGCTCCAGGCACAACAACGAAGACCCTGTCTGCGTTGACGCTTTCGCCAAAGCCGGGCCATCGCGCCCGGAAGGGAAGGTCTGCATTGGTATACCCACCACCGGAGAAGCGCCCCACCCCGGCCACCCGGTTGCCTGCAACAGGTGCCGGGTAGTACCCTGCAGGCCGCGATTCGGCGGAGTATCCCCATGAATGAGAAACCCCAGGCACCGGCCATTGAAGGCTGGTTCACAATGGATGACAAGCCCCGGCTGATCGGCACTCAGTGCTGTGCCTGTGGCACGTATTTTTTTCCCAAGCAGCAGCGCTACTGCAAGAATCCCGGCTGTGACAGCACCGACTTTCGCGAAGTGGAGCTGAGCAGGACGGGCCGCGTGTGGAGCTACACCAACGCCTGCTACAAGCCGCCGGCGCCATTTGTGGCGGCTGAGCCGTTTGAGCCCTATACCATCGCCGCCGTAACGCTGGAGGAAGAGCAGATGACGGTGCTGGGGCAGGTTGTCACCGGCGTCAATGTCAGCGACCTCAAAGTAGGCATGGCAATGGAGCTGGTGCTGGAGCCACTGCATGAAACCGATGACGACATCAAGATGACCTGGAAATGGCGGCCACTGGCAGAACAGGGGGAGCAGCACTGATGAGCAACGATATCGCCATAATTGGTGCCGGTATGCACCCCTGGGGCAAGTGGGGACACAACTTCGTTGAATACGGCGTCGCGGCGGCGCGCGAAGCGCTGGCTGATGCCGGCATCCCCTGGCAGGACGTCGGCTTCGTTTCCGGCGGCGCCACGGTGCGCTGCGGCTATCCGGGCTATGTTGCAGGCGCCACCTTCGCCCAGGCACTGGGCTGGCAGGGCTGTGAGGTGAATACTTCCTACGCCGCCTGTGCCTCAGGCTCGCAGGCACTGGCCGCCGCGCGCAACAAGATTCTCGCGGGCGCCTGTGACGTCGCCCTGGTCATCGGTGCGGACACCACCCCCAAGGGCTTTCTTGCGCCCGCCGGTGGCTACCGGCCAGAGGATCCGGATTGGGTGCGCTTTTACCTGGGCATCACCAACCCGACCTATTTTGCCCTGTATGCGCGGCGCCGCATGGATCTGTACGGCGACACGCTGGAAGACTTCGCCGCGGTGAAGGTGAAAAACTCCCTGATCGGCAGCAAGAACCCACGGGCGCGCTACCGCAAGTGCTTTACGGCGGAAGACGTCGCGGCCTCCGCCATGGTGGCGGATCCCCTGCGACTGATGGACATCTGCGCCACCAGCGATGGCGGTGCCGCACTGATCATATGCAGCGCCGACTACGCGCGGCGTATTGGCAAAGCCGATGCCCCGCGCATTGCGGCCATTTCCACCGTCACGCCGAGCTTTGCCAGCGCGGTGGTGGAAATGCCGGATATCGCCACCGACTCCGCTGCGGCAGCAGGCATCGATGCACACAGCTTCCGTGCAGCACTGCCCGTCAAGGCCTATGAGGAGGCTGGTATCGGCCCCGAGGACGTTGACGTTGCCGAGGTGTACGACCTGTCGACGGCGCTGGAGCTGGACTGGATTGAAGACCTGCAGCTGGCACCGCGCGGTGAAGCGGCGCAGTTGCTGCGCCGTGGCGATACCGCGGTAGGTGGCAAAATTCCGGTGAACCCCTCAGGCGGCCTGGCCTGTTTCGGCGAAGCCGTGCCGGCACAGGCGCTGGCTCAGGTATGTGAACTCACCTGGCAGCTGCGCGGCGAGTGCGGTGACCGGCAGGTAGACGGCGCGAAAGTGGGTATCACGGCCAATCAGGGCCTGTTCGGGCACGGCAGCTCGGTCATTATCAAGCGCTGAGTTGCGCGCCGCTGACGCTAGAGCCGGGCAATATGCTCGGCTGTCGCCAGCACGCGGCGCGCCTCGTCCACATGCATCAATTCAATCAGCTTGCCGTCGAGTACCGCGACGGCGGCGCCAGCCTCTGCGGTTTCCTGCCACAACGTCAATAACCGCCGGGCGCGTTCCACCGCGGCCGCCGAAGGCCCGAACACGGCATTGGCGGTTTCGATCTGGCCCGGGTGAATCAACGTCTTGCCATCGAAGCCCAGCGCCCGCCCCTGCTCGCAGACCGACTCCAGACCGGTTTCGTTGCCGATATCCAGGTAAACTCCGTCCAGCACCATAACCCCGGCCAGCCGGGCAGCCAACACGCAACGTTGCAGCGCGTAGGACAGCCCACGGCGCGCCTCGTCCGGCGGCAGGCGCAGTTCCGCGCAAAGGTCGGTCGTGCCCATCAGCAGTGCAGCCACGCGCTCGCACGCCGCGATCTGCTCAACGTTGGCAATACCCGCGGGGGTTTCAATCATCGCCCAGATTGCCATGTCACTGCGTCCGCAGGCATCCAGCAGATCGGTCACCGCCTGCAATTGCCCGGTGGACTCCACTTTGGGCAAGCAGACCGTGTGCAACCCGGGGGCTGCCGCAACCGCCTGCAGGTCATCGCGGCCCCAGGGCGTTGACAGGTCATTGCAGCGCACCACCAACTGTCGGGCGCCATAGCCACCAGCCGCAAGCTGCGCGACAACCTGGGCACGTGCCGAGTCCTTGGCGTCAGGGGCCACGGCGTCCTCAAGGTCGAAAATAATGGCATCCGCGGGCAGGCCGCGCGCCTTGTCCATCGCGCGCTGGTTGGACGCGGGCATATACAGCGCCGAGCGCGGCGTCATCTTCATTCCTGTGACTGCTCCTCTACAGGTGGGCGCACGGATGCGCGCTTCAGGTAGGCGACAAGATCCGCACGCTGCTGGGGGTCGGGTATGCCGCGGGCCATCATCGTGGTGCCGGGAAACATGGCCAACGGATCCGCCAGCCAGAGGTAGAGCAACTGCGGGGTCCACACGAACTCGGCATTGCGGAAGGTCTCCGAGTAGTAGTCGAAGCCGGGTTGCTTGCCGGCCACCTGGCCAAAAATACGGTACAGGCTGGGACCGTTGTTATGGCCGACCTCCGGCTCGGGATAATGGCAGGTACGGCACTGGCCAAACACCAACCGGCCGCGCTCGGCGTCACCCTCAGGCATCGCCGCCGGATCGGATGGCGCCTGCGCCTGCGCCATGAGCGTAGACAGTAGAAGCAACAGTAAAGCTACACACCTCATACTGACACCTCACTGGCCGCCGCAACGCCGGCGCGGCGCCCGAAGAACGTGCAGTCACCCACAGACAGGCCACTGGCGATGTAGGGTGCCACCGGCAGGCCCGCCGTGGTGCGCCCGGCCGCGTACAAACCCGGTATGGGCTCACCGAAGCCACCGATCACACGCCCGTCGATATCCGTATGCAGGCCGCCGAAGGTATGGGCGGTAAAGAAGGCGCGCTTGACCGACAGGTCCCAGGCCTTGAACGGTGGCTTGTCCAATGGACGCAGGTATTGCCCCTGCTTGTGGAACAGCGGATCCCGGCCGATATCGGCAAAGCGGTTGTAATAGGCCACGGTATGCTGCAAAGCCCCCTGGGGGAAGTCGGTGCGCGCCGCCAGGTCGCCGATGGTGGGTGCTTCAGCGACCGCCAGGAAGTTGTCCTGGGGGTAGTCGAAACTGCTGCTGGCGTCAGTGATGAGCCAGGCCCGCCCCTCCTGCTGGTAGGCGATAGCATCGCCCAACACGCCGTAATAGCTGTCCTCGGGGACAAAGCGCTGCGCGTTGGCGTTGACCACAATACCCGCCAGCGTGGACTCAGGGGGGTAAATGGGCGTGATGGCAAATCCCTCGTGCATGTGCAGGGTTTCGCCACCCACGCCGGCGCCCATCATAATGCCCTGCCCCAGGTCCCCCGCATTGCCCCAGGGCGCCGAGCAGTCGAACAGGGCGGGGGCATGGCGCTGCACCATGTCGCGGTTGTGAATGAAGCCACCGCAGGCGAGCACCACGCCGCGCAAAGCGCGAATATTGCGTGTTTCACCCTCCGCCACAACCTGCATGCCGGCCACGCGGCCGTCAGCCTCCACAATCAGGCGCTGACCAGCAACGCCCGAACGCATCGTCACACCGGCCGCCACCGTCTCTGCCAGCAGTGCCTCCATCAAGGTGCGCCCACCGGTCATGCCCGGCGTACCAGGCACGTGGCCGCGGGGTACCGGACGCGCATGCTCACGCGCCGGCCAGGCCAGTTCGTTCCCGGAATAGTAGAGCGACTCATCGCCGAGGGTGAGTTCCTTCACCGCTGTGAAGCGGTCGTTATAGGGCACCCCCATCGCGACCAGCCAATCGAAATGCGCCACGCTCTCTTCGCAGTAGAGCTGTATTTTCGCCAGCTGAGGATGACGGCCGCTGTTGCCGGCGATAAAGCGGTACATCTCTTCCACACTGTCTTCAAAGCCCGCTGCCTTCTGTAGGGCGGTGCCGCCGCCTGCGTACACTACGCCCCCTGACATGGCCGAAGACCCGCCGAATTTCGGCAACGCTTCAATGAGGAGCACCCGCGCGCCCATGCGCCGGGCCTCAATGGAGGCACTGCAGGCCGCCGAGCCAGAGCCTGCTACCAATACATCCGTGGTCTCGTCCCAGCTGCCCGCCTCACGCGGGCTCAGCGCACCAGCGGGCCCCGCTGCCAGCAAGCCCGCCGAACCCGCAGCCAGGCCGGCAAGCAGTTCGCGACGACGCCAGCGTGATGCACTCATTCAGCCACCTCGCGGATATACTCCAGCTGGTTGTCTATCATGTAGGTGCGATGGCGCGGCCCACTCACCGACTCCGACACGCTCTCGTATCCCGCGTCGTCCTCGTACAGGAAGCACACACCGCCCTCCAACATGATCATGCGCGGTGCGTAGCGCCGTGGCCTGCGCTTCCGCAGCGCGTGCTGCGCGGAAACACAGTCAGAGAAATCAGCCAGATCAACAAGGCTGACAAACGTGGGGGGCATAAGGCGAAACGGGCTGGCGGTATCCCGTATCTCTGCGAAAGCGTCCTCGGGACGCACCCAGCGGTGTGCGGAGATTTCGCCACCGTCCACCGTGATGTCCTGATCGGCGGGCAACACGGCGAGAAAGAACCAGGTGCTGTAGCGACGGCGGGCACCTTCGGGGGTGGTCCAGTGCGACAGGAAGTGCAGCTGCTCTGGCCGTATGCATACGCCCGCTTCCTCTTGCGTTTCCCGCATCGCCGCCTCCAGCGCGGCGCGATCGTGGTCTCCCGGCACCCGGTAGTCCGCCGGATCGATGCGACCACCCGGGAACACCCACTCCCCGCCCATGTGCTTCAGGGCCACGTTGCGCTGCAGCAGCAGCACCTCAAGCCCTGTTGGGCCGTCGCGCACCGGCACCACCGTCGCCGAAGGCACAATCGGCACCTCGCCTGTACCCATTTCCAACATGCTGCGGCTCAAGGAAAGAAACGGCTGATGGTATCGATGACGCAGGCGGGGCGATCACTGCCGTCCACCTCGATTGTCACCCTGACCACCACCTGTACACCGCCCTTCACCTCTTCTGCAGCGAGGATTTCACCGCAGCCCCGCACCCGGCTGCCGACGGGAACCGGCGCCGGAAAGCGCACCTTGTCACAGCCGTAATTCACACCCATGGACACGTTGTTTACCTGCAGCAGCTGTGGCAGAAACAGGTTCGCCAGCGACAGGGTGAGGTAACCGTGGGCGATGGTCTTGCCAAAGGGGCCTGTGGCCGCGCGCTCGGGATCGACGTGGATCCACTGGTGGTCGCCGGTCGCCTCGGCAAACAGGTCGATACGCTCCTGCTCAATCTGCAACCAGTCGGTGCAGCCCAGCGCTGTTCCTTCGGTGCCCAGCAACGCAGCGGGGTTTTCAAATACTGTGGTCATGCGGCCTTTCCTGTGACAAAAAACATGTAACGAGGACTATAACACCGGCGGCGCGGGGCGACAGCGACCGTGGTTTAACGTTTCCCACCACGCAGGGGCCACGCACCCAGGACCAGCCGGCCTGCAGGGTCGGCGGTATTGCGGTATATTGATGGCACTCACACAAAGGAGGCCAGACATGCTTGAGAATCTCGACCTGAATGAGCTGCTACAGCTCTACGTTATCCCCTGGGGCACGCGTATCATTTTCGCCATCGCCATTTTCTATATTGGCCGTATCGTGGTGGCGGCCGTTTCGCGCTGGGTTGAGAAATTCATGCATGCACGGCGCATGGATGAAGTGCTGGTCAAGTTTCTCACTGCCATCCTGCACTGGATTCTGCTGCTGTTTGTCATCATCGCGGCGCTCAGCAAGCTGGGTATTGATACCACATCAATGGTCGCCCTGCTCGGTGCGGCGGGCCTCGCCATCGGCCTGTCCCTGCAAGGGTCACTCGCCAACCTGGCAGCGGGTGTGCTGCTGATCCTCTTCCGCCCTTTCACCAAAGGCAATTTTGTGGAAGCAGGGGGTGCCATGGGCACGGTGGAGAACATCAGCATTTTCACCACCACGCTCACCACGCCGGACAACAAGGAAATTATCGTGCCCAACAGCGCGGTGCTGGGCAACAACATCACCAACTTCTCTGCGCGCCCCACGCGCCGTGTCGACCTGGTGTTTGGTGTTTCCTACGGCGATGACCTGCGCAAGGCCAAGCAGTTGCTGGAAGAAATCATTGCGGCAGACGAGCGCGTGCTGAGCGACCCGGCTCCCACCATCGTGGTCGGCGAACTGGCCGACTCCAGCGTGAACTTCCTGGTGCGCCCCTGGGTCAACTCGGCGGACTATTGGGCCGTGTACTGGGATACCACCGAAGCGGTAAAGCTGAAATTCGACGACGCCGGTATCACCATTCCGTTCCCGCAGATGGACGTCCACACGCCGCAGCAAGATTGACGCAAGCGAGTGTATTAACAGTATTTCACAGCCTGTAGCGGCGCCTATGTGATATAAAGACCGCTTCGTGTCCCCTCTGGTCTGCTCGCCTGTGGCGGGCAACCAGAGCATCAGAACGGTAAAAAATGTGGCCACTGTGAAGCGTCAATTCGTTGTTGCCTGCGCACTATTGCTGGCAGCCGCCCTCATCACCGCGCTGCTGTACACGATGCGGCCAGACACTGAAATCAGCGAACCCGTATACGTACCCATTACCGTCGATGTGGTGGTGGCCGAAAAGGAAACCATCCGCATCCCCATGCAGGCGCAGGGCACTGTGTCTCCGCTACAGCAAACCACCCTGCTGGCTGAAGTGCAGGGACGTATTGTGGCGGTGTCGGAGGCCTTCAACGTTGGCGGTTTCGTCAATCAGGGAGATGTGCTGCTGCGCATCGACCCGCGAGACTACCAGGCGCGCCTGGCGCGAGCAGAGTCGACGTTGCGGTCGGCAGAAAGTGAACAACTGCAGGAACGCGGTCGCGCCGACGTGGCCAGGCGGGAGTGGGAAAAACTGCCAGCGGGCAGCCAGCGCTCCGACGAGGCGCGCGACCTCTACCTGCGCAAGCCGCA
>TARA_R110001599_G_scaffold120343_1_pt1 | contig 27538 bp, 32 predicted proteins | sample TARA_R110001599 | Tara Oceans TARA_R110001599 (sample SAMEA4398360) | marine metagenome | biome: Polar Biome; feature: [MES] marine water layer (ENVO:01000295) within the mesopelagic zone...; material: water (ENVO:00002006), including particulate matter (ENVO:01000060) such...
AATCCGAAAGCGACTCCGATAATGAGGGTGAAAAAGAAGATTCCGATAGCGACGGTGAAGGTGGTGAAGAAGGCGAATCATCCGAAGAAGGTGATGGCGATTCCGACATTGAAACCGATGAGGAAGGAAAATCCGATGAAGCGGGAGATAATGAAGGTGAATCCGACTCCGATTCCGACTCCGATAACGAAGGCGAAGGTGGAGATGGAGAAAAACCTTCCGATGATGGAAAACCCGTTCTTTCCGATGAAGGACAAGAAATGATTGACGCTATGAAAGAAAATTGTCAAGACGGTAAAGACAAAGCCGAACAAGGCATGGAAAACGCTGATGGTGAAGAAGCAAGAGAAGGTGCTGATGATGCGGAACAATCCTTAGATGAGGCTAAAGAATACCTTGAAGAAAACGATATTGACCCCAATGATGTTCCCGAAATCGCTGAAATGGAAGAAATCGTTGAAGAAGCAAAAGAATTTGCTGAAATTGCTGAAGAATTAGAGGAATACATTGAAGAAGAATTTGAAAAGAAATTGGATGAAGGAGAATTGACAGAAGAACAATTTGAGGAATTCAAACAAGGACTTATTGACAAGATTTTCAAAGAATCTATGGATGCCCGATTACAAAGGGAAAAGGATGAGGAATTGGCTAAGACTCTCGCTCTTTTAGATGAAACCGTTGGAAAAATGGCGGTTAAGGCTATGAATTGGAAAACAGGCGAGGTTAAATACTTCCCTAAAGACAAAACATTAAGCGGTGATTATTACATTGTTGAACCTATTTTTACAGGAATATGGGATGGTGGAGATGAATTGGTTGCCGATAACACCATAGAAGGTGCAATAAAAGTAGCAAATCAATTAAACATTAATGTAGTAAAGAAAGGAAACACTTCGGCTACATTCAGTAATGTAACTCCAAACGAAGAATTTGAAGAAATAATTGATTCAATGAGAGTATTTGATTATGGTTATGACGGCGACTCTAATTTGACTATTACTTATTATTGAAGTAGGGTTTTAGATAGCAAAAAGGATAACTCTTTACTATGACTGTCAAGGTTTGGAAACAGGAATGGGATAAATTCTCGGATGATGCTATCCTTGAAATGAAAAAGTATTCCGACCAAACACACCTACACCGTGAATGGATGAGTTATGTTTATGAAGTGGATGGTCGCTACGAATTGGGTGAACCGTCTTATGGTGATGAATCCCGAATTGAAGTGAACCCTACGGAAAAAGCAAAAGAAGATGGAAAGAAAAACGGTTTCAATGAATCTCAAAGAAAGTGGACTATTCACGGACACCCACTAAAAGACGGCAAAATCTATACAGGTCGGCAGTATTTTTCCTCAACAGATATTCTCGGAGAGTTCATGAAGAGTAGGGACAACAATGAATATGTCGTTCAGTATGTCGTTTATCCCCACCAACAAGACAAAAGCGGCCAAAAAGTTATCCATAACCGTGTGCGTATTTTGGTATTCCCGAACCGTGATATTCTTTGGAAGGCTATGAAAATGAGCCACCCCGAAATGACAGAAGAACAATTCATGGGTATTGATGAAGGAAATGGATATAATAAAAATGCGGCTGATGGTTCTTTGAAGAATGAAGCAGGTGTTGATTGGTTTGAATTTCAAGAAGCATTAGGTAAAATGGGCTACATGGGTATTATAGATATTGAAGGACCCGCAGGTGGTATGCAAGTGGATGCGGCAGATACTATGTTTAAGCAATCTCAAGGTGTAGGCACTAATTGGGCTATGATTGGATTACTCTTTATCGGATTTGCGGCTTTAATGAAGTCAAGAGGTTCAAGCGTTTTCGGTGTTGAAGATGGTTTCGGTGCTGATTTTGAAAGTCGGCATTGGTGGAATTGATGAGAAAAGCACTAATTTTTAGCGTTTTAGGTTTAATTGGGCTGACATCCATAGCATCTCATAAGAAGAAAGCCGAAACAATCGGTGATTATTTAGGAAGTGGACTTCAAGGTGTAACTTTTGATTTACCCGATGGCAAAGTATTGAAAATAATGGATTTGAATACAATAGAAAATAAATATATGGCTACTTTTCTTAATTACTATGCCGTTAAGACCGCAAATGGAGAGTTAGCACCTTCAAAACATTTACCAACAATCTATTATTTTGATGCGGGTTATGCAAATAGAATGATGATTGAAGAAATTGAAGAGGAATTATCTAAAAATTACCATGATAGTATCATTGAATACAATACTCCTGTTGCTATGTGGATTATGGATAAGTATGATAAACCAAATGCTGTTCTCAATAGTAATTATGACATTAAAGAAGATTTAGACGAGGCAAGAAGGAACTTATCAGCATACTTCATAGAAAATAATTTAGGCATAATTGATGATTTACATGAAGAGAATTACGGCTTTGATGATAAAGGCAATATCGTTTTCTTTGATTTTGATGTGATTATCACGGATAGGCTCATACATGAAGTAAGAAAAATGTGAACCTTAATATACCCCTTCGGATAAGTATTATATTGCCCCAACAAATATGAAGCGGGCATAATATGGAAGTGAAAATATGAGCAAGGAAAACAAATCGGAAATTGAAGCATTTTTGGAACAAGCAAAAGCAGAAGCCCCTCTTCGTGAGTCGTCGGGAACTGCATACCCTAACCGTGACCGTCTGCAAGCAGACTTTGATACTCTTTATCAAGGTTATATTGTTGAAGGCTACAACGAAGGTATTGAAGGACAATACGGTATCTCCACCGCCGTTAATGTCATTGATACTAACAACGATGGTCGCCGCATGACTCTTTGGGTTAGCGGTTTTGAGTGCAACCATTTCTCTCAATTCATTGAAGGACAAGCGGCCAATGGTAACGCTCTCCCTCTTCAAGTGTCCTTTGTTCGCACCAAGCAAACATCGGAAAAGACAGGTCGCACATTCAACAAATTGACTCTTCGGCTTGATGCCGCAGGTGATGATGTTGTTGTCCCTGCCATCCCTGAAGACCAAATGCCCGAAGCCGAAGCATGATTTCGGTTGCTGAATCATCATTAATTGATAGATTTACCAACGGCATATTTCAAGGTTCACATACTCTTTTTGTCGCATTCCTGTGGGATTACCCTTCTCGCAAGAAACCCCCTGTGCGGCAGGGTGTGTTGGGTTCGCTTGACGAAATCGGCTTTGCTGATGGAATCGGTGTTTCAAACGGTGTAAAAATCGTTCCTCAACCCCCTGTCGCCTCCGAAGGTTTTATGAATGCGGTTGGTGTATTACTTCTTGATGGGATGCAGTCGCAACCTTACCCGATGGTGATAACATGACTCCGCAATCTATTCTTGACTTCATCAAGGAAACGGTTGAGGGGACTCATCACTTATCGGAAGGTGCAATTGTTGAAAAGCAAGAAAATGTATCGGCAATCATTGATTCGCTCATTGATGGGAATACTGTTCAAGGTGTTGGTGTCGCCACCAAACGAAGCCCTGTCGGTATCAAAAACAAAGATGCGGGAAAAGACAAAACAATGATTGAGTTCGCCCTCTCGGATGGTGAAAATAGTGCCGAATGTGTAATACATAACTGCGGTTCAAAATATCTCGCAGGTGGATTGGATAATAAAACATTGGCGGATTATGATAGGCTCTTAAGAATCTCAATAGCCGAAGGAAAACCCATAAAGATTGAAGGCGCATATACCAACCTCAATCGGAAAAGGTTATTCATCGTTGAAGAGATGGAATTAGCCGACGATGGTTCAAAAAGTCAATTGAAAGAAGAACAGATTAAGGCTTTCTTGACATTATGCAATACCGAAGGAATACAACCCCTTGACATTTTAACCGATGATGAAGGGATTTGGTCGGAGTTCTTAGCGGATAAAGACTTGAAAGAAGCAGTAATGCTTTATTGTTTGAGTCCCTATGACAAAAACGACATGATTCACTTTGGTTTAATTACAAATCCCGGTGAAGGAAAGAATCACCTTGTTGATAAAGTAATTGCACCCTTAGTTCGTTGCCGTATGGCGGGAACAGGTAAGTTATCAACCTTTGCCGCATTATTTGGTGCTATGTCAAGTGATGATTTATCTTCTATTGAATTAGGGCTTCTTCCTAAAATGAACAATAGCCGTATTGTATTCTCGGAATTTCAAACGATGGATGAAGATGTATTCGGTGAAATGCTGAATGTCATGTCCGATGGTTTCTATTCTTTACAAAAAGGTAAAATGGATGTTACCCGTCATGCTATGCTCAACATGGGTTTCTTCGGCAACCCTCCTAATTATTGGCGGGAAGAAGAACATGATAAAGCCGAAATGTTAAGAGCATTTGGAAAATATACCTTGCCTATTATTTCAAGATTGACTATCATTTTCGCTAAACCTGTTCTTAATGATTCCCCCGATGCGGAGGACTTAATTCGCATGAAAATTATGGCGAACATGGATAAGAAAAGCCAAAGCAAATCCAAAAACGAAGAATTGAAATTGTTAAGGTCTTATTTCAAAGAATATCTATTGTATGTTTCAAAATTAGAACCGCAATTGGGTATTTGGCAAAACATTATTTCATCGGAATTTATCAAAATACAGAATACAGAAGAGTTCAAAGACGCATTCGCAAAAAGAAGCAAAACAGATAACCGCAAATGGGCGGGATTCTTGTCTTTAATTAGAGGCTATGCTCGGCTTCAAGGAAGGGCTGACTTAACGCCCGATGATGTGAAAGCAGGGTCTTTAATGTTTCAAAAATCCCTCTCCACATTAACAGGCTTGATTCCTAAGAGTAGCCTCCGTGATGGAATTGACTTTGACCTGTTGGAACTTCACGGTCAATTATTGAAGCAATTTGATAAGGGAATGGGTCAAGGTTGCACCGTCAATAAAAAGAAAGCAAGAGCAATAGCAAGGAATTTTAAGCGAGGTAAGCAATTTGAAACATTATTGAAAATCAAATTATCCGATGGCTCAATGCTAATTGAAGATTTAGGAAGCGGTGAATTACTTATCAAACGAAATTGGGGTGATGAGGAATGAATGAAGATTTCTCATGGGCTTTTATTCAAGGCTACTATTACCCTAAATTCTTGATTATGATTAAGAAAATGGCTTGGGATGAAAGGTATGAATTCTTGAGAGCAATTTACAATGACAAAAACCCTAATGCACTTTGGGAAGAAAGAAGTGATGAACCAATTCAAGACATGATGGATTATGTAGCAAAGAAAGAGTATTTGCACTTCTTTTACATGGGATTCACCGTATTTGAAGATGGAAAATATATCGTTCATGAGAAAATTAGAGAATTGATTTGGTTATACCATAAGAACAATTAGATAATGGATAGGAGAAGTGTTAATCATGAATGAAAATACGGCTAACCGTGTCAATCTCGCATTAGATTTGATGGCGAGAAATGGTTGGGGTATTGAAAGGGCGGCTAAAGAAGCAAAGACTACAAGGAGAACCGTTAAAAGGTTTGCTGATAAAAAAGGCATTGATTTGAAAATGCAAGTAGGAAAGGCTACAAAAGTTCTTAGAAAACCCGAAGATAAAATAGAGGACTTCTTAACGCTCATCCATAACGGAAATTCGGCAACCGCCTCCGCTAAACAATTGGGGACTACGGTAAGAACAATGTCAAAAAAGACTTACAAGGGAGTTCCTATCATTGAAAAAAGAGGCCATTTTTGGAAGTGTAATTTCGTTCCTTTATTTTCTTATGAAATGGTTTATTATGGAGAATTGCTATCGTTTGATGGTAAAATACAAGGAAGAGGTGTTCTAAAAGGACCTGATTCTAATAAGCCAAAGAATAAAAAGAAACAAGACGAAGATTACGCCGACATTTGGTTTCAAGTGGATATTCCTAAAATGGTTTCAACATTACCACCCGAAAAAGTAGCGAAAGCATACCAAAAAGACATAATGGATGCAATAAATAAAAGGTTCTTGACATTAAATGTTAAAAATCCATCTCTCTCAAGCCGATTCAAAGGAAATTCAACCGTGTTAAATGACATGAAAGACAAAGGAAGGGCAAAATCGGAAAAAGTAACCGTATTAGAAAACATTACTAAAAGGTATGATATACACTTTGATACTCCAACAGGAAGTATAGACGAGGATTTTGACTTTGGTAAAACCGTTGATTTTGTCCCCGTAGGAAAGTATCAAGACAAGAAAAGCAAAAGAGCCAACGCAACATTTCAATTGTTTTATCTAAGAAAGAATAACGAAAGCGGATATGGACCTATTAAGTTCAATATCAATTACAAGTTAATATGACGACCCTAACGCTCTCATCGCTAACAAAAATCTTACCTATCATTGGCAAGGTTAAAGGATTTTCACGAAAAAACGACACATTCTTTCAATTTATTGAAGTGCTTAGGAGAAAGGGGTATGAAGATTCTTCATCTATTATTGGGGGCGTATTTAGATAGCAAGAATGATAATTGTTTTTTATGAAGGATTGGTTATTGCCTGTCGGAACAATGGTCGGTATTGGCGGTATCGTCTATTATTTGATTGGATTAAGAGATACTACGCCCGTTGGATTAACGGCTACTAATTTCTTAGAACCTACTGCACCTATCGGAAATAATGAAGATGATGCTTATTCCGTAGGTATGGTTGAAGGGACTTTCCGTGAAAATGAATCCTCTTTGACGATTTCCTCCGATGGTGATAATAGACCACTTCTTGTTGTATTCAAAAATGGAACTCCAATTGATGCTAAAGTCATTGATAAGCCCGAACCCGAATCAACAGAATTATTTGAAGAATACTTAGAAATTGCTAAGACTTATGGTTTGGATTCCGAAGAACTTTACCAAGAGCAGTTAGATTCCTTAAAAGAAGAAGAGTCAAACACTTCTAATGCCGAAATGAGATTAAGACCCTCTAATACATTACAGTCCCACTTTATTTGGTGATAGGTGAACATTATGAAAAATTATCCGAGATTATTTTACGCAAAAGAAAAGAAGCCCCTACACATTATTGGTTATACACTTTCTTTAAGCCTCTTGTTAATTGGTGCTTTAGAAACACTACATTCTATTCCTTATATCGTTAAAGGCGAATCTAATTTGGTTGGTATGACATTAGGACCTGTCGTTATTGCCTGTGGCGGTGTAGCCGCTACTATGTATCTCAAAGAAGCAGGGGTTGTTTATTGATGAGTCCTCTAACTATTTCTAAAATTATTGAATTCTTGAAGAAGCGTTAAATAATAGTAAGGTATGGGATTATTTATGGATATGGAATTGAGCAAAGGATATTTTCCTAAATATGACCAAAAGAAAACCTTTGATATTGTTTCTAATAAAACAGAAAATAAAGTCGGAGAAATTACCTTTGCCGCATTTAGAAAAGAAGTGGCATTAAATTCAAATGCAAACAAAATGTGGCGTTTTGTTGGTATTCTTGACGAAGTTATTTCCGAATGTTGGTTAAGTTATGACCCCCAATATGATTTTTCACGGAATCGCCGTATCAAAGAGGAATTATTCGGCCTTGAACCCAAAAAAACCGTGATAAGTAAAAATGTTTCTTTTGAGGGAATTCTATATCAAAATGATGATGATTATATGAAATACTCTTTTAAAATTAAAGAAGTAAAAGTTAATGGGGGGATATTGAAAACCAAAACAGGTAAGAAAAGGTGGGAGGAAGATTATTCAGTTCCTTATCTATCGGGAAAATCTGTTGATGAAATGGTTGCACTAACAGGTAGTGGAAACAGGAGAACCCAAAAAGAAGTAGGAAAACTCATCTTAAATAAATTTGAAGGATTGGTTGCGGGATATAATACTAATGTATGGCGTGTGAAAAACAATAAACTCGCTGAAAAGGAACGCAACCGTAGGGAAATTGTTGAAAAGAATGAAAAACCTAAGACAAAAAGAAACATTCCTCTCGTTGCAGGTATTTCAGCAGGTTTGGCTTCACTTTGGTATTTCTTTACTAAATGATTAAGTAGTATGGCTTCTTAGGCTACTTCATGGAACGAAAATACCAAGTGCGATTTCACTTAGCGAAGGGCGAGAACTTTATGAAGTGGCAAGTAAAAGACTTGTCTAATGGAGAAGTCAATTATTATGACCCCGAAGAATACCAATTAGTCATGTATGATTGCATCTTAAAGAATCAAAAGACTACGGCAAAGAAAATCAATTGCGGTGCAAATAAGACTGTATGTGCATGGATTAGAGCAGGTCGGGTTGTTATCCGTTCTTTGGCTCGTCAATCCGAATATCCTTATTCCATGATTTATGAAGTGTCTTATAATCCGAGAGTCAATCCTTTTTGGACTAATTATGAAGGGCTTGATGTTGATAATACCGAATACGGTGAAGTAATGTCTGTTGGCCGAAAGTTATTCGCTAATCCAAATTACTGACCCCAATTGGTTTCTAAACCCCCAATCCTTAGAAGCAAGAATACTTCTTAGAAGGTGTCGGATAAGTGAACCATTAAATACATAGTCGGACAAAGGAATGTTATGTCCGAAGCAGAAACATTGACTATCATTGTAATTTTATTAGCAGGTATCGGCCTGTTGGTATTAAACCAAATCCGTAAAAATAAGAAGGCACTACTCGCCCTTGTTGATAAGGCCGAAGATAAAATTGAAGATGTTACGGGACTTGATATTGAATTATCCGAAGCGGTTGAAGAAGTTCTTGATAAAGCATTAGATACTGCCGATGAACTCCTTGAAGATATTGAAGATGATGGGGAATTAGATGCTGATTTAGAAGAAGCAATTGAAGAAGTGGTTGAAGTCGCTAAGGAAAATGCGGAAGAAGTCGCTGAACTCGTTGAAGAAGAAGTTAAGAAAATGACTGTTGCTCAATTGAAGGCTTCTCTAAAGGAAAAGGGACTTCCGATTAGCGGTAAAAAGGCTGAATTGGTTGAAAGACTTCTAAGAGGTGTTGCTTGATGAATTGGAGAAAGGTTGGACTCTTCTCAAGTGTCGCATCAATCGTCGGCTCTATTGCTATCTATGCGCTTCATAGCCATGACTTAGGTATCTTTGTCGGTCTATGGGCTTCGGCTCTATTGCTACTTAGCGATAGAATGGATGAAATGCAAAAGTAATACTGAACTTATTAGATAGTCGGGCGATTAACCCTTATTCATGAAGGGGATTCAAAAGGCTGAATACGGACTTACTAAAGGCTTAGGTGTCTTAGATGGTGTCGTCTTATTTGTCGCCGCTTCATGTTTGTTTAGGGCTACTCAAGACGCTCAAGAAATGTATTTGTTTCCAAAAGACCCTGCTAAGTCATTACTCGCTTCATCAATCATTGGTGTCGGATTATTAGTATTTAGAGGCAAAAATCTCTTTTCAATCGTTCAGTAATGTTCATATACTTGTTTGAAGCATTTTTCACTTGAACGGGTGGTGGAGTAGGTCAAACACGCAGGGCTTAAATTCCTGTCCTAAATGGTTCGTGGGTTCAAATCCCACCCCGTTCATTAACACTTAAATACAGTATCGGACAATGATTCTTTATGGGTTCTTATGAAGAGTATTTGAAAAGGATTCATAGCGAAGCCAACCATGCTTATGAAATCGCCCAAGTCGCAAGAAGCAAAGGGCATGACCCGAAGAACCATGTTGAAATTCCTAAAGCAAAAGATTTAGCCGACAGAACTCAAAAATTGTTAGACTTTTTGCATCCAAGAAATACTGCGGAACAAATTAGAACATTAACAAAAGACTTTGACGGAAACCGTGAAAGAGTCGCTATTGAAATCGCTAAAATCGTTTGCGCTGAATCATACCTTTACGGAACTCTTATGGATTGTCCCGATTGCGGAGGCGAAGGTATTAAGAAAAAAGGCAATTGGGAATCACCTTGTTATGAATGCGAAGGTATCGGAAATAAATTGGGATTTGCGAATAAAATTGATACCGATTTCAAAGAAACAATGAAAGTATTTGAAAGTAAAAAAGGTAATCTTTGGCAACCCGATACACCTTCTCAAAGACTTACTGAAATGGCTATCTATCATGGTATGTGTGCAGGTTTAGCAGTATTGACCGAAGGAATCCTTGTAGCACCCTTAGAAGGCGTTGTTTCGGCAAGAATACTAAAGAATAAAGACAATACTTATTGTTTGGCGGCTTCCTTTGCAGGACCTATTAGAAGTGCAGGTGGAACGGGTCAAGCACTTAGCGTTTTAATTGCTGATATTATCCGAAGAGATTTTGATTTAGTTAATCCTATTATGTCTTTTGAAGAGGTGGAACGGTATAAAGAAGAAACAGGGGCTTATGCAAGAGGATTACAACACCGACCCTCTAATCCCGAAATTGAAACCATTGTTAAGTCATGCCCTATTTACATTGATGGAGAAGGCGTAGGCAACGAAGTTACAGGTCAAAGGGATTTACCAAGAGTTAGAACAAACAAAGTCCGTGAAGGTATGCTATTGGTTGTTTGCGAAGGTTTGGTTCTTAAAGCACCTAAAATTCTCAAATATGTGGATGCACTAAAATTAGACGGTTGGGATTGGCTAAGACCATTCGCTAAAGGTTCTAAAACGGGCGGAGATAACTCCGTAAAGCCTAATAAAAAATACATTTCCGATGTTCTCGCAGGTCGCCCTGTATTTTCTCAACCTATGGAAGTCGGAGGATTTAGGTTAAGGTATGGTCGCTCAAGATTAGCAGGTTTGGCTACTACATCAGTTCACCCTGCTTCTATGAAGGCTCTCGCAGGTTTTATCGTCATAGGAACTCAAATGAAATATGAAAGACCGGGTAAAGGAACTGTTGCTACTCCTTGCGATAGCATAGACGGTCCTTATGTTGAATTCAAAGACGGTTCGGCTAAAACGATTATTACTTATGATGAATTACCTATGCGTTATCCAACCGACCCCGACTATGATATTGAAACAATTTGGGATTTAGGAGAATTGCTCGTTCCTGTCGGAGAGTTTTTAGAAAATAACCATGTTCTTTTAGAAAGTCCTTATGTTCCCGAATGGCATAAGCAAGTCTTAGAAGAAAAAGGAATTGATTATCCAAAGAATTTTAGTCAAGCCGCTAATCATGTGAAAAATGAAAGTGTTTCATTAGCACCCGATTATGTAGGTTTTTACTCCGACATTACAGATGAAGAATTTGAAACATTAATCAATAATTTGGATAAGTTCGGCAATTTAGATAATGAAGAAGCGAGAATTGTTTGCTATAAATTAGGAATCAATGTCCGTGTTGTCCCAAACGGATTTCAAGTCTATGGAGATAGGTCAAGACCTGCGATAGAATGGGCGGACCTGTATAGAAATAAAGAGAAAACGGATAAAAAATCCGACTTTTTAGCACATTTCAAAATTCAACCAAGAGTAACCTATCGCATAGGAACAAGGATGGGGAAGCCCGAAGGCAGTAAAATGAGAGAGATGAAACCTCCAATCCATACTATGTTTGTAGTCGGCCATAAAGTAGGAAATAAGCGTTTGGTTTCCGATGCTTCTAAAAGAGATGATGCTATCCAAGTCGGAATCCGTTATTGTAGCAAGTGTGGAGATTTCACCACTAAAGGTGTTTGTCCTAAAGATGGAGAAAATACTTTGTTTCAATCACATGAATGGGTTAGCCCTACAAATGATTACAAAGAATTATACCATGAAATTAGCCCTAATAAGTTATGGGAAAATGCTTTGAAACAAATAAAAGAAACCGAAGAACGAATGGGTATTGAAGAAGTATTCGGTCAAGAAAATAAACATAAAAAAATCGCTATCAATCCCGATGTAAAAGGCGTAAAAGGTATGACAAGTAAAGACAAAATGAATGAAAATCTAATCAAAGGTATTTTGCGTCATAAAAATGATATTAGCACATTCCGTGACGGAACTATGAGATTTGATATGGTGGATATTACTATGACCCATTTTAAGCCCAAAGAGATAGGCATTACGGCTCAACAAGCAAGGGACTTAGGTTATGACTGCGATAATGAAAACCAAGTCTTAGAATTGATGCCCCAAGATGTTGTAGTCCCGTTAAATTGCGCTACTCATTTATTAAATACTACAAAATTTGTTGATGATATGCTCATGAGTCTTTACAGTATGGATTCATTCTATAATTGCGAAAAGATTGAGGACTTAGTAGGACATTTGATTATGGGTATTGCACCGCACACTTCGGGGTCTATTTTAGCAAGAATAATTGGCTTCTGTGATGTGAAAGGACATTACGGCCACCCATACTTCCATGCGGCAAAGAGAAGGAACTGTGATGGCGATATTGACGCAATTATTATGCTTATGGATGGATTGATTAACTTTTCAAGGTCTTTCTTGTCAGCACATAGAGGCGGATTGATGGATGCGCCATTGATTTTGACAATGACTATTGAACCTACTGAAATTGATAAAGAAGCATTAAATGTTGATACTATGTGGAATTACCCCGTTTCTTTTTATGAAGGAACTATGAATAGACCATCGGCAAAAGAAGCCACTAAGTCTTTAGGGGTTGAAACCGTTGAAGTGAGATTAGAAAAAGGATTGAATGCTTTTGAAGGTTTCGGTTATACTCATGAAACAACAGATGCTTGCGAAGGACCTAAAGAAAATCCTTATACCGCTTTGGATTCTATGAAACAAAAAACATATATGCAATTTGAATTAGGTGCAAAAATTAGAGCCGTTGATAACAAAGACCAAGCAGGGCGTTTGATTAACCGACACCTAATTAGAGATATGAGAGGTAATCTAAGGGCTTACGGACAACAAAAAGTCCGATGCACTAAATGTGGCTCAAGTTATAGAAGAGTTCCAATTGCAGGGAAATGTATTGAAGTTATTGAAAAAGATGCCGAAAACCCAATGACAGGGGAAATTGAAGACCGCATTTGTAATCATAAATTGATTTTAACAGTTCATCAAGGTTCGGTTGAAAAATATGATGGACTTATTGATTCTATTATTGAAAAATATGGTGTGGATGATTACACCGATAATCTTTTCCGCTTAGTTCATAATTGGGTTCAAGACACATTTTCAAAAGGTGATGAGTCTATCCAACAAAAATTGTTTGAAAACGATTAAATACCCGTTTGAGTTATTGTTAGGCTATGGGTCAATCAAACACATACTTGCGCCACCAAAAATTATACACTAATGACAATGTAGGAAAAGAAGTATTTCCTAAGAATTGCGTTCCCGATAAACGGCCTAAAGGTTCTTGGACTAAAGGCGTTAAGGCATATCAAAAAGGTGAAGCAGGTGCAAGTGATGAATGGGTCGGTTGGTTTGCACCACCACGCTTTAAGAAAGGAAGGTCTAAGGATAGAGGAAGTATTATTTTGGATTCTGTTTTTACAAAAGATAGTGAAGAATAGTGAAGAAGTCTTTAGATAACTAAAGAGTCTATGCTTAATTGATGATTGAACCCGAAAACAATGATAAGGACTCGGAATCCGAGCCTGTTGATATGGGTTCATTAATCAAAGTAGTAGGCGTTGTTGTTTTCGGACTATTGACGGTTGTTGGTTTGTCTTGGATGGATTTAATCGGCAGTAGTTCTAAAGAAGGTTCTTCAAAAAAGAAAGCAACCGAATCCGAATCTAAAGTAGTGAAGAAGGAAGAAGGCGAAGAAGTCGCTGATTACAACGAAAATTACCTTGACGGAGATATTTCCGAACAGGACTACGCAAATGTCCCTTCAAAGTAGGTGAAATAATGGATATACATACAACAAATTTAGGACCCGGCGGAACAGAACAACCTACGGAAACAAATTATGTTCTTGGAGAAACACCGACTCAAAAAATCGGCAGGTATCATAAAGAAAATCCTTATATTTTGCCTACTATCATTTTGCTCGCTATACCTTTATGGATTATAGCCATTAAGTGAAAGTATAAATAGGGCTTTGACTAAGTAATTAGTATGACTGAAATTACTCTTGTCTTTAACGAAAATGAATTGACTTTGATTTACCGACTTTGCGAGCAAGCAACCGTCAATGGATATGAAACGGCTAAGACTCTTGTAAATGTCATGGATAAGATTCAAACCGTCGCTCAACCTATGGCCTTACCCGAAGGTCAAGAAACCCTCCCTGTTGAATGATTAACTTCATTGATAAACAGGTATAAACATAGGACCCAATCCTACATCCACTTGTAACCACCCTGTCGGATTCAAAGGACCACCCGTAGGTGAATCGGGTAATGCGGCGGCAACAGGTGGGGCGGCAGGTGGGGCAAAAGCACCTATTTGAGTAGCATTAATATAATTTGCGTCATTGGTTAATGATGAAACATTGTCCCCTGCGGCTAATTTATTATTGAATGTAGTCCAATTCGCACTTGATAAATAACCATTAGCACTTCCGCTTGCTTGGGTGATACCGATTGTTCCTGTTCCCGTAATAGTTCCTCCTGTAATCGGGGCAGTAGTCGCAACCGAAGTAACTCCACCTCCGCCACCCGAACCGTTTGAAGCGGCAGTAATTCTTCCTTGAGCATCCACCGTAATGTCGGCACTTGTATAATCACCTGCGGTGACCGCAGTATCAGCCAAAGCGAGCGTTCCCGATGAAGTAATAGTCCCTCCTGTCAATCCTGTTCCTGTCGCAACCGAAGTAACCGTTCCTGTCGTTGAAGTTAATGGGTTGCCTCCCGTTCCATCACCCGAAACACCCGTTCCTGTCGCTACGGTTTGAAGATATGCTACATCGGATAAATTAGACGCAATTTGTAGCGCACCGTTAGCATCGGCAGTTAATACACCATTTTTAGCGAAATCTTGAGTAACTTTCCCATTTGCGGCATCAACATTGAAAGAAGTCGTTGTAGTTCCCGGTGATAAGATTTGGAATCTCGCACTTCCGCTTGAGTTCGCTGTTCTAAATAATCTAATTGTTTGCGCCCCTGTTCCGCTACTTTCAGCCGATAAATCCATAATTGTTGATTCATCATCCGTTGAGTTAATAACTTTGAAAGCACCATAAGAATCCGAAAATGCAGTAATTTCTGTATAACCATCTTGACCCGTTTCTGTAATTCTAATTTTTGGGTCGGATGAGCCTACAATATGCAATTCTTCCGCAGGGGCAGTCGTTCCAATACCTACAAAACCATTTTCATGAATCGTCATTCGGGTTGTAGGACCTCCCGAAGCACCTCCGCCATCGGGGAAAGTTAAGAAATCAAGAGCCATGCCTCCTGTTGTATCGCTTGAATAGGTTTCACCTGCCCGACCTATGATACCTGCAAGCCATTTTGGACTATCAGTAGTAAATGCCGAATCACTTGAACCGAACTTGATAGCAGGGGTGTATTTAGAAGAAGTGTTCATACCATTTGCGGTGAGCCACCATCCCGCATTATCGTTTGTAATAGCGGATTCACCAACAGAAGAAGAAAACAACCCTCCGCTAACGGTGGAGGCCGATTTTGAAACCGATAGTGCGTAATCGGCTTCATCAGGTCCCGAAGTGAAACCGATTCTCATGTAATCATCCACTTGTAAATTAGTTCCACTTTCAATAGATACCGACGAAGTAGTATCACTTATTGATACTCTTGTAGTAGGGCTTGAAGAAGCACCCGTTCTAAAAAGAATGGAATTATCACCTGCGGCTGAACCACCCGAATTATGAATAGATTCTAAGTAAAGTGGCTTTTTATTGCTTTCAGCCGATTGAGAAGAAAGGAAACCACCCGACGCATCCTCGTTTTGCATAGAAAGATATTGCGTTGATACACCCGACCTACTAATTCTTAATTCGGGGTTTGAATCGTCAATACCTACTAAATGCAATAACGAAGAAGGAGATGAAGTTCCAATACCTACTCTTCCATTAGAAGCATTATGAACAATACCATATCCACCCGGCCCTCCACCGCTTGTTCCGAGATTCAAAGTTCTAAAATTGATATTTTTAGCGTTATAATTGGTAACTACTTGTCCTGTTCCTCCTGTGGTATAACCTTCTAAGTAAAGCATAGTTCTAAGGCTTCCTTCAACATCGGATTGTATAAACATAGCACCCGATTCAGCACCGTCAGTAGGGTCGTCTAAAATAACCCCTATTCTTGCGTATGCTTCAGCGTTTCCGCCATCATCGTTCCCATACCACCATAGACTGCCTAAGTAGTCGTTAGCGGCCTGTTTAGGGCTTTTAATGACTACATCGGGGGCGGAGTTAGAACCTGCCGTAGCATCCGTTGATTCAATTCGCAAGATTTCATCCAAAGAATTTTCTTGTATATGAAGTAAAACCGAAGGATTATCTGTTCCTACACCTAATCTATTGTTGGAATCATCAAAGAATAAATTAGCATTGTCTTGAGCAAGAACACCCGAAGCACCCGCAAAGAGAACCGAACCTTGAGTAGCACCACTTATTGTATCTCCAATGGCTACACCAAAAGCAGTTCCATTAGAAGCCGAAGTAATCCTTCCTTGAGCATCAACCGTAATGTCGGCTCTTGTATAACTTCCCGCACTAACCGCAGTATTGGCTAAAGAAATAGTTCCACTTGAAGTTATAGTCCCTCCATCCAAACCCGTTCCCGCTACAATTGAAGTAATTGTTCCCGCATTGGCTGTATAACCTGCATCATTTGTTAATGTTGAAACATTATCACCGGGTTGGGTTGCTGAATCCGCTAATGCACCTTGAGCCGCAGTAGCAAATGCTGATGTATCTTCAACGGCGGCAGTTCCTAAACCTAAATTAGTCCTCGCACCCGAAGCCGTAGTAGCACCTGTCCCACCATTCGCTAAGGCTAATGTGCCTCCAAGTGTGATTGTCCCGCTTGTAGTAATAGGACTTCCTGTTGCAGTTAATCCTGTTGTCCCTCCACTTAATGCAACCGATGTAACCGTTCCCCCTGCGTCTGTTGAGGCCAAAGTGCCTCCGCTAAAGGTTAAACCGCTTCCGATAGTAACGGAGGATAAATCGCCGCTTGAGTCGGCATATAAAATAGCATCGGTAATGCTTTGTCTTATTGTTCCTACTACTATGTTATCTCCGCTTGAATAATAACCTGCGTCATTTGCTAATACTGAAACATTATCCCCATCACGGACTACATTTGAAGCATTAACCCAAGCCGCACCATTATAACTCAAAACATCATTTGTAGCAACACCTGTAATCGTTACATCATTTAATCCACCAAGATTTGTTGCGCCTATTCTTGAATCAACCCTTGCGTCTGTATAATATAAATTAGAACCTTCGGACAAATTCGTAGTGCTTTTTCCGCTAAATGCCGTATCAAAACGAGCCGAAGTATAATACAAATTAGAGCCTTCGGTTAAATCACTTGTTGTTTTATTTCCGAAATCTGTATTAAAAAGACTTGTAGCATAATATAAATTAGTAGTTCCTTGCGAAACATCGTCTGTATCTAATACTACAACGCCCGTAGCACCATTAACTGAATCAACAGGGGCGGAAGGCAACGCTTCGTTTTTCCAAAGACTTGAAGCGGAATCATAGACTAACACTTGATTGTCGGCAATTGAAGTAATTGTAACATCACCTAATGCCGCTATGTTTGTATTTCCTATGACAGTATTAACTCTCGCATCAGTATAATATAAATTAGAGCCTTCCGATAAATTAGTAGTGGTTTTGGTTGCTAAAGAAGTATCAAAACGGGCTTCGGTATAATAAAAATTAGAAGAACCTTCTGTTAAATTATCAGTAGTCTTTGTTGCTAAATCTGTATTGAAAAGACTTGTCGCATAATACTTATTTGAAGCCCCTTCGGAAATATCGTCTGTATCTAATACTACAACACCCGTAGCCCCATTGACGGAATCAACAGGTGCGGAAGGCAAGGCTTCATTTTTCCAAAGACTTGAAGCGGAATCATACACCAATACTTGATTATCAAGAATAGAAGCAATAGTAACATCATTTAGACCACCTATATTTGTAGCCCCTATTCTTGCATCAGCCCTCGCATTAGTGAAGTAAAGATTTGTTCCTTCGGTCAAATCCGTAGTCGTTTTACCTCCAAAAGCGGAATCAAAACGAGCCGTAGTATAATATAAATTAGAACCTTCGGCAATATCGGAAGTAGTCAATACTACTGTTCCTGTTGCTGAATTGACACTTTGAACAGGTGATGCCGCACTTGCTCTCGCATCTGTAAAGTAAAGATTAGATGCCCCTTCGGAAAGTTCGTCTGTTGTAGCACCACCTAATGAAGCATCAAAACGGGCTTCGGTGTAATATAAATTATTAGTGCCTTCGGAAATATCATCGGAATCTAATACTACTACTCCTGTTTGACTATTCACGGAGGAAACGGGTGCGGAAGGGACTGCACCATTTTCCCAATCGCTTGTAGCCGAGTTATAGATGAGAACTTGCCCGTTTGCCACACCACTTATAGAAATATCGGCTAAATTCCCTATGTTTGTAGCATTTATTACAGAATTGACTCTTGCATCTGTATAGTATAAATTTGAAGAACCCTCCGAGATATTATCTGTATCTAATGAAACGACCCCTGTTTGACCATTAACCGAATCAACGGGTGCTGAAGGGATTACGGCAGACCCCCATACTCCTGTTGAGTAAGTCAAGACTTCCCCATTAGAAGGTGTCGGGACTGAAACATTGTTTAGACTTCCAATATCGCTTGCCGAAAAATCCGTATTAAATCTCGTTGTAGTATAATATAAATTAGTCCCTTCATTCACTTGACTTGTAGTATAATCGCCTGTTTGAGCCGTTATTGCGCCTGTCCGACCAAATACTGATGAAACAGGGGCGGAAGGGACTGCGCCATTTTCCCAATTACCACTTGCTGAATCATAAATTAATACTTCTCCATTAGCAACACCTGTAATATCAATGTTCGCCAAATTTCCTATATCGGTTGCACTAATTACTGTATTGACTCTCGCATCTGTATAGTATAAATTATTTGCTTCGGTAACTTCATCAGTAGTATAATCACCTGCTACGGCTACAATTGAACCTGTGCGCCCAAATACTGCTTGAACAGGAGAAGTGGCCGCAGTTACAAAACCTACATCGTTGGTTAAATCCGATATTGGGTCGCCCGCTTGAATAATGTTTGTCGCACCCTGCTTCAATTTGTCCGAATTATTAGAATCCAACCAAAGAGTATTTGCTAATACACCACCGGGATTTGTTGCTTGAGGCACTAATTCTAAACCTGTCGGGTCAATCAAACCTGCAACAGTTAATTTACCTCCAATATCCAAATCATTTCCTATAACTACATTTTGCGTTGTTTCATCAAAAGTAAAACCGGGATTACCTGCAAAATTACCATTTTTATTGTATTGGACTTGTGTATTTAATCCACCTGCACCTCCACTTCCGCCACCTGTGGCTAATTGAACCGTTCCATCTCCTAAGTCCGAAAGCGAACCATCGGAAACAATAATTTTAGTAACTCCTTTCACATCGGGGAAACCATCTTCCTCTTTAATTTCTAAACGAAATGCGTCACCTGTGTTATCTCCTGTATAATCATTACTCAAATTAAGCACCTCCAAATACAGTATAAAATAATTTTACTTCAAAAGCACCGTCGCCTTCGTTTTTTATTTTCAATCTTACATTTATTGTTCCGTTTTCGGGATTCATACCTGTGATAACAGGGTCTTCAGTTAAAAATAAATCACTTGCTTGATGAAATAGAGAAACCGAAAATGCAAATGTTGAAGAATCATTTAATAATAGATTAGAAATACTAATTGTATATTCTTTTTCGCAATTTGCTTCGGTTGGAAATACTTTGTTTCCTTTTTGTATTAAAGGAGTATTGGTGACTTCTTTTTTACCGCCCGAAAATCTATTTCCCGATGAAATCATTTACTCACCTCAAGCAGACAAACCGTAAGTAACCAATAAATCAAGAATCGCTTGTTGAGCCGTTTGTAATTCAGTAAAATTAGTATCAATCGCCGCCGCCGTCGCAGGGTCTATTTGCGAACCTGCGCCGTCAAAAGGTATTGGATTTAGGGAAGAACTGTTTGTTGGTTGTTGAGGCGCAGGTGCAATTCCGAAAAATCCAATTTGAGTTCCGTCATGATTTAGATTTCCGTCAATTTCCACACTATTGAATTGCACATCATCAGTAGTTCCTAATCCTAAATTAGTAGCCGCCGCCGAAGCCGTAGTAGCACCCGTTCCTCCACTTCCGAGAGCCAATGTTCCCGTTACGGTGATAACACCCGATGAAGCAACATTAGGCGTAAATCCTGTGCTTCCAAAAGACAATGTAGTAACACCACCTCCGCCGCCGCCACCGCCTGTGGAGATTGAAACAACACCTGCGCCATCGTCAGTTAATGTTCCATTAGAAACAACAATTTTAGTTACTCCGAAAACATCGGGCGAGCCATCGGTTTCAGTTACATTAAGACCTGCTTTACCTGTATTTCCACCTGTATAGATATTAGCCATAGGTTCTTATTGTTTGTCTTGTTATCTAAATGATTCAGCCTTAAATGGTTTCTATTTGAACCTTGTCGGTTTCTAAGAATCCCATTTTTTGTTCCGACCAACCACTAAAACAAGACTCCATAGTTCCCGTAGTAACATTTACACCCGTTTCATTGATAACTCTAAAAACAATTTGAGATTCAACAAACAAAGGAACATCAAAGTGCCATTGGTCTTGTTTAGGAGTTACAGGCGACCATTGGAAATCATTCCATTCCATCATAAGCCGACTATCAACCCAAATTTGATAAGTAATACCTGCCGTAGCAGTAGGGACTTCAGCATGACCGAATCCACTAATTTTGTAAAATTCACCCTTTGAAGCAGGTGTAAATGTTGATGCACCCGAAACCGAAGCGACTGTGCCTCCACTTCCTGTTGGGAAACGATTCTCGGAAGCCACATAAGGTTGTCGCCCTTGAATTGCTTCACCCGATGCAGTTAATACATTTTGAGGAACAACAGGAGGGGCGGCAGGTAAAGTCCCCGCAGTAGCCGAGAATTGAGAACCCTGCGCTCTTGAAACATTTAATACCAAAACATCAAGGTAAGAATTAGTCGGTAAATTAATTGAAGCAAAATCTAATTTTTGTCGTTGAATTACATTGGCCGAAGTGGGTCGGGGGACAAGAAACCAGGGATATACCGATGTGAACAAAGCGGTTTCAGTATTTCCGACTGCAACAGGGGCTTGGGTTTCACGGTTGTAAATTGTAGGGTCAAGACCTTCACGGACAGGCTTTGAAGGGGTGCTTGCACCCGGCCTATTTTGTTCCGAATAAGGAAGTGGGGTTGCTTCCACATTGTCGGCCTTATTTGAAGCACCTGTTTGAAGTGCTTTCTTACCATAAGGATTAACGAACCCTCTCCTACGCTCATAAGGATTGGTTGAATTACCGTTTGCCATACTATTACATTATCGGTCTTGTTATCTAAAGGTTCAAGAAGGGTCATAATCCGATATTGTAGCAAGACCTTGTAATTTACGCTGTTCTTTTGCCTTTTTCGCTATTTCACGGACTGCCTTCAAGTAAAAGTCAAATGTTTCCGTATCTAATCCCTTATTTTGTAAAATCAATTGACGAAGCCATTGAACGGTGTCAATAGTAACGGGAACTCCGAGAGATAATAATTTGCGAGCAAGAATAGCGTCTGTTCCATCATAAAGTGTATAATCAATAAATACTTGAGCCAACACTATGTTATCATCAACAGTAGTGAATAAACCATTCTCATACGCTTTCAATAAATCATTGTAAAGTGTGAACCTAATGTCCCATGTTTGGTCGGGAAGAACATAGATAGGAGGGAATAAATCATAATACTTAATTCTATTTACAGTCATAGGATAAGGCGAAGCCATTCCCGAAATACCCGCTTGATAAAGATTTTGAGGGTCACAATAATAGCCCGTTGTATCAATTACAATTTGAACAAACATATTTGGAATCCATTTTGTTAAAATATCACCCACTACTTCATAACCATTAGGTGAAACACCGGGAGTGCAAGCCACCCGATTTATTACTATAAAAGAATCTTCGGACACTAATGCGGTTTGACCAAGTTCGTTACCATATCCACTTGTAAAAACGGAAAACTCCATTCCCGCAGGTGGAATATCAGTAAGAGTTAATTCTTTACCTGTCAATTCCCATTCATATAATTCGCCCCTAATCGCCATCATCAAACCCTCCTTTTTCTTTCCGATATGCTCTTGGGAAGTGCGGCTGTTCCTGCGTGGATATGATTTTTTACAACAATTTCTTTATATTTTTGGATATTTTGAACAGATAATTCCCAACCTGCATCAATCAACGCTTTCGCAACGAGAGCATCCACACCATCAATTAATAGATATTTAACAAAACAAAATGCGATATTATCATCCGTTACATTAACACCCGTATATTCGGGAATATCTTCTAAAGGAGTAACTTCAACACCCCATGTTTGATTAGGACTAATGTAAAGTGCAGGTTGTAATCCTTCTTGATAATCATAATTGATAATACCTCCCTTACCATTCGGATAAGGAACTATATTTCCCGATATTCCTTGCGAAACAGTCCTGTCGGGATTTTGAAAATAACGAGTAGTATTTACATAAATTTGCGCTTGTAGCGTAGGAGGACTTACGGCTACTGCGTCTAAAACAATGTATTGAAAGGCTTTTAATTCACCGGGAATATCAAGGGTGTTTCCTACATTACCAACGAAAATATCATAAGTGATACCTGCTCGCAAAGGAATAGTGTGAACATTGTTAGGAACAAGAACAGGATGAGAATTAAGAATAACGGTTTCGCCAACAGGCATGACATTACGCCATTCAAAGGCTTGCCGTCTAACCGCCATAACTAATTATTAGTCGGCTTGTTATCTAAATGAAACCTTATTGGTTGCGATAACCCGGTGGTGCTTTTTGAATAGCCAATTCACCGATTAAATCAACAACAACGGTTCGCTTTCGGTTAGCCGCCTGTGCAATCGCAGTCTTAGCCTCAATGACTACTGCAAGAGGTTGTTGGAAGAGAACGAGAACAGGTGATGGGAACATTAGAACTCCACCGCCATTTTGAATGTTGGTGTTCAACCATCCAATGTCAAATTGATTAGAAGGAACATTGTTAGGTCCTACTTGAAGACTCATAGCGAAATCATCCAATGTAGTAGCAGGTGTTCCATTTTCGTCAATAACTCTAACAGCGACACCGTAAATACGGACTTCTTCGTTGTTTGCTTGATTGGTATAAACAGAAACGAGATTCGTTGTCCCTGCTGATACTAAGACGGCTGAAGCATCAAAAGTATGCCTTGTAGTGTAAATTTCAGGTTGTGGGTCTTGATTTGCCATTACTAATCACCGATGTTCATTCTTTGTTGGTCTTGCTATCTAAAACATGACCTACACATTCTCCTTTGAAAAAGGCCACATCGGAGAAAAAGGGGGTCGGGAAAATCAATTAAACAATTCTTCTTCCGAGTCATAAGGGGTTGGTTCTTGAATGCCTAATTCTTCTTTTGTCGGAGGCTCTAAAGGATTGGATTGAGATTTCGCCCACGCACCCATTAAACCTAAAATTTCGGGAAGTGATTCAGTAACTCCTTCTTCTTCAAGACCCTTTCTAACTTCATTTAAGGTTTCAATCGTCATGTAAAATTCTTTATTAAATGCTCGCCTATACATAACCGTAATTTTATCGGCATTATGTTGAACTAAAATAGCACCAACAATAGCGCAAGTGGAAACACCCGCAGTATAACCTAAAAGCATCCATTCCGTAAAAGGTGTAGGGCTAATAAATAAAGGAATCGTTTGTATAATCATTAATACTATAACAGATAATAGAGTTAATTGCTTTGCATTCAAAAAATCCATTTGCGACATTTCTTCATATTCTTCTTCTTTCATTCAGTCACTTCCATTATTAACATATTTTTCTTATAAATTTTCCTAAGACTAAATCCATAATCACTTAATTCTTTGATAACATTTTTCTTCCATTTTCCTGTATGGTCTAATAAGAATACCTGCTCTCTAAAAATACCTTGATTATGCAACATATTGAAATCCGAATATGTGTAAATTGTATATATTTCATCATCAATCTTAATAGTCGGATGATTTATAGGCATTACTTCAATTTCTTCAAGGTTTTGGATTTCTTTTACTTCTTCTAAATTAACCCATTCTCGTTCCCACATTCTATCCCAAAAATCTTTATTTGAATAATACTCGGGACCTATACTGCGTTTTCTTTGGTCTATGAATGCCGTGTATCTATTCCTCAAAAGGATTTCCTCTTGCGAAATCACATCATCCATAATTCTTTATAGACGGCCTACTTATCTAATTGTATTGCTTTTCAACCTTTTCAATTAAGACTCCACTTACTGTTGAAGCCACTAAAACAATTGATACCAATTTGAGCAAAGACTTGCCTGTGGGAAAGGTAAAATTACTCCACTTGAAAGGTAAATTCTTTGATTCTAAAATACCATAATTGTAGTGAACTAAGGCTTCGGTGAAAAATACTGCAAAAGTAACTCCCGAAACGATTAAGAACTGCTTCTTCATGCGCTATCCTCCTTCGGTTTCAAATCCGCTAATGCGGCCACTACAACAAGAATAGGTAATGCAAATAATACTTTATCGCTAAATGTAAATACATGAGTAGGAAATCCATATCGTTCATAATTTCTAATACCATTCATTAACATAGACGAAAAGAAAGCGGCTGAACCAACGGCAGGGATAACCCATCCACGCCAAGCATCCCTCGCCTGTTCGTTTGCATCAGCAGTAGGCTTTGATGCGTCTTTAACGATAACTTCTTTCTCTTCCAAGACCTTCACCTTAACTTATTGTATGCAAAAAGAATTCCAAAAGTTATTACACCACCAACAACAGGAGGGACAAACCATTGAGTATTTTCACTTCCGAAGATTTTCTTGAATAAAGACTTGTTTTTTGCCGATTCTTTGCTACTTGGGCTTGTTTGCAGTCCACCATCTTCCGTTTTACAACCAAAAGTGTTCCATAGCGGAGAACAGGTTCTTTGATTATACATTTTTCTTGCTTGAGAACCCGGTGCTACTTCATTAATGTAGTAATAGTCTTGCATATCAGCACCGCTTGAAGGCATATAAGCACCAATAGCACTTCCTGTCTTTGTATAAGGAATCCCTGCCTCCCCGTAAGGTTGGTATGCTGTGCCGTCTTGATTGAGCGTAGTAAGCGAAGGAATCCATGCCATCCATGAAGAATTACTTTGACCCTTAGAAATAGGGTCGCCATTGTTTGTATATCCAATGATTTCTTCTTTTACACCCGATGAATTAGTAGTATAACATTTGCGACTGTATAAATCACCGGGGTCGCAAGTGATATTATAACCTTGTGGGGCAACCATATATGACCTTTGTTGGTCTTGTTATCTAAAAGCCAACACTTCATTCATAGTCCCTAATTGCTACACCAACAGGGAATCGGGGAATACCGTCATTTGTCAATTCAAAGTAGCGAACCGTCAAGTCCTTTCCAACGATTGCATCAGCGTTTTCAAACCATGTGGTTCTTTGCTCTCTCGTTCCCGTTGGTCGGGCTTTGAAAGTAATTCCGTTGGGTGCTTCGCAAATCCAAATAACTGTCCCTGCGTCGTTCCCTGTGGCTTCTGTATAGCCCACGATAGGGTATTCATCATCCTTGAACGATTTGAACTTCATTAGGCCACTTGAACGCTTATCCATTTGATACGGCATAGAAGGGTTGCGAACCATAATACCTTCATAACCTTCTTGAACGAATTGGTCATGGAGTCCTTGAATAGAATCTTCTTCATCAATAACATAATTTTTAGTCATTATCAACAAAGGATTTCTAAGTGAATGACTGTGATTTGCCCGAACATCAGTAACCAATTTTGTAGCCATATCATATCGCTCGGTGAAAGGCAATTCAGTTATGGATGAATCGGTGCTGAACATATCATAAATGCGATAACCAATTTGCGGCATAACATCAATATCTTCTTGAGAAAGACTTTCTCTTCGGACTAAGCCAACGGTTCTTTGAAAATCTAATGTTTCGGAATACAATTCTCCGTCAAGGATTTCTCCTTCTTTCAAGTAAGGCTTGATAACATCACGCAAATGGTTCAAATGAGGGAATTCTTTGCCCTTTCTTGACTCAAGAATTACTTCTCCATTAGAAAGGTATGCAATACAACGAACACCATCAAATTTGCGTTGTCCGATAGCAGGGTATTGCATTGAATGTCCTCGCTTTTTGAAATCAACCGCAAGCATAGGACTGATGAAAACATCGTCAAGGGCTTCTTGCTCGGTTTCTTTGTAGCCACTATCTAATTTCTTGTTGATTTTAGACTCCACTTGACTTTTTGCTTGCTCATAAATTGAACGGCTCGCCTTACCTGCATTAACTACGGTTGGCTTAGAAGTCTTGATTTTACCGCCTACTTGACCATCCGATGTAGTGTAAGCCCAAAATCCTTCGGTTGTTTCATACAATGCAATAGTCCATTGTCTTAGCGAACCGCTACTTGTTTTCTTGTAAAGTGTTGTCGTTTCCATCTTGCTCAATCATAGCCACGCTATAACAAGTATATAGACTTTACTTTCTCATATTCTTAATTGATTCAGTAATCTTTTCGGAAATTGACATGATTTCTTTTCCTTTCCAAAGACCTAAACCGACTGCTAATGCAGTAATTCCGAGAATCATTTTTGTATTAGTGCCTTGACTTTCAAAGGTTTCAGCACCTAATGTGCCTTCATAAGCCATTTCTCCATCATCGTCTATAATATCAACATCAACCTTTTCAATGTCTTCATCATTTTCGTCAAGTTCAACCATGCCGACCATATCGCCTACACGGTTTCTAATAATTGAAGTGTCTTCGCTTAATTCATCCATTTCAGCATCCCAATGTGCGTCTTTGCTATAAATCATCGGAAACCACATCTCATAGGCGGAGTCCTTTTCTGTCAAAAACGAAACACCTTGTTTTAACGCCTTTTCTGCCTCATGCTCACTCAAACCTGTGAAAATAACCACTTCGGATTGATTAGCCCATCCATAAAGAGGTTCAGTCCAAACCTTTGTTGCCCCTGCTTCTTTGAGAATCTTAGTGTATAATGGTATGTCGTATTTTCTATCGGGATTATCAAAGATACTTGAGTTCTTAATGTAAAGTGTTTCATCTTGAGAATCTGCATTAAAATCCACACCTTCGGGAATCATCATGTCCGATAGGGCAAAATCTTTAAGTGAATCTGTCCCGTAATCGGAGGCGATAACTCCACTTAGGGCATCAATTGTTTCCCAACCACCCATAACTTTCTTTTGGACTTTAAGTGTATATACCCCATATTCATCAGCCATCTCCTTTGCACTATCAGTCCAATTTTCATCCCACATATCATCATTTTCAGCAATAATTCTGTAATCGCCTTTTTCGTGCAGGGTTTCGGCATTAAATGATTCATTAGTAGGTTCAGCAGGTGAAGGAACAGTAGC
>TARA_R110001599_G_scaffold184627_4_pt1 | contig 27534 bp, 22 predicted proteins | sample TARA_R110001599 | Tara Oceans TARA_R110001599 (sample SAMEA4398360) | marine metagenome | biome: Polar Biome; feature: [MES] marine water layer (ENVO:01000295) within the mesopelagic zone...; material: water (ENVO:00002006), including particulate matter (ENVO:01000060) such...
TTTGTCGGTACAAAAGTACATAAACATGTATAAATTACTAGATGGTTATTAGAAACCCGGGGATAAATCCCCTTCTAGCTTATGTTCTTGTCTTAAACTAGAACATAAACAAGTAAGGACTTTAGTCCTGCTAGTGCTCTTGCAAAGGTAAAGGAATGGGGCTTACTTTTGTCTTGATACAAAAGTAACAAAAGATCAAGCCGAAGTATTTAAGACGGGTTCACTGATCCTGCGCTGAATAATCCTAAAGGCCTTCGTTCATCCTGGTAAGGTTATTAGACTCCTCACCAGAAAGGATTATTCCTGCTTCGCAGACGCATCCGGATCAAGCTCTCTTCTCCGTCTTAAATACTAAGGGCGAATTTTTCTAAGAAATAACACTAACAATTTTGTCATTTCGAAGGAGCTTGTCGACTGAGAAATCTAAAGATTGCTTTAAAGTAGATCTTTAGATTTTTCACATCCGTTCGAAATGACAGAGAACAAAAATCTCCCTTCGAAGGGAGACCGATCGAACACTTGTGTGAGATCAGAGGGATGTTGTGCAGTTTCTGAGCTTGTAAACTGAACAACATCCTCCGTCCGCCATTCGGCGGACACCTCCTTCAAAAAAGGATTTGAATGTGGTGATTAAAGTTTATTTTATCTGCTGTTGTCCTTTTAAAAACCAAATGAACGAATTATTTAGAATGAAATATCCGGTTGTACTACTATTTCTGATTCTTGGCTTTTCTTGTATTGAAAAAAAATCAGCAGAAACAGAAATAAACAGAGTTGAATCAAAACAAACTTCAACCACAGACACCTTAAACTTTACTTCCGGAGTGCGTTCTATCTTTCAAGATAGCAAAGGCAATTACTGGCTAGGTAGCCATAATGAAGGTGTAAGCTATTATAATGGTAAAGTATTTGAATACTTCACAACTGATGATGGTTTAGCTCATAATCAAATCCGTACTATACAGGAGGACAAAAGCGGGAATATCTGGTTTGGAACATCCAACGGAGTAAGTGTATATGACGGAAGTCAGTTTAGAAATTATAGAACCGGATCTAACGATCCCATACTTGATTGGAATGAAACCAGAGGCGATCTATGGTTCTATGCAGGCGAAGAAGACGGAATTAATCGTTTTAACGGAACTAGTATGAACTATTTACTTTTCCCAAAACCGAAAAATTATAGCTCTAAGAATTCATACGGTGTAACCGGTATATCAAAAGATAAAGACGGTACAGTTTGGATCGCTACGTACTCTGCCTTATTTAACTATAATGGCATAACGACAAACATTTTTGATAATGAAAAATTAGAACTTAAAGACGATGATTTATTACATATAAGAAGTGTATTGACAGATTCGAAAGGACGAACTTGGATTGGGAACAATGGAATTGGAGTTTTACTAATGGAGAATGGTAAAATTATAAATTTCTCTGATGCACATGGGTTAATTCACGATAATAGTCCTAAAAATGGAAACCTATCTCCTCCCGGTACAATGGAACACGTTTTTGTAATTGAAGAAGATTCAGAGGGAAATATTTGGATTGGAGATAGAGATACAGGTGTTTGGAGATATGATGGTAAGACTATGACAAACTATACCATCGATTCTAAAACACCTCAAACAATGATCTGGTCTATCTACAACGACAATAGTAATAATTTACTTTTTGGAATGGCTGATGGTGAAGTTTATGCATTTACCGAAGATTCATTTGAAAAAATGTTTTAGAAACTGTTTGGGTGAAAATTCACGACCAACTCCCTCCCGCTTTCTTAATTGAATAAACTCTTGTTTGTATTATTCCTAGAATTCCGTTTATTAATAACTATCCTAATTATTTATAAGGTCTAATCCCTATATAATTTGTATATCTGTTATAAACAACCATTATAATTCATGTCAAAATATCCTCCTTACGTTAACGCATACGGGAAAATTCCAGATGTATTTTCCTCAATTAAAAGCGCCTCCGTTCCGCCAAAATTTACATATGATTTTTTAACTTCAGTTCTTGGATTAAAATCGTCAAGCTATAGAGCGATGATTCCATTGTTAAAACGACTGGACTTTCTTGACCAAAATAGTGTCCCAACCGAAAATTATAAGAATTACAGAGATGATTCTATTTCAAAGTACGTTCTCGGAAACAGTGTAAAAGAAGCATATTCTGAGCTTTATAGAGCCTCGGAATATGCTCATAAATTAGATTCAGATGAACTGACTTCAAAACTTAAAACATTATTAGGTGTTGGCGATGATGATAAAAATATAAGATATGTAGTCGGAAGCTTTCAAGAGTTAGTAAAACTTTCAAATTTTGACGTTAAGAAAACAGCTAGAGCTAATTCCAATCAAAAAAAATCGGAAGAAAACAAAGAGTCATTAAAAGAAAATGTTCGCGAGCAAGATACTAGAAAAGAACATAATGCGATTAAAAAGAAGTTCGGTATTTCTTATACAATCAATTTAAATTTACCTGCAACAACAGAAATCGAAGTCTATAATTCAATATTTAAGGCTTTAAAAGAAAATTTATTAGATGAATAATTTTGCTAAAAAACTTGAACATCTCGCTTTTAAAAACCTGATGCTCGAAACAGACTTGATTGAATTAGAAGAGAACGGAGTAGACATTCAACATATTGATACAATATCTAGGAAAGAAATAGTAGATACGGATTTATTTGAACACGATATTTTAGCATCAGCCCGAAAGATGGCCAGATTTTATGTTTACTATTATGCCTTTGAAAACTCCATAAGAAGTCTAATTTCTGGACGATTAGAAGAAAGGCATGGAATAAATTGGTGGGAATTAAAAGCACCTGTTGGTGTCAAAGCCAACGTTAAAAAACATCAAGCAAGCGAGCTCGATACTGCAATGGCGATTCGTTCAGAAGATCCCTTATACTATACTAATTTTGGTGAATTAATTGATATAATTAATGCAAATTGGGAAGACTTTTCGGATACAATAAGAAGTAGAAAAGCAATGCAATCCGTAATTAGTCAATTTGGAAAAATTAGAAATGTCATTGCTCATTCTTGCGAATTAGAAGAAGATGATATATTCAGACTTAAATTATTAATAAAGGATTGGTTTAGAATCCAAAGCTAAAATACTTTGGTAAGAATGATTTTAATTAATTGCTTGTTCTGATTTCTGGAATCAGCCTAAGATCTTTCAAGTTTGTAACTTGAAAGTATAAGCTCAGGAAGTCTGCGACTTCCATTACAGAATTAATTTTTCAAAAAATACTATTCCCCCACCTACTTCAAGCATCCCGCTTGGACGGTTAATTACTCACATATTTTATTTAAATCACCAACAAAAATTCCCCCTGCATTCCCTCCTCTTTCTGCTTATCTTTGACGCATGAAAAGTGCCGCATTTGAAACATTAGGTTGTAAGTTAAATTTCTCGGAAACCTCTTCCATGAGGAGAGATTTTGAGGACGAAGGATTTGAGCTCAAAGAGTTTGATGACAAAGCCGATGTGTATGTTATAAATACCTGTTCCGTGACTCTGGATGCCAATTCTGCTTGCAGAAAGACCGTCCGACAAGCTCTCCGAAGAAACCCCGATGCTTTTGTGGCTGTAGTGGGTTGTTATGCTCAATTGGAGCCGGAAGAGATTGCTCAGATCGAAGGCGTGGATGTAGTACTTGGTGCCAAAGATAAATTCCACCTGCTGGATCTTTTCGATGATTTTGTGAAGCAGGAAAAGACTATCATCCACAACACCGATGTTAATGAAGCAGTGGATTTCCACAATGCGTTTTCTTCTGATGACAGAACCCGCGCTTTTCTGAAGGTTCAGGACGGCTGTAATTATAAATGTTCGTTTTGTACCATTCCGCTGGCTCGTGGAGCGAGTAGAAGTCCTAAGATCGCGACGGTAGTTCGTAACGCTGAGCAATTGGTAGCCGAAGGATTCAAAGAAATTATTGTAACTGGTGTTAATTCCGGAGATTTTGGTTACGGAACAGATGAAAACTTCTACATGCTTTTGCAAGCGCTGGACGAAGTTAAAGGATTGGAGCGATTACGTGTTTCTTCCATCGAGCCGAATTTATTGACCGAAGAGATCATCCGGTTTGCAGCGACTTCAAAGAAATTACAACCTCATTTCCATATTCCACTTCAAAGTGGTTCTGATGAAATGTTGAAGATCATGAGAAGACGTTATAAATCTGATCTGTATCGAAGTAGAGTAGAACTCATCAGAGAGCTGATTCCCGATGCTTGTATTGGCGTGGATGTAATTACAGGTCACCCGGGCGAAACAGAAGAATTGTTTCAGGAATCGTTTGATTTCATTAATTCTCTGGATGTTTCGTATCTGCATGTGTTTACTTATTCCGAGCGACCAAACACCCATGCGCTTTCACTAAAGCCTGTGATTCCTAAACAAGAGCGTAAAAAGCGAACTCACAAACTCAGAAGACTTTCGAAGAAGAAGCGTTTTGAATTCGATTCCAGATTTGAAGGCGAAGTGCGCCCTGCCCTGTTTGAAGAATCTGATAAAGAAGGATTGATGTTTGGCTGGACTAACAATTACGTTCGTGTGGCTATCCCGTTTAATGAGCGATTGGTAAATACTATTCAGGATGTGGAACTTACCACACAAACCAATGATGAACATTATCTCGGTACGCTTTCTGAATCCGTTCAACAAGAAGAACAGGCCATTGCGGAGCTAATCGATGGCTGAATCGGAAAATGATCTTATCAGCAGAACGATTCGGTTTCTGAATCAACAAAAAGAAATGTACGGTGATTTTTCTGTGAAGCATGAAGAGTCTTTAGCCACAAAAACACAGAATCACGAAAGTGATAATAACGAGGTTAAAGTAGTTTCTGAGCAAGAAGAGGTTTCAGCCACGGAATCACAAAATCACGAAGCTGTTAGTGAAGAAACTGAGGTTGCCACGAATGCACACGATCATGAAAATATTGAAGAAAAAGTAGAAGCTGATACTTCTGTTTCTGTTGAAGAAGTGAAAACAGAATATCAAGCTGAAGAAGTAAAGCCTGAATTAAGCGAGTCAGAACTTATCGCTCAGTGTTCAACTTTAGAAGAGTTGAAAGCTTTGTGTGAAAAAACTGAAGCTTTAAAAACCGACCTGGAAGGAACTAATCTGGTGTTTGGAGTTGGAAATCCGAATGCAGACTTGATGATCATCGGCGAAGCTCCCGGATTTAATGAGGACAAACAAGGCGAGCCTTTTGTTGGGGAAGCCGGTCAGTTGTTGGATAAGATTATGGCAGCCATCAATTTTAAGCGGGATGATATTTATATCGCCAATATTTTGAAGCATCGTCCGCCGGAGAATCGAGATCCCAAAGTAGAAGAACGCGCAAACAGTCTGCCCTATTTGTTAAGACAGATCGAATTAGTTGATCCAAAATTGATCTTGTGTGTGGGCAGAGTTTCAGGAACTACTTTATTAGACAAAGACGATTCTCTGAAAAATATGCGTTCCAAATTTCATGAGTTTAATGGCAGAGAGTTGATGGTAACCTATCACCCTGCGGCGTTACTCAGAAATAAACAATGGAAACGTCCAACCTGGGAAGATGTTCAGAAGCTCCGCGAGCGTTATGACGAGCTGGGCGGTAAGCCGTGATAAATGTTAATAACTTTGTAGAAAAGTTGTTCGAAAGTTCCTCTAAATTCGTTTAAACTTTTAGTTACTTTAATGAGGTCATCCCGAACTTGTTTCGGGATCTTTGCGAAGGTTAATAACAATATTCTGCAACGATTAAGATCAAAGCTTTTTCTTAAGATCCTGAAATAAATTCAGGATGACTTAAAATTTTTTAGTTCAGTAAATGGCAACAAACGGTTCAGCATACAAAAAAAATAATTACGTAGAATCCAATAAGGTTTTGGAGCAGCAAGGACGAGTACCACCTCAGGCAGTTGAAGTCGAGGAAGCAATTCTGGGTGCTATGCTGATCGAAAACGGAGCAGCGATCATTGCATTTGGAATGCTAACAGCAGATGATTTTTATAAGCCTGCTCACCGCCATATTTTCGAAACCATTAAGAATCTCTCCGAAAGAGATAATCCGTTAGATCTTTTGACGGTAGAAAACGAGCTTCGGGATAATAATTTACTGGATGCATGTGGTGGTCCCTCCTATTTATCTGATCTGACTCGCTCCGTAAGTTCAGCAGCGAATATCGAATATCATTCTCAGATCATTATTGAGAAAGCGGTTAAGCGAAATCTGATCCTGAACTGTACGGATGTAATTAAAGACTCTTACGACACTGCTTCAGATGCTTACGATGTTTTGGATGACGCAGAGCAACGTATTTTTGATCTTGCCAATAATAAGACCAAGAATGCTTCAAAGCCTGTATCTGAAATTCTGAAAGATACCCTTGAGTATCTGGAAGATATGCGTGGCAAAGAAGGCGGGATCACCGGAGTTCCAACGGGATTATCTATCGATACCATGACGGCCGGATGGCAAAAAGGCGATCTGATCATTATTGCAGCGCGACCTTCTATGGGTAAAACGGCTTTTGTACTGACGGCAGCCAGAAATGCTGCGATGCATCATGATGAAAAACTTAGAACTTCAGTAGCTCTATTCAGTTTGGAGATGTCGAATCAGTCGTTAGTTCAGAGATTGTTGACTATGGAAGCTCGTGTAAATGCATCTGAAGCCCGAAAAGGAACACTAAACGACGACAGTTTTAAACAATTGATCGAAGCTGCCAGTAATTTACATGAAGCGGATATCTTTATTGATGATACTCCGGCTATTACGTTGATGGAGCTTCGTACTAAATGTCGACGCCTGAAAAGTGAGCACGATGTTGGTTTGATCATCATTGATTACCTGCAGTTGATGCAGGGAAATACTAAAGATACCGGAAATCGTGAGCAGGAAATTGCTTCTATTTCCCGTGGACTTAAAGCACTAGCCAAAGAACTAGATGTTCCGGTTATTGCACTCTCGCAGTTGAGTCGTGCAGTAGAACAACGCGGTGGTGATAAACGACCACAGCTTAGTGACTTACGTGAATCAGGTTCTATCGAGCAGGATGCCGATGTTGTGATGTTTTTATATCGTCCTGAGTACTATAAAATTACTACTACCGAAGATGGACAGTCTACAGCAGGACTTGCTGAAGTGATCATTGGTAAGCAAAGAAACGGACCGGTTGGAAGTAAGATGCATTACTTCGTAAAGGATTATGCCCGCTTCGAAAACCTTACTACAGCAGATTCCGGAGGATTCTTTGGTGAACCACAAGGACAAGCTCAATTACCGGATAGTTTTGATCAGGGAGATTCCGGTCCACCACCAATGCCACACAATCCTGCTCCTGATGAGGACGCGCCTTTTTAAGTACTATGAGATATTTTCTCCTTTCATTCCTTTTGTTTTTATCTACCGGTAAGATTTTAGCTCAATCTTTAGATTATGCCCGGGAAGCAGTAAATATTCTGGCTTCAGATAGTCTTAAAGGTCGAGGTTATGTTGAAAACGGAGATAAACTGGCTGCAGATTTTATCAGAAGTGAATTCGCAAAGTTTGGTCTTAAAAGTTTCAACAACAGCTATTATCAGGAATTCGAAACTTCTGTAAACACTTTTCCAGATCCACAATCTGTAATTGTGAATGGAAAAAAGCTTAAAGCCGGAAAAGATTATTTACTGGATCCCGGTTCACCTTCGCTCAAAGGTACTTTCGATGTAATTTCTGTGACTGCAGATGAAATTCTGGATAATGCGAAATTTGTAAATAAACTCAGAGTTTCTTCCGGGCAATTGATTGCCGTTAAACCTTTCGATAAGTCGAATTTCACTAAAGAACAAAACGAGCAGTTAAATGGAGTGATCAACTTTCTGAAGTATCATCCGCAGAATCCATCTAAAGGAACGATCATACTCACCAGAGATAAGTTGACATGGGCAGGCTCGGTCAGACAAAATTCTAAACCTACGATCATTATTCATTCCGATTCGCTAGATGGTTCTTTAAAGTCTCTAAAGCTTGATTTAAAGAGTTCATTTATTGAAAAATATACTACTCAGAATGTGATCGGATATGTAGAAGGTGAACACACTGACTCCACTATTGTATTTATAGCCCATTACGATCATTTGGGAATGTTTGGCCCTCAGGCAACTTTTAACGGTGCAAACGACAATGCAAGCGGTACAGCTATGCTTTTGAGTCTTGCCAAGTATTATTCAGAAAACAAACCGAACTACAACACGGTTTTTATAGCTTTCGGAGCTGAAGAGCTGGGATTGATCGGTTCTAAATATTTCACTGAGAATCCTCTGTTCCCTCTTTCAGAAATAAAGTTTCTCATGAATTTTGATCTTGCCGGAACCGGAGATGAAGGAATTCAGGTTGTAAATGGATCTGTATACAGAAAACAATTTGATGAACTGGTTCAGATCAATGAAGAGAGAGATTTACTTTCCAACATCAAAATAAGAGGAGCGGCTTGTAACAGCGATCATTGTATGTTTGACCAGCAAGATGTTCCCGGATTCTACATTTACACATTGGGTGGTATTCAAGCGTATCACGATGTTTATGACAGACCTGAAACACTACCACTAACTGAATTCGAAGATTATTTTAAGTTGATTGTGGAGTTTATTTCACAGCAATAAAAAAGCCCCTTCTCTTATAGAAAAGGGGCTTCAGGTTATACAAAGGTCGTATCAGAAATTATATCTCAATCCAAATTGGATCTGCCATCTTGATCCTAAGTTGAAATCATCCACAAAAGAAGAAGATTGTGAATCATCAAAAGAATAAGTAGGGATTCTGGTTGTAGGATCAACAGTAACTCCAATTGGTTGTGTGTTGATAGGAATTTCACGAACTCCCCAATCTGAATTAATAAGATTTCCAATATTCAGGATATCCATACTAAATTGCACAGATTGAGTGCCTTTAAGATTTAAACTCTGAAGTATCCGTATATCCATTCTTGAACTCCATGGACTTAGAATAGCATATCTTTCAGCATACTGACCTCTTCTGTCATTTAAATACTCATCCTGCTGAATGAATTCCTCAAGGGCCTCTCTTTGAGAAATTCGCTCGGCAATATTTCCTGAAAATAAATAAGTACTTAATTCAAGAGACGTTGGGATATAGATCAAATCATTTAATCCTGATCCGTCGTTATTAATATCTCCTGAATAGGTGTAGCTATATCGTCCACCCTGCGATGCTTCGACAAATACAGAAACCGTGGTCGTCCATTTTTCCTCCAAGCCGTAAATCCACGTTTTATTGGCAGTACCTACAAAACGATGTTTGTTTCCGTATACCGCAGGTGAAAGTTCTGGTCTGTTGGCATTATTCAGTATTGGGTTTCCTTCAAAAATATCGCTTGATATCTCGCGAGTGTTTGAACTAACCGTTTGAGCATCCAAATAATTGTAAGCCAGAGAAGTATATAATCCTTCTGTCCAGATCTTCTTAGCTTCCACACTCCAGTTAAAAGAGTAACCCTGATCAGTATTGGTATATACATATGCGTTTTGTCCTGGACCACCAAATGGGTCTAAAGCTTTATCGGATTCATCATCTAAATAATATGGTCGATCGTCAGCACCTGTTAAATTAGCCGATGGCAATCTCAAACCATAGTTTCTTACTAACATTGAATTTACATCTTTGGTGTAAGATATATCCGTAGACAGAACCAGACCATTATCAAATGCTTTATCGATTCCTAAATTGGATCTCCATACCTGCGGATATTCGAAATCAGGTGATGTCACATTGTAGAAAAAGAAATCCGGATTAGCGACCTGATTTCCTACCCATACAAATGGAAAACGACCGGTAAATAACCCTGAACCACCTCTTAGCTGTAAGCTTTGATCACCGTTTACATCCCAGTTAAAACCCAACCGGGGAGAAAATAGTGGTTTTTGTTCAGGTAATTCTGTGTGGTCGAATTGAACAGCATTGTTATCCTCGTCGTAATAAGTAATAGTAGGATCATAAGTTCCTCCATCTGAAAACAAACCGCCTTTACGCTCTATATTCTCACGAATTTTATCAGCAGTATCAAAATAAAGAGGCATATCCATTCTGATTCCAAGCGTCAGATTGAAATCATCAGTGACATTCCATTTGTCCTGCGCATAAAGTGCAAATTGACCAACATTAGTTTCGGCCAGTGCCCAGTTGCCTGCATTAAAAGTATCTCTGGCGTGCTGAACTACAGGATCCATATCTCCATCATTTACGAAATCAAGGAAGTCCTGAACACTGTCAAAACCAGGTCCGAAAGTACTTCCCGGATAAGTCACACCAAATGGTTCATAAACTCCCAAATTAAAGGAGTTGTCAAAAGAAAAACGTTCAAATGACGTACCTAAAGTTATGGTATGAGCTCCCAAATACATATCAAAGTTATTTGTAATTTGATACACATGTTGATCTAAGCTGTTATTGATAGAAAAAGGTTCGTGCCCTGCTACAATGTAACGTACCCCGTCTTTATTGATATTTACAACGGGAAACGGATCACTGAATGGGTCTCTTTTATCATTAAAGAAAGTATAACCCGCCTGAAATTTATTAGAATACTTATTACCAATTCTGGATTTCAATTCTACAATGTAAGAAGTGATATCATTATTAATTCTGTAACCTGAATTCTCGAATTGTAATGTAATTGCATCAGGACCTCTTCTACCGATTGCTTCGGGATTTGCATTCAGATCTCTGTATGCATCAAGAAAATTAAATGTAGCTGTTAGTGTATTAAAATCATTGATATTCCAGTCTAATTTAAATAATCCTTTATTGCTGTCTGTATCGCGATTGTATTTCTGATAATCTCCCGTGCTATAACCAAATCTGCTTTGCAGAATATTACTTACAGCATCCAGATCTGATGCCAAAACTCTGGAAACGTTATCGCCGGAAACCCCGGGGGCATTTGCTACGAAATTACTACCCAGATCTTCTCGTCTTTCTACTTCAAAATTAGCAAAGAAGAATAGTTTATTTTCAATTATGGGTCCGCCTACACTAAATCCTGACTGTAATTGAGTAAGATCAGGTACAAATATATCATTTCCGGAAACTTTGCCTCCCGTTAAATCCTGATTTCTGTAAAAAGTAAACGCCGTTCCATGATAAGAGTTCGTTCCGGATTTCGTTACCGCATTAACTGATGCACCTGTAAAACCGGATTGGGTTACATCATATGGTGCTATAGAAACCTGTATTTGGTCGATGGCATCCAATGAAACGGGTTGAGCATTAGATTGACCGCCGGGAGTTGCAGCATCTAGTCCGAATGGATTGTTAAAAATAGATCCATCCAACGAAAAGTTGTTATACTGATCATTTCTACCACCAAAGGAATTTCCGTCTGAGGATGGCGATAGTTTATAAATATCTCCTGCTGATCTTGAAATGGTAGGTATTTTTGTGAGCTGGGCATTATCAATAGTGGTAGCTGCACCAGTTCGTCCTGCATTTATATCCTGATTTACAGTGACAACTACTTCTTCAAGGCCTTGTACATTTTCGTCGAGAGTGATTTCTATTGTCTGTGTTTTACCCAGAGTTAAAAATATCTCTTGAATTTTTTTTGCCTCAAAGCCTATAAATGAAGCTGTTACTTCATAAGGTCCGCCAATACGAAGGTTTGGTAAATTATAACGTCCGTCAGAGCGAGCAGAAGTTCCGTATTTAGTACCTGATGGTGTATGAATAGCCACTATCGTAGCTCCGGCTAACGGTTCGCCTGTAGCATCTTTTACAATACCTTGAATAGTTGATGTGGTAACCTGTGCTTTTAGTGATGTGTTGAAAAGAGGAATAAAACAGATCAAAAAAACCAAAGGTAGTTTTTGAATTTTCATAGGATGAGGGATTAAGTTTTTTATTCAATGAATTTAATCTCCTGTAAAATAATGAAAAAATAACCCAAGCTGTGAACAAGTTTTCCACATTAATTAGCGGAATGCATAGCCTCAAATAAAAGATCGTAGTCTCTGATCTTTCTGCTCCAGTCCAAATGTTTATTAATATTCTGCAGGGAAGACTTAGGGAGCGGTTTGGTCTTTCCGGTCAAAAGATCCTTCATGTGTTTGAATAAAGCATCTTCATCATTATAAAGAACAGGGGCATGTAAGAGCGGACTGTGAAGCGATTCCGGTATCAATTCGGGATAATGAAGAGCATTAGGTACAAACGGGTGACATCCACAGTAAATAGCTTCTAAAATAGGTGTACAAAAGAACTCATAACTGGCGGTAGAAACTACTATATCTCCCGAATGGAGTAATTTACTATAATTTTCTTTGTCGTCTACATAACCAAAATGAGTAATGTGAGTTCCATATCGTTGCCAGGCTTTTTCAAATTCTTCAGGCTTCTCGTGTTTAGTATCTCCTGCTAATATCAGATCGAATTTAAGATCTATATCATTCAACCTGTTCAGCACTCTGAAGAACATGGCCGGGTTTCTATCAAATTGCCAACGCTGATTCCAAACTATTACTGGGTTTTCATTCTTCAACCGAGTATCAGCTTGTTCGTTAAAGCTCTTCAGGTCTAAACCGGGCTGCATAACTATGCTTTTTTCTCTGATCTGCTCTACGGTATTGTAATGCTTGTCATCCGGATAATTATCCAGAAACTTTGGCAATGCCTCCATCAGATCGTCAATATGGAACTGTGAAGTAAAGACCAATTTATCAGCTACAAGCATACTCAGATAATTGATATAACAGAAAGTAAGATCGCGGGTCTCTCCTTCCGGTATCGGTCTTGTAAACTGATTATCATGCATATACATGATCTTCGGAGTGTGCGAAAATCTTGGATTCGTCAGTGCAATGAAAGCAGGCAAGTTTGTCATGCTACTCACCATCAACAGATCTATATCTTCCTCAACCTGTCTGGTTAGCTCTGCAAGTGTAACCGAATCTCCATGCATTCGCCATTTCCACCCTTTATAATTCAGCTTAATGGGAATGATCGTATGGCTTGAATGCTCTATAAGTCCCTTTAAAAAGGCTTTGTGAGATCCGCTGTAAAATGGTTCAATTGCAAGAATATTCATTATTCAAGTTTTCTCTGATTTTATAATCTCCAAAGATACAGGTTCACAAAGAACTTCAAAGGATTAATAAACTTTGAATTATTCCCTCATCCAAACTAACGTGCTGGAAACCGGACGTAAACGTCCTGCTAGCATAAAATTTGGATAAACATTTAAGCCAGCAAGTCCTTCAGGGCTTGCGATATGACAGGCATTGAATCTTAGTTTACTTGCTTTATATAATTACGAAAAGTTACTGGTTATTAGTTAATGGTAAGAATTCCCAGACTAATAACTAATAACTAATAACTAATAACTAATAACTAATAACCAAACTACCTAAACCTCGACTGTATTTCATCCAGGGAAAGATAAACGATTGTGGGCTTTTTCAAAGGATCCAGATAAGGTTGGTCGCATGCAAACAATTGATCTACCAGCGCTTCCATTTCTTTGATATCCAACTTTTTACCTCTTGGAATGGCCGCTTTTGATGCAAACGAAATAGCTAATTTATCTCTGGCTTCCAGATTCATTTTCTTTCCAAGATCCTGATACTGATGAAGCATAGAGATCAATACTTCCTGTTCGTTTCCGATTTCAATGTCGGCAGGAACACCATTGATCATAGCCGTATTGCCACTCAACATTTGGACAGAAAATCCCATTCTTTGTAGTATCGGATGCAATTCTTTCAGCAATGTGTAGTCACTGGCTGATAGCTCCATCGTTTGAGCAAATAAAAGCTGTTGAGTACTTGGAAGAGCAGATTCCGTAGCAGTTATCGCTTTTTCAAAGATGATGCGTTTATGAGCCAAATGCTGATCAATAACGCAAACCCCTGTACGTGTCTGAGTAATGATATATGCATTATGCAGTTGGAAAAACCCATGATTATCACTTGGCTTGCTGTCCTCTGATCTGAAGTCTCCGGAACTGAAAGTTTGTTCTGATGAAGAAGAAGTTTGTCCATACAACATCTCACCAAATTCGTCGCCTCTACCCTTTGCAGGGTTTCGGTTAATTCTGGATGGAATGTGAAATCCGGACTCACTTTGACGAACATCTTTCTTTTGGTTAAAACTAAAGCCGGAATCAAATCCTTTGCTTTCGTTATCACCGAGAAAAGTATTTTCTTCTCTCTGGATATTCGGAACCATGAAATGTTCATTCAAAGATCGATTTACCACCGAACGTGCAAGCTGAATTACACTTCTTTCATCCTCAAATTTAACTTCCATTTTGGACGGATGAACATTCACATCCACTTTAGAAGGATCAATTTCAAAGAATAAAGCATAAAACGGATACTCATTATTCTTAGTCCAGGCATCATATAAACTGAGTAGTACATGAGTAAGGTAGCGGTGCTGAAAAGGTCTACCGTTTACAAAAAGAAATTGCTCTCCCCTGCTTTTTTTAGCCAGTTTCGGATCAGAAGCAAATCCAAAGATCTTTACATAGCTGGTTTCTTCCCCAAACTCGATCAAACTTGCTTTATAAGGAGCTCCGAATATAGCTGACACTCTTTCTTTGAGTGATTGAACCGGAAGATTGTAGATCTCTTCACCATCAGCTACAACCTGAAATGCTACATTCGTATTTGCAAGAGCCGCATATTGAACCGTCCTGAGAATATGACGAAGCTCTGTTACATCGGTTTTCAAAAACTGACGTCTTGCAGGGACATTAAAAAACAGATTTCTGACTGAAAAAGAAGTTCCATCGGGAGTAGCTACCGGTTTGATTTCTTTCTCAGTTCCGCCATCAACTTCAAACTCCCAGCCGTTATCATCTTCTGCTCTTTTTGACCTGACAGTAACATGAGAAACGGAAGCGATGGAAGCCATTGCCTCGCCCCGAAATCCCAGTGTTCTGATCTTAAAAAGGTCATCAACCGTATTTATTTTTGAGGTAGCATGACGTTCAAAACAAAGCGGAAGATCTTCTTCGCTCATTCCACAACCATTATCAATCACTTGAATGAGCGTTCTGCCGGCTTGTTCAATAATTATTTTAATCTCATCCGATCCGGCATCAACGGCATTATCCAATAACTCCTTAACTACGGAAGCCGGTCTTTGTATAACTTCACCTGCAGCAATCTTGTTGCTGATTTCCGGTGGTAACTGATGTATAACTGAAGTGCTTTCCTTCGTTTCGTTCAACTAAATAAATCCTATAAAAGTGTAATGATGTAAACCACTAATGACAGTAGTAAAGCCAAGGCCAGTACTTTAACATTTTGCTTTGGCTTAACTCTGTTGTGTGTTTGAAATTTGATACGACGTTTTCTTCTTTCATCTTCACGCTGTTCCTTCTCAGGATCGTGGTATCTGAATGGTAAATCGAATTTTTTTGGCTTCGGACGGAAACCGAACATGGGTCTGATCATGGCTCTGGAAGTTAAATTAACCTTTTTGAAACCAACGGAGTACCTCCGCTAATCATTGCCAATATAATAATTAGGAATGAAAGAATTAGGAATAGATGAGATTACTATTATTCCTAATTCTTAATTGAAACATTCCTAATTCTCTTCCTTTTTTCGTAAACTCCTAGCCTATTAATTTTTAACTTCGGGTGACTTTCCGGTGGGAAACGATCTAAACTAAATTTAAAGACTTCAGAGAATAATGAGCGATAACAAAGCAAAGATCATTTACACAAAAACTGACGAAGCTCCGGCTTTAGCAACCTACTCTTTTCTACCAATTATTGAATCATTCGCAAAAGTAGCCGGTGTTGCTGTTGAAACCAGAGATATCTCATTAGCAGGTCGAATTATCGCAAATTTCCCTGACTACCTGAAGGAAGATCAGCGAATTGGAGATGCTTTAGCTGAACTTGGTGAACTTGCTAAAAAGCCCGAAGCAAATATCATCAAGCTTCCGAATATAAGTGCTTCAGTTCCTCAATTAAATGCAGCAATTAAAGAGTTGCAATCTCAAGGCTACGCTCTCCCGGATTATCCTGAAGAGCCTAAAACCGATGAAGAAAAGAAGATCAAGGCTCAGTACGATAAAGTAAAAGGTAGCGCGGTAAATCCCGTTCTGCGTGAAGGAAATTCTGATCGTAGAGCTCCAAAAGCCGTTAAAGAATACGCTCGAAATAATCCTCATTCCATGGGAGAATGGAGAGCTGAGTCTAAATCTCATGTTTCAACTATGGATCATGGCGACTTCAGGTCTACGGAACAATCGGTTACTCTTGGTAATGCAACAGACGTTACCATCGAACATGAAGATATTTCAGGTAACAAAACTGTTTTAAAGGATGGAATCTCATTACTGGAAGGCGAGATCATTGATGCCGCTGTAATGAACAAAAAAGCGTTGCTGCGTTTCTTGGATATCCAGATCAAAGAAGCTAAAGAAACGGGTGTTTTATTTTCGCTTCATATGAAAGCAACAATGATGAAGGTTTCTGACCCTATTATTTTTGGTCATGCAGTTAAGATCTTTTTCAAAGATGTATTCGAAAAGCATGCTGAGACCATTCAAAACCTTGGAGTTGATACCAACAACGGATTTGGTGATCTGATCTCGAAATTAGATGAACTTCCTGAAGACAAAAGACAAGAAATTGAAACGGATATCGAAGCTTGTTACGAAAACCAAGCAGATCTTGCGATGGTAAATTCTGACAAAGGAATTACTAACCTTCATGTGCCGAGTGATGTCATTATTGATGCTTCTATGCCGGCTATGATCCGAACTTCCGGCTGTATGTGGAACAAAGATGGAAAAACACAGGATACTAAAGCAGTAATTCCTGACAGCAGTTATGCTGAAGTATATCAGGCTGTGATCGAAGACTGTAAAAAGCACGGAGCATATGATCCTACAACCATGGGAAGTGTTCCTAATGTTGGACTAATGGCCAAAAAAGCTGAAGAATATGGTTCTCACGACAAAACATTTGAGATTGAAAGTAACGGTAAAGTCAGAGTTTTAGATTCTGATGGAAATACTCTCATTGAACACGTTGTTGAAAAAGGCGATATCTGGAGAATGTGTCAAACAAAAGACGCTCCTGTTCAGGATTGGGTAAAACTGGCAGTTTCCAGAGCCAGAGATACCGGTTCTCCGGCTGTTTTCTGGTTAGATGAAGACCGTGCGCATGATGCCCAACTCATCGAAAAAGTAAATACTTACCTTAAAGACCACGATACTGACGGACTTGAACTTCATATAATGAGTCCTGTTAAAGCAACCTGGTTTTCACTGGAAAGAATCAGACAAGGAAAGGACACCATTTCAGTAACAGGAAACGTATTACGTGATTATCTAACTGATCTCTTCCCTATTCTGGAAGTTGGAACCAGTGCAAAAATGCTTTCTATTGTTCCTTTGATGAATGGCGGCGGACTGTTTGAAACCGGAGCAGGTGGTTCTGCTCCAAAACATGTTCAACAATTTGTTGCTGACAATTATCTTCGCTGGGATTCACTGGGAGAGTTTTTAGCACTGGCTGTTTCTCTTGAACATTTAGGTAAAACTTTTGACAACCAAAGAGCAAAGATCCTGGGTGCAGCTTTAGATAATGCTACTTCTAAATTTCTACAGAATGATAAATCTCCTGCACGTCGACTTGGACAAATAGATAATCGTGGAAGTCACTTTTATCTGGCTATGTATTGGGCAGAAGCTTTAGCTAATCAAACTGAGGATAACGATCTGTCTTCGAAGTTCTCTGATCTTTATAAGTCATTGTCAGAAAATGAAGAGAAGATCAACAAAGAATTAATTGATGTACAAGGAAATCCGGTTGATATTCAGGGATATTTCAATCCTAATAATGAATTGGCATCAACGGCAATGCGACCTAGTGAAACCTTAAACACTATTTTAGCTGATTTTTAAAGTTAAGTTTATTTTTTCTTTGTCATTTTGAGCGGAGGGAGAACTCTATAGATCTGCTTTAAAGGCTTTGATTTAAATATTCGGGTGAAATGGGACTAACAGTCTCCACAAAGATCCCGAAACAAGTTCGGGATGACCTTTATCTGTCATTTCGAACAAATGTGAGAAATCTTACGATCAATTTTAGATTTCTCAGTTCTCAAGCTCTATAATCTTTCCGTGCTTTTGTGCTTCCGTGGCTAAACAAAAAAACTAGACCAAATAGCTTCCCGAGTTAATATGAAATGTCTGTCCTGTGGCGTGGGTAAGTTTTCCGGCAGCAAGCAATAATACCATTTCGGCGATTTGCTCAGGTGGAGCGATGGAATCTAATGCCAGATCTTTTGTGAGATACTCTTCTCCGTACACTTCTATTGAACCTTGAGCCATATCTGTATTCACAAAACCCGGAGCAATGGAATAAGCAGTAATTCCCTCTTTGCCCAAACTTCGTGCGATGCTCTTGGTGAAAGCGATCATTCCGGCTTTACTGGCTGCATACGCTGCGTATTCGCCTGTATCGCCTCTTACCCCTGCTCTGCTGGCAATATTGATGATCCTCCCCTCTATTCTTCGTTCTTTCCACGCATTGATCGTCCATTTTGAGATCAATGCCATAGATCGAAGATTAACTTGCTGGGTTTTATCCCATTTATCCATCCAGTCTTGATCAGAATCCTCAAACTGAGCTTCCATAAAGATTCCTGCATTGTTAATTAATACTTCGGGGATTTCGTCTTCGGTGAATAGCTGCTTTAGTTTTTGTACTTCTACTGGGTTAGATAAATCACAAACCGTATGTCGGTATTGGTTTTTAGTGAATTGGTTATTGGTGGATGTGGACACACCAATAACTTCATAACCATTACCTAATAACAATTCAGCGATCGATTTACCTATTCCGCGGGAAGAGCCTGTTAGGAGTGTTTTCATTTAACTATCTTAATTATCAATTTTTACTTAAGGTATGAGATGGAATCCGAAATCAAAAAAGAGTTAAGCAGATTAGAATCTGAACTGAAAATAAAAATTCTCTATGCAGTAGAATCTGGAAGTCGTGCATGGGGATTCCCTTCTACGAATAGTGATTGGGACGTTAGGTTTATTTATGCTCATAAAAGAGATTGGTATTTATCTATCGATGAAAAAAAAGACAACTATGTTAAGATCCTACCTAATGACATTGATTTAAGTGGCTGGGAATTAAAGAAAACTCTTAAGCTTTTCAGAAAATCCAATCCCCCATTTATGGAATGGCTAGACAGTCCTATCGTTTATAAAGAGTCTTACTCAACTATTTCAAAATTAAGAGAAGTATCTGAAAACTATTTCAACCCAAAGTCATGTATGTATCACTATCTAAGCATGGCAGAAGGAAACTTTCGAGAGTATTTAAAAGGTGATAAAGTACGAATCAAGAAATATTTTTATGTCCTGAGACCAGTTCTTGCTTGTATGTGGATTGAAAGAACCAATGAAATGGCGCCAATGGAATTTGATTTGATGGTAGATGCCGAGATAACTAATACTGAAGCTAAAAAGGATGTAAAAAATTTGTTGGTTCGTAAAAAAGCAGGAGAAGAATTAGATTGGGAACCAAAAATTGATTCTATTGACCAATTTTTGGATGAAAAGATAATTTACTACAAGGAATATCTGAGAAACTTCGATTATAAAAAGCATCCTGACACAGAACTTTTAAATCAAATTTTTCGTGAAACTCTGGATGAAATAGAAATGTAAATACTGTTTCATTGAAAGTTTCTCTTCAATAATAATTTCGTATTTCTAGTTACTAAATTATTTTTTTCTTTAAACTTGTTTTATGGAATATATAAGCTCAACATATGAAATACTTGCTCTAAGGTGCATGGATGCTAGTATAGATGAAAGGCACTCGAATTGGGCTGCTGAAATGCTAAAAGCCGGATTTGAAACTGATCATTTGGCAAGTCTTGTTTTACTAGAAAGACCAATAAACCAATTCGAAATTAAACATTTATTTGATGTTATCTTAGATGAACTCAAATTAGATTACTCAAAGTGTCATAAAATCATTTATGAATATACATCTTACTTAATACAGCAATTTTTGCTTAAGAGAAATTCAGCTGAAAAACTGCTACGTCAAATTCAAAGATTATACCTCTTTCTAGACTATGATTATGAATTAAGTCCATTCTATTTATTATATCATGCAAAAATTGATCTGGATTCAAATGGCTATCAACATTACTATGATGGAGCTAATTCTGAAAATATTGAACTTAAAATTTTTGATGAATGTATGGATTGGCTTGACAATTACCCTATCAACTAACCTCATTCCTTAGCTCAGCTTTAGAATACCCACAGGTAGCTTCCGCTTCCCATCCCTTCTTTGTCATTTCGACCGGAGGGAGAAACCTAAAGTTCTCCTTAACAGCTATCTTAGATTTCTCGGCCACCAGCCTATTGGCTGATTCAACTCGAAAGGACGGGGACTCTGACTAATTTACTGAATAGATTGATACTAAAAGCCTTCACTAAGATCCCGAAACAAGTTCGGGATGACCTCTTTTTTTTGTGAGTTAGTGTTTCCGTGGCTACCCAACCTAGCGCAGGCGTCGCGTTTGTGCGGGATTAATATACTAGCCTTAATACAAAAATAGTTCAAGCGAGATGCTTGAACTATTAACTAAATCCAATAACTAAAAATCAACCTTTCCAAACAGGTACAAAAGAACAGGCTTCTCCATACATAATCTTCTTGGCTGTTCCCATTAACTTATTGGTAGCCAGCAAATAGATAGAATCGGGAACGTGAATATCTCCGCAACCTTTCAGGAGTACGAATTTGTCTTGGTAGGCGCTCCAATCAAAAGCTTCTACCCTTCTTCGGTAGAGTTCGTGAGTGACTTCTTTTGCGGTAAGATGAAAAACTTCTTCAGCAAATTGTTTTGCATGACTGGTAATCAACATCCATGCCCATGGAGCAATAATGGCATCTGTTGAGCAGTACACAGATAAGTATTTTCCTTCAAACTGTGACCAATCAAAATCCTTCAAATGTTGACGGAAGTCTTTTTCCTTCAACAACATTTCCATATGCAGGAATTGTTTGATGTCCAGCTCTGCAATCGGAGTGGAATCATGGAATAACTTAGCCAAGTCTACCGTGACCAGCTTTGTATTCGCTTTTACTTTGTTGATGATTGGTTCTTGCATAGTTTGGTGATGAGTTATTAGTTATTGGTTATCAATCTCACTAATAACCAATAACTATTCACTAAAATCTAAATCGAAAAACTCTCTCCACAAGAGCAGGTTCTGGAGGCGTTGGGATTGTGAAAATGGAATCCCTCTCCTTCTAAACCGTCAGTGTAATCAAGCTCGGTTCCGGCCAGATACAGAAAACTTCTCATATCTACCAGAACTTTCATTCCGTTCAGCTCAAAGACTTTATCATTTTCCTGAGGTTCAACGTCGCTGTCAAAATCCAGATCATACGTTAAGCCGGAGCAACCTCCGCTAACCACACCAACTTTCAGAAACGCATCTTTCGGCACGTTTTGTTCGGTGCGAATCTCATCGATTCTTTTTATAGCTCTGTCGCTTATGGAAATATCCATGATATTGCCTTCTAAACTGAAATTACCTGAATTTCGGGATCAACACGTCTTACCATACTTTCGATGGCGTATAACGTTCCTGTGGTTGCTGTAGGACAAGTTCCGCAGGCTCCCTGATAGTGAACCTTCAAACGGTTTTCTTCCAGTCCCAGAACCTTCAGTCCACCACCATCAGCTAACAGATATGGACGAACCTGTTCATCCAGCATTTTATTGATCTCGATCAAACGGGGATCATCAGATTCCTGAGCTTCTTTACTCACATGAACTTCAGAATCGTCTTCCACACCCATTTGTGGTTCAGCTTCACGAATCGGAGGAGCCAATTTTCTGAGTAATTCAGACCAAACAGCTTTTCCGTCCTGCGTAACCGTTACGTATTTATCAACATAATACACATTGATAACGCTATCGATAGCAAACAAAGCAGACGCAAGGTCATCGCCTTCTGCTTCCACACTGCTCTCGAACGAACGGGTTGTTCCGTTTGTAAGCGGTTCATCCAATACAAAACGCATTGCATCAGGATTAGGAGTACGTTCTATTTCTTTAATTTTAGCCATAATGTTTACTTATTTATCCAAAAAATTCTTTTACTAATTCAATTCCTTCTACCAATCTGTCGATGTCCTCTTCGTTATTATAAAACGAAATAGAAGCTCTTAACGTGCCCGGAATGTCATAATGTTGCATGATCGGTTGAGCACAATGGTGTCCTGTTCGAACGGCTATTCCCTGCTGATCAAGAATAGTTCCTGCATCAGTTGGGTGAATTCCATCTAACAAGAATGAGATCACAGAAGCTTTTTTATCAGCGGTGCCGACAATTTTCAAGCCTTCGATCTGATTTAATTTCTCAGTAGCATATTCAAGCAATTCGTGTTCTCTTTCAGCAATAGCTTCCATGCCGATCTGGTTCAGAAAATCAATTCCTGCACCCAATCCAATTCCGGCTGAGATCGGCGGAGTACCGGCTTCAAATTTATGCGGAAGATCGTTCCAAGTCGTTTTCTCAAACGTTACCTTGTCGATCATATCGCCACCACCTCTGTACGGAGGCATTGCGTTTAGCAGATCTTTCTTGCCGTATAAGATTCCGAAACCTGTTGGTCCACACATTTTATGAGCCGAGAATGCATAAAAATCAGCATCTAAAGCCTGAACATCCACTTTTGAATGAGGAACTGCCTGAGCTCCGTCGATCAATACAGGGACATTCCGCTTATGAGCTGCTGCTATAATTTCTTCAACTGGATTGATAGTACCCAGTGCATTAGAAACATGGACAACCGCAACCATTTTGGATCTATCAGAAAGCAATTCATAAAACTTGTCCATGATGAGCTCGCCTTTGTCGTTCATTGGAATGACTTTCAGCTTCGCTCCTGTTTCTTCTGCGATCATCTGCCAAGGCACGATATTCGCGTGGTGTTCCATTTCTGAAACAAGAATCTCGTCTCCGGCTTTAAAATTCTTACGTCCGTAGCTTTGGGCTACAAGATTGATAGAATCTGTAGTTCCGGTCGTGTAGATAACCTCTTCCAAACTTCCGGCATTGATAAAATCACGAACTTTACTTCTTGTTGCTTCAAAAGCATCCGTAGCTTTCTGGCTCAGAGAATGAATTCCTCTGTGCACATTAGCATGCTCGTTCTTATGATAAGCATCGATCCGATCACTCACCGACTTCGGCATTTGGCTGGAAGCGCCATTATCCAGATATACCAATTTCTTACCGTTTACTTCCTGCTGAAGTACGGGGAACTGAGCTCTTATTTCTGCCCAGTTTATTTTAGTTGGTATGTCGGTTGTTGTTTCTGGCATTGTGATTGGTTATTTGTTAATGGTTATTAGTCTTGTTAACCAATAACCCTTAACAAATTCACTTTTCGTCTCTATTCGTGTATTCAATAACTTCGTTCAGTAAAAGCTTCTCTACTGATTCCACTTCCATACTTTCAACGCTTTCAAGAGCAAATGCATAAACTAATAGCTCACGTGATTTCTGCTCTGTCAATCCACGACTTTGGAGATAAAATACCTCTTCGTCCTGAAGCTGACCGATGGTTGCACCGTGCGAACACAATACATCATCAGCAAAAATTTCAAGTTGTGGTTTAGTATTTACTTTACCATTCTCAGAAAGCAATAAATTTCTGTTTTCCTGGAAAGAATCGATCTTCTGAGCATCTTTAGCTACAAAGATCTTTCCGTTAAACACTGAATGCGCACTGTCGTTAACTACAACTTTGTGTAGCTGATGACTTCCTGCATGCGCAAATCTGTGATCCATAATTGAATGCGTATCTGCAATCTGGTCGCCATCGATCAAAACCAATCCATCAACAGTGAAATTCACTTCTTCAGCATTCTGGATCACTCTTGGATCGTTTCTGAATAATTTCGCTCCTAAACAGATCGTGTATGAATGATATTCAGCGTTTTTGTCCAGTATTGCAATCGGACGAGAAACGTGAGAAGCTTTCTTGCTGTCTCTTTGAATTCTTGCATGATGCACATTTGAACCTGTAAACATCTTGAATTCAGTAACAGGAACATTCAAATACTGATTATCAGCTAAGCCGATATGCTCTTCAATGATCGTAGACTTAGAAAACATTTCTCCAACGTATAATAGACGAGGAGTTGCATAAAAAGCCTTTTCCGCATCTGTAAACACATTCAGAATATGGATCGGCGTTCTAATAACGGTCTCTTCAGGAACATAAATGAAAGCTCCGTCTGTAAAAGCGGCGTCGTTAAATGGAGCAAATACATCATCATCGTAATTTGTGATGGTTCCCAAGTGCTCTTTAACCGAATTGTTATCAGCGTTAGCAGCAAGATTACCTACAATAACATTGTTTGGAAGATCTTCAACAGAAGATAATTCTTCGTTATAAACACCATTCACAAAAACCAATCGGCAATTCATTGCCTCCGGTAGATAATGCTCAGAAATATCTCCAACATCAGCTGCATTCGCTTCTTCCAGCTTACAAAACTGACTTTTAGTGATGGATTTCAGATCTACAAATCTCCAGTCTTCGTCTTTACGAGTTGGGAACGGAGTTTTTTCGAGATCTTCACGTCCTCTTTCGTTAATTGCACGAATCGCCACACTTTCAGCACTGCTTTCCACAGAGCCTGTTATGTACGATAACATCGTGTCTCTTTGGATTACTTCACTCATTATTGAGCCTCGCCATTTAGTACTAATTCTTTTTCCAATGCATCGTAACCATTTGCTTCAAGCTCTTCAGCTAATTCAAATCCACCTGACTTGATCAACTTACCCGCCATCATCACGTGTACATGATCCGGCTTGATGTAATTCAACAGTCTTTGGTAGTGAGTTATCATTACGATTGCATTTTTATCATTAGCGATCTTATTCACTCCTTCTGAAACTACTTTAAGAGCGTCGATATCTAATCCTGAATCAGTTTCATCTAAGAAAGAAAGCACAGGATTCAATACCGCCATCTGGAAGATCTCATTCTTCTTTTTCTCACCACCGGAAAAACCAGTGTTGATAGAGCGACTTAAAAACTGATCCTTCATTTCGATCACATCCAGCTTTTCCGTGATGTAATCTTCAAATTCCAACGGATCTAATTCTTCGCGGTCGTTTGCGCGAGCAATAGTGTTGTAAGCTTCTCTGAGCAAGGTCTTGTTAGTAATCCCCGGAACTTCAACAGGATATTGAAAAGCCAGAAATAAACCCATGTGAGCTCTTTCATCAGCATCCAGTTCAGTAATGTCTTCACCGTTGAATAGAATTTCTCCTTCGGTTACTTCATACTCCGGATGACCTGAAACAACTTTAGCCAGCGTACTTTTACCGCTTCCGTTAGGTCCCATGATTGCATGGATTTCACCGGCATTAACTTTCAGGTTAACACCCTTTAAAATTTCAATGTCTTCGCCTTCAACTGAGGCGTGTAAGTTTTTAATTTCTAACACTATTTCTGCTTTTTACTTTTGTTTGTTTATTTAATTTCTTTTCAAGTTCGTCATCCTGAACTTGTTTCAGGATCTGTGGGGTAACTAAATTTTGAACCTACACAGATTCCGGGTCAAGCCCGGAATGACCTAAGATCTCTACCCCACACTACCTTCAAGTTTCACATTAAGGAGCGCGTTTGCCTCAGTAGCAAATTCTAGAGGTAGTTCTTTCAATACGTCTTTAACAAATCCATTAATGATCATGGAGATGGCATCCTGCTCACTGATTCCTCGTTGCATCAGATAAAAGATCTGCTCTTCACCTACTCTGGATGTTGTAGCTTCATGCTCAACACTGCTGGAAGGATTTTCTGATGAGATGTACGGGAATGTATGAGCTCCGCATTCTTGTCCGATCAACATAGAATCACAAACTGAGTAATTCTTTGAACCGGTTGCATTCTTGGAGATTTTCACTTCTCCGCGGTAGCTGTTGTTCGATTTACCGGCTGAAATACCTTTCGAAATAATAGTACTCTTGGTGTTCTTACCAAGGTGAATCATTTTTGTACCGGTATCGGCTTGCTGCATTTTTGTAGTTACAGCTACAGAATAAAATTCTCCAACTGAATTATCTCCTTTCAAGATCACAGATGGATATTTCAGCGTTACTGCTGAACCCGTTTCCAGCTGAGTCCATGAGATATGAGAATTTTTTCCTTTGCAAATACCACGCTTGGTCACAAAGTTATAAATACCACCTTTACCGTTTTCATCACCGGAATACCAGTTCTGAATGGTTGAGTATTTAATATCGGCATCATCCAAAGCTACAAGTTCTACAACCGCAGCGTGCAATTGGTTCTCGTCATACATCGGAGCAGTACAGCCTTCTAAATAGCTTACACTTGCTCCTTCTTCTGCCACGATCAATGTTCTCTCAAACTGACCAGATTCCATATTGTTGATACGGAAATAGGTCGAAAGCTCCATCGGACATTTAGTATTCTTTGGGATGTAGCAAAACGATCCGTCAGAAAATACAGCAGAGTTCAATGCTGAGTAAAAGTTATCACGTACAGGAACTACTGAAGCTAAATACTTCTTAACCAATTCCGGATGTTCTTTAATTGCTTCAGACATTGAGCAGAAAATCACTCCTGCTTCTGCTAACTTCTCTTTGAACGAAGTAAAGATAGAAACACTGTCAAATACCGCATCTACAGCAACTCCGGAAAGCATCTTTTGCTCTTCCAATGGAATTCCAAGTTTTTCGTAAGTCTCACGAATATTCGGATCTACATCATCCATACTATCCAGTTGAGGCTTTTTCTTTGGTGCTGAATAATACAGCAGATTTTCAAAATCAGGCTTTTTGTATGTGGCATTGAACCAATCAGGCTCTTCCATTTCTGTCCATGCATGATAAGCCTTCACACGAAATTCTGTCATCCATTCCGGCTCTTCTTTGACTCTTGAAAGCTCACGAACGATCTCTTCGCTGATTCCTTTTGGAAAATCTTCGTATTCAACATCGGTAGTAAAGCCATACTTATACTCTTCGCCGATCATCGACTCAAGCTCTTTTACACCGTCACTTAATTCTTCACTCATGTGCGTCTATAATTTTATCTTGATTCACGTTGATTTAACCATCTTTAACAGTCGTTCATTCAACGTTTTATATGCTTATTTAGATTCTGTCCAAAGATACAAAATATCCGATTCAGAACTAAATTTGATATGATTGAGAAAGTTTATTGGTGAGATAGAAGATTATTGAATAGATAATGGTGCCATCCCTGTAGATGTTGGCTATTTCATATAAAGAAAAATTGTTCTGTTTCTGAGAATCTGAGCATTTATCGCGAATTTGCAGATCCTTCGGAAGTATCCTCAGGTTTGTAGATGTCAGGTAATTCGTTGGCAGTTTTTGAACGGTAAAAAATATATAGGGTCATCCCGAACTTGTTTCGGGATCTTTGTAAGGA
>TARA_R110001599_G_scaffold119264_16_pt1 | contig 27514 bp, 20 predicted proteins | sample TARA_R110001599 | Tara Oceans TARA_R110001599 (sample SAMEA4398360) | marine metagenome | biome: Polar Biome; feature: [MES] marine water layer (ENVO:01000295) within the mesopelagic zone...; material: water (ENVO:00002006), including particulate matter (ENVO:01000060) such...
TCCATCTCATTTCAATACTTGTACTGAAACCCAATCACCATCCGAAGGATTTTACTTTGATTACAAAACTCAATAGGTACCCATCTGTGTAATTGAAATGTTTATTGTTTCACATCCCACCAAACTCTTGTATCAAGAATATCCGGCCCCATTCTACTGGTGGCAAGATCTACGTTTTCTTTATTGACAGTTAACTCGGAATCAGGATAGGTTAGTCTTCTGATAAAGTCTTCCTCTTTAAGGTCACTACCTGGGTAAGGATTAGGATCTACGTCAGGATAACCTGATCTTCTAAAGTTTGCCCATGCTTCATGGCCAATTAGATAAGAGGACATCCAATACTGAGTATTAATGAGCTCAAGTTCTTTACCAGCTTCCAATGGATGGGCAGCTATGTAAGCATCGATATCACTAGAAGAAATAGCCATATTATTGCCCCACAATGCCATTTGCTCCATATGTGCTCTTATACCGTCATGGTACAATTGTTCGGCATCCCCAGGGGCCCAGCCACGAAAAGCAGCTTCTGCCCATAAAAGCAATGTTTGAGAATAGGTTACTAGAAAATTTGGTGCTTCAGGATTTCCCATCCTACTTCTATCCAATTGTGTATAATCAAACAAGCTCGCCAAACCTGCATCCTCTACTACAGGAATAATGGTGGTATTGTCATAGCCCTGAGGCATTCCGACCTGGGCATCAAAATCCCTATTGGCATTTTCTTCAACTTGGTCATTACCGCTAAGCGCACCAATATACCTTACCCCGATAGAAGTCAATCTGGGGTCGTTGTTGTCTTGAAGGAAATCAACAAATTCTTGATCCAGATAGTAAAAAGGTGCTTGTCCTCCATTAAGGTTTGTACCTACACCATTTCTATAATCTGCATTGTGTCGGACAACGGCATTGTCATCGTTTGACTGCATCAAACCACCTGAAACTGCTTTGCTGGCATAAGAAGCAGCGGAAGTAGGATCGACTTTAGAAAGTCGCATACCAGCACGAAGCATTAAAGAATTCCCTAACCTCTTCCACTGTTCCACATTTCCACTGTACATTACTTCCTGCCCTATTGCATCCTTAGATGCATCAAGGCCTTGCACTGCGGCTTCTAGGTCACTTAATATTCCAGCATAGATACTTTCTTGAGAATCATACTTTGGAAAAACCAAACCATCAATGTATCCTTTACCAGCTTCTGAATAAGGAATGTCTCCATAGGTATCGGTTAAGGTCATGAAAGTATGTGCTTTCCAAATTTGAAGAATATGTTTAAGATTAGTTCTTTCTGGCATGGATTCCAGCCTGGCCAAACCATCGATTAGGTTTTTCAATACGGTACGATAACCCGTGTTCCAGTTTCCTTCTGTGGCTGCTCTATTGTCTTGATTTAAATTGCCTCCAGTTCCTACCCCTTGAAAGGGAGTAATCATTTGTCTGACAATAGTTACTTCATAAGTCAAGTTATTGTAGCCAGGAGAACTAGAGATTATGGCCTGATTCAATTGAAACGCGGGGTCTATCGAAGTAAGCCGAACAGGGTTAGTGTTCATCTCATCAAAGCCCGAATCGCAGGAGAATAAAATGAACAGTAAAATAAAGGGATAGATGTATGATTTTTTTGACTTTTTCATCTCTGATAAATTTAATTGTAACTCATGGTTGATTGGATGTCGTAAAGCCATTAAAACTTCACATTTAGATTGAACCCAATACTTCTTGTAATAGGTAATCCGGTAGCTTCCAAACCAGCACTATTATCTGAGATAATACCGTTTTGGTCAGGATGAATATGTGGCACCCACTTTTTTATCACAGCTACATTGTTAGAAACAACATTAAATTTCAATCCTTTAACAAAGTTATTTTGAGGAATCAAGCTACTTAAGTCATAGCCCAGAGTTAACTGGCGAAGCTGCCAAGAACCTGCATTAAAAACAGATTGCTCAGACATTCTTCCAGAACGAATGGTCTCATAAAAGGTCTGTACAGGAGCTTGAGCTGTATTAACCTCTCCATTAGGATTTACACCATCACCTACTACGTATCCCACATCCCTTCCAACTAGTGTGGCTTTATCCAATCCATGCCTATAAGCATTTGTATGGGTTCCTGAGATCAATTTATGTCCCAATTTAAAGTCTATCAAGAAGGAAAAGCTAAGTTTTTTATAATTGAAGCTATTGGTAAATCCTCCAACCCATACAGGAATGGCTGAACCAAAATTCAATTGTTCATTAGATCTTAATGGACGTCCACTGTTCGGATCAAAGATTTGTCTGCCCTGATCATCTCTAAGGTATCCCCACCCATACAATTGGGCCATAGGCTTGCCAACTTCCTGTCTTAATTCTCCATGAAATTCTGCTAAACCTACAGTGATAAAAGTTCCTTCTACATCATCACCTAGACTTAGTACTTTGGATTTGTTATAAGAAGCATTGGCCCCAAAATTCCATTCAAAATCTGAAGTTTTTATCGGAGATATAGCCGCATACATTTCCAAACCTTTGTTCTCACTTTCTCCTACATTAATCAATTGATTAAGATAGCCTGATCCATCAGATATCTGTGCTTGAAGAATTTGGTCTGAAGACAACTTGTCATAATAGGACATTTCAAAACGAAGGTTATCAAATAGTGTCAATTCCAAACCTATTTCTTTTTCAGTAACCCTCATTGGCCTCAAATTGGAATTTGGAACTACGGAGCCACTTACAGAGCCTACCGGTTGCGCAACGCCATTAGAATTGGGGAATTGTTGTTGATTGATATTGTAGAATAGGTTATTGGCATAAGGCTGAACATCTGTATCACTACCTACTTCAGCATAGGCCAATCTAACCTTTCCGAAAGAAATCCAATTTGGCAGGTTTTCAAAAGCCTGTGAGAAGACAAAACTTCCTGTAACAGATGGGTAGACGATACTTCTATTGGCTGGAGAAAGGGTAGAAAACCAGTCATTTCTAACCGTTCCATTCAAATAAAGGAAACCTTTCCATGACAATTCAGAACTCGCATACAAGGAATTAACCTGTCTTTCAGAAATACTATAATTTGTGGTGATTTTACTTGCATTCCCTATTGTATAAAGATCACGGGTGTAAAAATTCTCGCCCAAAAGGGTATTTACATCCAGCCTTCTGTACATCTGGTTTCCTCCAAGATTAACCATCAAGCCAAAGTCTCCAAATGTCTTGTTCATTCCTATAAGGAAATCGGTATTAACTTCTCTAAATCTTCTTATATCTTGTACATATTGACCGTTTACAAATCCTGGAGGTGGGGAGGATTGTCTTTGCGATCCTGTAGGTAGGTTGTATTCTGAATCTCTGGAATAGAAATCCTGTCCAAATCTTCCTTGAACATACAACCAATCTGTAATGTCATATTTGGCCGTTACATTACCATAAACCCTATCCCTAATGTTGTTTTCAAACCTTGAAAGTGCAAAATAAGGATTGGTTCTGTTAGTAAATCTGGAATAGGGAAATTCATCACCGTTTTCATCAAAGGCATATTGCTCTAATAATGACAATGGCATGGAACTCGCTAAGGTGTAGATGACCACTGGGCTAAAATCCTGCTCTGCTATATTGGGTGGGTTTATTCTATCCTCTTTAGAATAGTTGATATTTCCAGAGACAGTTAATTTTTTTATGTTTTGAGTAAAGCCTAGGTTTATGGTTTTCCTATTGTAATTGGAGCCAGGCAAGATGGCCTTACTGTCCATATTAGAAACTGAAAGGCTAAAACCACCATTTTCACCACCTGAAGAAAGGGTAATGGTATTGGAAAGTGTAGAGCCATTTCTGTAATAATCTCTAATTTTATTAGGCTGAGCCGTGTAAGGAACTTCTACACCATCAAATAGTATTTGGGTCATTCCTGGCTCTATCTTTTCCCCAAAACTCCAAACCCCTGAAACCGGTCGTGGAGAGTTAGGTCTTATGCCACCTTCTCCTTGTCCATACTCATACTGATAATCTGTAAAATCCAGTGGTGTATCATTTGTATAATTGGTGTTAAGCTCTATTTGAATTCCTGATCCCGATGCCCTATTTCTGGTAGTAATCATAATTACCCCATCTTTAGCCCTGGCACCGTACAAAGCAGAAGCTGCGGCTCCTTTCAAAACAGACATTGAAGTAATGTCATCAGGATTAATACTACTTAAACCATCACCACTATCTGATTTTCTATTGCTTCCTACTTCTGAAACATCCCCACTTACTCCAAAATTGGTATTGTCAATGGGAACCCCATTCACCACAATCAAAGGAGAGTTATTTCCTCCAAAGGAAGAGACACCCCTGATCCTGATTTTACTACTACCCTGTGGTCCAGAACCCATAGAGGTAATGTTTACTCCTGGTACTTTCCCTTGAAGTGAATTGATGAAATTAGGCGTTCTGTTAATCGTCATTTCATCGGACTCTACTGTAGATGTGGCATAACCTAAGCTTTTAGCTTCTCTTTTTATACCCAAAGCAGTTACTACCACTTCTTCAAGTCCAGAAATTGACTCTTCTAAGGTGACATTAATAATCGACCTGGAATTGATTTGGATTCTTTGGCTACTAAAACCAATATAAGAAACCATCAACTGCCCATCCTCAGGTGCCGTTAAAGAAAACTCACCATCAATATTGGTTATTGTACCAATAGTAGTTCCAACGACAGCAATGGCTACTCCTGGAATAGGTTCTCCATTATTGTCTGTAACCTTTCCTTTGACATTAATATCGGCCTCATTGATAACAATCTCAACATCTTTGTTCTTTGCTTTATCTTCCAAAAATTTAACACTGATATTGTTATTTACCTGCTTGAAATGTAGGTTTTTTAACCGGGCGAGGTCTTTTAAGATATCAGCAACTGTACCTTTGTTACGACCAAGGGTAAGCACATCCTTGTCTACAATTGCTTTATCGGTGTAAAAAAACCTATAGTCGGTTTTACTCTCTATATTACCTAAGAGATCCTTTAAATTCCCTTCACGGAAGTCCAATTTGATCTTTACATCTTCAATACTCTTGGCAGTATTGGCAGACAATGCAGGAAGCATTGTGATTATGCTTAACAACCCTATTATTAGAAATCTAAATTTTAGGGCATTAAACTTTTTAAATAAAACTTGTTTCATGGGATTTTGGGTATTGGTTAGAACTAATTTTATTAATTACCTATTTAATCATCTATCATTATTTGTGTTAATTGTTACTTGTTTCTTATCTATTTCATAGCTAAAATTTAAGGCATGTGCCAGTACGTTTAAAACATTACTCAGGTAGGCGTTTTTTTCGAAGGTTCCACTGCAAGTACCTGTAGGTCTGTCACCAATGACAGTGATATGAACCCCATACCAGTTCTCTAATTTTTTTATAACCCTGTCAAATTTTTCATTATTTATGAAAAGGACCCCTTTTCTCCATTGAGCAATTTGTTCTGGATCAACTTTGTACTTTTCCATCTTGCTGTTGTCATCAACAACTCTACTTGCTTCCCCTGGGGCCAATAAGAGCTCTTTTCCTGTAGCCGAATTGGTTACTTTTAAAGCGCCAGTAGCAAGGCCAATTTCAACCGATTCCGGATAATGTGAATTGACATTAAAAGAGGTACCTAAAACCGTTGTCTTGATATGGGATGCCTCGACAATAAAGGGATGATTTTTATCTTCAATAACATCGAAAAATGCTTCCCCATCTAGGATTACAAACCTGTTTTTGATGAAGTTATTGGAATACTTAATTTGACTTTCTGCATTTAAATAAACCCTTGTACCATCGGGTAAAAGTATCCTGGATTTTACTCCTTTAGGGTTTGATTTTGTAACCCATACCGTTTCAGACCCTTCATTGGTAGTATTAATTGAGAAGTTTGGTAAGAGGTAAATGTTTTTCAGCAATAAGAAAAAAGCCAACAAACAGGCTGCATATTTAAAGAGGGTGCCGATCCTTGAAATATCATAGGAAGTGAATTTTTTGAAAAAATTATCCTTTTTATTATTTAAGCTGGAAGAAGGATTGGAAAGGGGACTTGATTCTTGAGGATTAATTCTTCCTTGATCCGTCCAAATTTTCGTTAAGAGGCTTTCAAATTTTGCTTTACCCAAATCACTTTCTAGAAAATGTAAAAACTCAACAGCTTCTTTCTTAGAAAGACTGCCTTCATGAAATTTCTGCCACTTTCTGGTAAAGTTATCCATTAGCACATTTGGGTTTATATGGTATATATCCTTACTTACCTACATTTACTTACGCATACTCTTAATTTTACCTATTTTTTTACTAAATAAATTGCATTTTAAAAAATCAGCAATGAATAATTGTTTGTATTAATAAATTATCAACATGAACAGAAGTTCATAAGGGATCAATTCATTTGAAATTAATTGTTTTTTAAGTTTTTTAGTTGCCTTATACAATTGATTTTCCACTGTTCTTTTGGATATTTGAAGTTTCTCAGCAATTTCATCTGCTGTGAGCTGTTCTGAGAATTTTAGTGAAAACACCTCTTGTTGGCCTTTGGGAAGTGAAGCAATGGCCTTGGTAGAAAAGGACTTAATCTCCTCATAAAGGATCGATTCCTCTGTACTATTGTCCACTTTTTGGAGAAATTGAATATTGTATTTTTGGTAGGCAATATCCAGGGCCTGTTTCCTAGATCGTTTAAATATCAGCGAACGCATGATTGCCAATAGGTAGGCGTTAAATGACAAGGTATTGTCTAAATCAGCCCTTTTTATCCAAACTTTTAAAAACACCTCTTGAACGACCTCTTCGGCATCCTGCTGGTTTAGGTACATTTTTTTACATGTATTTAAAATTTTTGGAGCGAATAGCTTATATAGATCATCGTAGGCTTTTTGATCTCCGTTCTGCAACAAGCCTACAAGCTTTGGAACGGATAGTTTTTTATCCATTGATTAAGTTATTTTTAATGCATCACTATACAAGTAATGAATTTTTCTATAAATACACAATATTTTACCACACTTCATAAAACTAATTACACAAAATATTGTAGATTAAAAAATTTAAAGAATAATCAGTATTTGGTCAAAAATTTATATATTTTAAGATATTTTAGTAAAAATTAATTAATAAGAAAGTAGGTATAGCTAAATATATAACTAAAAAAATCATTTTCTGTAAATATATTTCTTTTATCCACAAGCCTTTAAATTTATTCTATGCATTGCATATCAATAAATTAGATGAAAAGTTTTCAATACTTTTTCCGAAATTATTCCTTAGAAAAAGATCAATACAACCAACTAAAACCTTTGATTTAAATTCCAATAGGACGGCAAAAAAGCGATCACCAAAAAATCCACAATAAATTTTGATTGTTCTCATTCAAGTTTTTCTGTCAATATTATAGTCATTTGCTATGCTTTATCAATCCCTTATGCTTAATTTTAAAATTGGATCAATGATTACAACCAAAGACATGAAAATTCAATTATTCGGAATTTCTAAGGATATTGTTGGAAAGAGAGAGCTGGATTTACCAGAAGATCCCTCCATCACTACGGTTTTGGATCTAAAAAAATGGCTCTTAAGTAAATACCCCAAGATGGGCAATCTAGGAAGTATCGGTATTGCTGTTGACCTTGAATACGCAGAGGACGGTTTATCCTTGACCAATGCAAAAGAAATTGCTTTAATCCCACCAGTAAGTGGAGGATGATATGATACAAGTTAAACTGGTTGATCAGATTGAGCTAAATGATATTTACTCATGGCTTCAACACCCTGAGGCAGGCGGAATGGACCTATTTATAGGGAGTGTAAGAAACCATGCCCAAGGGAAAGATGTTGTAAAACTTGAATTTGAAGCTTATGAACCTATGGCAATTTTAGAGATGAACAAATTGGCGGAAATTGCAACAAAACAATGGCCCTTAAAAAAAATAGTAATCGTCCATGCCTTAGGAGTGAAACAAATAGGAGATCCGGTAGTAGTTATTGGTACTTCTTCTGCCCACAGGCAAGATGCATTTGAATCCTGTAGGTTTCTTATCGATGAGCTTAAGAAGACAGTTCCAATTTGGAAAAAAGAATATTTTACCGATCAAACGGTGTGGGTAAATGCACATCCATAACCTAAGGGCCTCAAAATCCCAACAACAATCTATGCAGCAAGAGCTAATTGATAAATACGGCAGAAAACTAGATTATCTAAGGTTGTCAGTTACTGATCGCTGTAATTTTAGGTGCTATTATTGCATGCCTGAAGAGGGAATGAATTTCGTGCAGCGGGAAGATTTGCTAACTTATGAAGAGCTTGATTATCTCACAAAGATCTTCGTTAATCTTGGGGTTAAAAAAATTAGAATTACAGGTGGTGAACCCTTTGTAAGGAAAGGAATCATTGATTTTATTGAACTGCTTTCGAACAACAAAGGACTCAAAGAGGTAACCTTAACTAGCAATGGTTCAATTAGTAAAGCGCAGATCCGAAAACTGGCCAAATTTGGGGTAAATAAAATAAACATTTCTTTGGATTCCCTGGATAGAAAGCGGTTTCATGAAATTACAAGGCGAGACAAATTTGATGAAGTAATGGCCTGCATTATAGAATTATTGGACCAGAATTTCATTGTTAAGCTGAACTGTGTGATCGATGGAAAAAAGAACATCGAGGACATTGTACCTTTTATTAAACTGACGGAAAAACATCCATTGTCAGTTAGGTTTCTGGAAGAAATGCCTTTTAATGGAACCGATAAATTTGAAGTTCCTGAGTGGAACTACAAGGCCCTTTACAATTATATTGAAGCTCAATTTCCCGGAATACAAAAGATAACAGATGAATCAAATAGTACCTCTGTAAATTATAAGGTACCTGGTTACATGGGAAGTTTTGGCATCATCCCCGCCTTCAGTAGAACTTTTTGTGGCACTTGCAACCGTATAAGGCTATCCGCTACCGGAGAATTAAGAACTTGTTTATATGGACCACCTGTAAGCAACCTTAGGGATGTATTACGAAGTGGTGCTGGAGAAGAGGCACTTAAAACAGCCATTCTTTTGGCTGTGGCAGGTAAAGAAAAAGACGGTTTTGAAGCTGAAAAGCAAATTCCTGATGGCTCGAAAGAATCCATGTCATTTTTAGGAGGGTAAAAGCTCTTTTATGAATTATTGTGAAGATAAATCAAACTGAATGATTAGCGTAGCAGAAGCCCAAAATATTATTTTAGAACACAGTACAAAAGGTGGAACAGAAAGCATAGCATTCGAAATCTGTTTGAATAGAATGCTGGCAGAGGGTATTTATACCGACAGGGATGCACCACCATTTGACCGTGTAGCTATGGATGGAATAGCCATTGATAGCAGGCAATTATTGAAGCAGCAAAGTTTTTTTATCGAAGCCATACAAGCTGCAGGACAGGAACAGAAAACACTCAAAAATCCAGAGAATTGTATTGAAGTCATGACTGGTGCTGTTTTGCCTTACCATACCGATTGTGTGATTCCTTATGAAAAGGTTACAATACAAAATGGAATTGCAAAATTGGACTCAATGGCTCATAAGCCCTTCCAAAACACCCATAGAAAAGGTATAGATGCTAAAAAAGGAGATTTATTGCTACCTTCAGGAACATGGATCCAACCGGGGGTCAAGGGAATCCTGGCCACTACAGGAAATACACAGGTAAAAGTGGTGAAATTGCCGAAAGTCATGATTTGTTCTACAGGAGATGAATTAGTTCCTATAGAAAGTGAACCCCTGCCCCACCAAATAAGAAGGTCCAATGTTTACATGCTTCAAGCAGCCTTGAAAGAGCTGAATGTAGAAGCAAAAACGACCCACCTACCAGATGACAAAGCAAAGCTTACATCGGCCATAAAACAACTACTTGACGAATTTGATGTATTGCTGTTTTCCGGAGCTGTCTCCAAGGGGAAATATGATTATCTACCAGTGGTTTTTCAGGAACTAGGCCTTCAAATCCACATTCATGGGGTAAAACAAAAACCCGGAAAACCTTTTTTATTTGGTACTAAAGGCACAAAATGTGTTTTTGGCTTTCCAGGAAATCCAACCTCTACCTTGGTTTGCTTTCATGCTTACTTTAAATTATGGCTCAATCAATATTTAGGGATTACCCTAACCCCTAATTATGCCTATTTAACCAAAGACATTGTTTTCAAAAAGCCTCTTACCAATCATTTATTGGTGAAAACCAGCCATGATAATGGTAAAACAATGGCCAATCCAATTGCAAACTCAGGCTCAGGAGACTTGGTTCACTTGGCATTAGCAAATGCATTTTTGAGTCTTCCGTCGGAGCAGGATGAGTTTAAGAAAGGAGAATTATACCCTATCACTTACTTTCATCAAAACAGCTTTTAGTCGAATGAAAGAAATAAAAGAAATCCTTAAAGCTTATGATTCGGCAAGACAGAACAATGAAAAAACTGCATTGGCTACAGTTGTAAAGGTCGATGGCTCTTCTTACCGCCAACCAGGGGCTAGAATGCTAATTACAGAAAACGGTGTCCTAACAGGTGCTATTTCAGGAGGATGCTTGGAGGGAGATGCTTTAAAAAAGGCACAAATGGTGATCTTTCAGCAACGTGCATTGTTGGTCACCTACGACACTACTGATGATGATGATGCTAAATTTGGGATTGGTTTAGGTTGCAATGGAATCATTCACATTTTGATAGAACCGATTGATGAAAGTTATGAGAATAACCCCATCCAACTGCTCAAATCCTGCGTTAAAAACAGGGAATCAAAGGTTCTTGTCACCTTGTTTGATATAAAAAACAAAAGAACTGACCAACACGGAACCATTCTCCTCTTTCAGGAAGAGGCCATGACTTATAGTAAACATTATAACCATTTAGAGGCTGAAATCAAAGCATTTGTACTTAATGAAGCTACAACGGTTTTAGCATCCAATAAATCTATTATTCTCCCCATAAAGAACTCCAATTACACAGCCTTTGTAGAATGTATGCTGCCCGCTATAAAGCTAAACCTATTGGGTGCTGGGAATGATGTTATTCCCTTGGTGAAATTAGCCAAAGTAATGGGCTGGGAAATCACGATCGCTGATGGTAGAAGTGACTTGGTTACAGCTTCGCGCTTTCCCGAAGCTAGTGAACTTCTGATAGGTAAGGGAGAAGAGATTGTGGACCAATTGAAAGTAGACAATAAGACGGCTGTGGTACTAATGACCCATAACTTCCATTATGATCTTGCAATTTTGGAAGGTTTGTACCCCTATAAATGTCCATATATAGGAGTATTAGGGCCTAAAAAAAAGCTATTGAAGTTAATAGACCAGTTACAAAGTCATGGAATTGCGATTCAAAAGAAGGATGTAGAATTAATTTTCGGCCCTATGGGTCTGGATATTGGAGCAGAAAGCCCAGAAGAAATTGCCTTGTCCATTATGTCAGAAATCAAGGCGGTAATGAGTGGAAATAAAGGAGGCTACCTCAAGTCGAAAAACGGTCCTATTCATGACAATTGATACTGTCATTTATTGATATTATTACTTTTGACAGTTTCGATCAAAAAACCTTAAGGTGTTTTCTAAGTGTTTCTGCCAATAGGGCCATTCATGAGCACCATCAAATTCCTCATATTCATGAGGAACACCCAATTCCAGCAATTGAGCATGTAGTAAGCGATTGCCTTCAATCAGCTCATCCTCTTTACCGCAGTCAAAGCGCAAGGCGGGAATAGATTGGGCATTTTTTCTTATTGAATCGATTACATCATTGTCTTCATTCATTAGATCGTAAGCATCCATAGGCTCTTCTACAAACCCCTCCATTTCGGTAAATTTAGTGATGGCACTGTGTGCAGATATGGCTTTGAAAACTTCCGAAAATTCGGTACCCAATCTTAAAGCACCATATCCTCCCATAGATAGGCCGGCTATTCCAAGTGGAGATTTCTCGCTTGCAGAGGGAATATTCTCATAGACAGCTTTTGGCACATCAGAGACGATCCATTGACCAAAATCCCTGTTCTTATGCCTCAAATAACCAGAGCCATCTCCCCATAACCCATCGGAAGGCATGGCAAGAATGGCTGGCCGGATTTCACCGGAATCCATCATCCTTTTGGCTGTATGGTGAGCGCCACCTTTCAATGCCCAAACCCAGGAGCTCCCGTATACACCGTGGAGCAAAATATAAATGGGCAGATCGGCAAGTGCATCTGTTCCATCAGGTATAAATAGACAAATGTCTCCCCTCCCTTTAAGGTTTGGCGTTTTGACAGTGAGAAAGCGCAAACCGTCCATTCCAAAAGTGTTGTCAGACAATTCACTGGTTCTGAAACTACTCATAGGATAAGCTAATTTTACTTAAAAACGATGACTCCTTTTGCATTCTTTCCTGCTAGCATGTCATCAAATGCTTGTTGTAAATCCTCCAGCGCATATTCCCGGGTGATCATCTGATCCAGCATCAATTCACCCTTATTGTAAAGTTTCATGATTTTTGGAAAATCAATTTGTGGCCTACATTTGCCATAAAGAGGGTTGATATAGATTTTATCCCATTCAAATAGCCTCATGTCTATGCTTATTTCTTCTTCTATACCACTCACCTGAACCGCTGTTCCAGCATTCCTAACCATCGCCAAAGGTGCGGCACCCAAGGCAGGAATGGCCGTACACTCAAAAGCATAATCTGAGCCTCGGCCTCCCAATAATTCCTTTACTTCTTTAGCAGCCACCAACAAACCTATGTCCTCCTTGTCCGCCAAAATAGTGTCAGTTGCCCCGAATTTTCTTGCCAATTCCAGCTTTGTAGCGTTGACATCTACTGCGATAATTTTCGCTGCTCCTGAAATTTTACAGGCGTTGATCACATTCAGGCCAACTCCTCCGCAACCTAAAACAACAGCTGAGCTTCCTGCTTCCACCTTTGCCGCATTTACAACAGAGCCAAAACCTGTCATCACACCGCAACTCACTATGCTTGCTGCCGAAAAATTAAGTCCAGGTTCATCCACTTTCACCACTGCGGCCTCTTTCACAAGTGCATACTCACTTAGGGTACCTAGGTTAAATGAACGCTCAATGCTTTTTCCGTTCCATTGGCTACTCTCTAGGTTTGCATGACCGGGAGTATGTCCATTTGCTCCGGCTACAACAGGTGAATTGTTCTCACAAATGTGCTGATTCCCCTCCTGACACTGAAAACAATGCATGCAAGGGGTTGCCCAATTAAGAATCACCTGATCCCCTACTTTGAGCTCCTTTATGGCTGATCCAATTTTTTCTACGATTCCCGCCCCTTCATGGCCCATTACAAGAGGCTTTCCCCAATTGAGTGAATCATAATCTGTATGGCAAAGTCCTGCAGCTTTCATTTTGATTAAGACTTCGTCTTCTTGAGGATCAGAAAGGTTGACCTGGGAAATAATAAAAGTCCCGTCCCCTTTGGCTACAGCACTTTTAGAAGTATTTGACATGGTGAGCTCGTTTTGGGATAATAGTAAGGATAAATCTAGTGGTAAAGATAGCAGTCTAAACGAATAATTTTATCTAACATCTACTAATTCCTGTACCGCTATTGGTGCTTATTCTCCCTTGGCTTTGTGTGAGGTTCTTCTGGCTGAAGAAAAACGCATGATACTTTGATAATCGGAGTTATTGTAAATATGGGACAGTCCCCACCGAAGAATTTCAGTTGGTTCCTTTTCTGAATCCGCACTACGGTTTAAGCCAATGGCATGAGGAGCTCCTTTGATCGAAGACATAATTTCAAAATTGATTCCATCAGGTGCCCATTGAATGGTATTTTTTTCCGGGCCATCTGTGGTGATTAATGAGGCTATTCCACCATTGTACGGCCAAACACATATCTCATGTCCACTGTTACTGATGGGGTTGTAAGGAGATTTGACATAGGGTCCATTGGGATGGTCTGCAATGGCCACCCCATGCCGGATCTGTCTACCTCCAAAAGTAATCTCCTCGCCCATTTGTTCTCCCTTGTAATAAAGGTAAAATTTGCCTTTATAGGGAAGAATACATGGATCATGGACTTTATGACTGTCAAAGTCCCCTTTTTTCACTACAGCAAACCTATCCTGTTCTTCTCCTTTCCAAATGCCATTGTCTGCCGGACTCAATATTGGTTCTTCACTTTTGGTCCATGGGCCTTCAGGTGAATCAGACCAAGCTAGTCCAATTTGATTTTTCACCCGCACATTGTAGGGGGATTTCACTGTTTGATAGGTCAGGTAATACATATCTTCATGCTTCATGATTTCAACGGTGAATACCGAGCGATCATCATAGGCTCCTTTTTCCCCTCTGCCTACCGCCATTCCTTCTTCCTTCCAGGTCCAACCATCTTCTGAAGTCGCGTACCAGATATCGCACCTATCCCAAGGGAATACTTTGTCTTTGTCAATGTCCCCGGCAAATCCATCCGTTGGTCCAGTACTTTTGGAGTACCAAACATAGTATTTACCATTTTCAAATAGCATGGCACTTGGGTCTCTCCGAACTATCCCTTCTTCATAGGCCAGATCCCCTTTTAAAGGTTGTAAACTTGAGAATTCTATAAACCATTCATTCCCAATATCCGGCCAATTCAGTGCACGCTTGGATGCGGCGCTTAGGTGCTCCGCATTGGTAATTCCCAATTTATCCATTTGCTCCGGGCTGACTGCAATTTCATTCTCCTCTTTATGGCTTTCAGAATTTTGTGTAGACTGACATGATTGAAATAAAAAAACACTTAGTGCACAATAAATAAGTAGTTTAAAATCCATATTTAATTTATTTGGGCTTGTATCAATTTTTAATTTAGAGTAATAGTAAAACTGAAAATGTAGGGCATTAATTTACACTTATTTATTTGGTCAATAAAAAGTGAACCCTAAAAATTTCGCTGGGGAAGTTTGCAACTACAGGGTAAAAATTAGATTTATGAAAAATTCACTGCTTTAAAAAAAAATAAACTATGGCTATTTTATCATTTATTCTCTATCCAGCTTTCAATTTCCGAATTTCATCTGCTAAAACAGGTATATTCTTTTGAATTATTCCCCATAATATCCCCCGCTAGGTGTAGTTTGCAACTACACCTATATATATTTCAGAACTAATGTCACCTCTAAGGATACGTGTAAAACAGCTTTAAAACAATTTAATTGACATTTTAATGATAATCAGTTATTTTGAAGGTATTGGAGAAGCCTATCAAATAAGAAATCAAGAATTGCCTTATTTCCTCAATTCCAGGTGATAGGATAGGCTGATGTTTTTACAAGAAAAAGGTATAGCGATTTTATTTTGGAAAACCTGACTTGGTGCCGAAATGAAAAGGACTTTTTGAAGTGAATTATTTATGATTACGAGCTATTTTTACCATTTCTTGTCATCAAAAATATTGGGCTATAGTTGCAAACTCACACCCAGACATCTTGGCTCCCAAAAAAAAGCAAAACAACATCCAATACTTTTATTTACCAACCAATTTTAAATCAATTGCCAATTTCTTTACCAGTACTGCACAGGATGGTTTGATTAAATCAAAACCCTACTTTTAGACTAGCCTATAAATTAAAGTCGAATTAAAGACTTCGATCTTAATATCAAAAAGGAATTGTTTAATCCTGATCAAAACGACGATATAATAGCCCAAATACCTATAAAATGAATAAAATACAATTTTTAACGCTCTCCCTCTTTCTTTGCTGCGCTTGTCAGAAGCAAGAAAAACAAGCCGAAAAACCTGTGGCAAGCCGTCCCAATATAATTTTCATTTTAGCGGATGATTATGGGATTATGGACAGCCAGACCTATGCACAAAAATTCACAGGTGAGGATACGGCAAAAATGTTTTATGAAACGCCCAACATAAACAGACTCATCAGCGAAGGCACGGCTTTTTCTCAAGCCTATGCCAACCAACTGTGTTCGCCTACCAGGGCAAGCCTACTCACAGGCAAATATGCAGGCAGGCTTGGTTTTACTACTGCCATGCCGCCCAGGGCTACTTATTATAACCAGGATATAGCTGTTCCTGAAGGGCAATATATTCATGATGTATTAGAGCATAAGGACAATATATTGATAGAACAAGCCTTGATAAATGGCATTTCCAATTCGGCCATCCCCACAGGTTCAGACTTGGACAAAGGCTGGGACGAATTGTCAATAGCTGAAGCATTGGAAGATTATCACTCGGCTTTTATTGGAAAATGGCATATTGGCGGTTTTGGAGCAAAAGGCTACCAACCCGAAGATCAGGGATTTGAACCTCTGGCATGGTATGATGCCGGTGGATCGGCCTATTTTAATTGGAAAGACCGATGGAATGATGCTACCAATAAGACTTTCCCTAAGCTGGCACCTGAAAAACTGGATATTGGAGACGCCGGGAATCCAAGCTCTGAGGAATACCTCACTGATGATTTGACCACACAAGCTTTGAATTTTTTGGAGCAAAGGGCTAAAACCAAGGAGCAACCATTCTTCTTGTATTTTTCCCATTTCGCTATACACTCCCCTTATCAGGGCATAGCAGATGAAATCAGTTATTTTGAGGGAAAAGATACCAAAGGATGGAATGACCATAAAGACCCTACCTATGCCTCAATGATCAAAGGATTGGATCGTTCCGTGGGCAAAATATTGGACAAACTAAGCAGCTTAGGTCTGGAAGAGAATACCCTGGTAGTATTTATGTCTGACAATGGAGGAATTGATGCCAGTATCACTCCGAGAGGTGTTGGTACCAGCAATAGTCCCTTCCTGGGAGGGAAAGCCTGCCTTACCGAAGGTGGCATCAGAGTTCCCTTGGTTTTTCGATGGAAAGGCAATGTCCCTTCGGGACAATGGGTAGACCTACCCATAGATTGTACAGATATCTATCCTACTTTACTGCAAGCTGGAGGCTACAACGCAAAACAAATAGTAGCTGCAAATGATTTGGATGGTGAAAGTTTAATGGGGCTGTTAACAGACAGTAAAAACAAAAAGAATAGCTATACCAAAATAAGTCATTACTGGCACTATCCTTTCAATGTAATATACAATAGTCCTTTCGAACCTTATCCATTGACGCCACATTCCGCTATCCGAGAAGGCAATTTCAAACTTATATTTGATTGGTATGGAAGGTTACGTTTGTACGATATAGAAAATGATCCATTTGAAAAAAATGACTTGTCTAAAACTTCTCCTGAGCAAACCAAAGAGTTATTCAAAAAGTTAAAAGGATGGATAAAAGAAAACATTGACAAGCGGTACTGGCCCACATTGAATCCAAGCTACAATGCGGACAATGAAGTAAGAGATAAGGAATTCAAAGTGTTGTTTAATGATATTTTATAAGTGAATTAAATGCTTTAACCCGGATTATGTAATAGGATTTCTCCGCCCTGACATTGTCAGGGGTGAAGCCTGTCCCGTGTTTACAGGAAGTGTTGCAATCGCAAGAAAATCAGTCTGTTTGGATATTTTAGCATAGCACCGCTATGGTGAAATTGAAAACTGCAACGAAGTGGCTGATTTTGAAGCGATTTCAGCACATAATAGATTTTCTATTGCATATTTCGGGTTTAAATAAGCTGAAATAAACAGCTCATTACTAGCGTAAATTTTAATACCTAAATAACTTTAAAAGTTTTACTTTAAACTATTGACTTACAGTTATTTATGAATCTTTTAATAAAAGAGAATCTATTTTAAAAAGAGAAAAAATTATTGTTAATTGATAATTTTTGTTAATACTTATTAATTAATTTCTAACACTTTATTATTTAAACCAATAAAGGTAATTCCTTACTTAAATATTACTGATTATTTATTCTATTTTATATTTAACTATTATTAACATTGAATGTAAATACCTCTAATGTATATTAGTATATTCAATTAATTTTTCTCTAATATGATCGATGCGAAAATTTTATACATGTATTTTATTCTTTTATTCCTTTATTCATGCAACCAAAAAATAGATGAAGACAAAGCATATCAACTGACCTTTGCTATTGATACTGTAATGGTGGACTCAGGAAAGGAAATTTTAGACCTTCAAACCGTTGATTTTGCCCTCTCTCCTGACAAGAAATATTATTACAACTTCAACTCCTACAATCACAGCTTAGAAAAAATTGATTTGGAGGAATTGAAGTTAGATGAAATGCTCCCCTTCGATAAGGAAGGCCCTAACGGTACGGTTGATAGAATATTTTATTTAAAAATGATAGACGAAAATATTGTCCAATTGGCTAACGATAATATTTCCGGGCAATTTCACCTAGATGGGACTAGAACTGGAAACCACAATTTATATTCTACAGATCTTAAAGGTGATGAATTAAATGATTTCGAATACATTAAAAAGGGCGTCATTAGCCTAGGACAGCCAGGGATCATATACGCTTTGGTTAACAATTGGAAAGACAAAACCTTTAATCTTCGGAAAATGGATTTCCGTAAAATGGAAATAAAAAAATATGATATAGACGCTAAAGGTAAAATTACAAAATATACTTTTAAAGTTCCAACTCTTTCAAGGGACCCTATAACTAGTCCTGCACTTTATCTGTCTTCAGCAAGAGGTAAACTCATTGTTTCAACAGATATTTCGAATGAAATTTCTTTATTTGATCCTGATACCGATTCAATTTTTACTATTAAAAACGAACATAAGCTTACCGCAAATGAAAAGCTAGGTGATTTTCCGGGTGAATACAACTCCGTAAAAGAATTGATGGTGGATTATAAAAAAATGTATGAAGAAATCAGCTTTTCTCCACCCGTCTGGGACAACAATAATGGAAGATATTACCGACTTTCTTATCAGATAACCTATGGAAAAAAAACAGTTTCTGAATCAAACATAATCGACATAGCCCATCGCGAGATGTTTTTTTCTATCTATGACAAAGACTTTGAACTAATCGGAGAAGCAATTTTGCCAATTTCACTAAAATCAATATCCAAACCCTTTATTAGGGAGGGAATGCTATGGCTGAAGGTAAATATAGCCGATGAACTTGGTTTTTTAAGAATAAAACCAAACCTAAAATAAGAGAGGTAAACAAAAGAGCTAAGATTAAAATAATATCAATATTATTACGCAAAAAGGCATCATTACCCCTAAAACCTAAGCTAAACTTTCCCATTTCAAAGGTTAAAACGCCGATTTAGTTTATAGAAGCCAATAGGTTTCTCAAGTTTCCCTAAAAACTAAAAGAGGTAGGCTAGAACCTGTTAAAAAAACAAGCCTTCACCTACCTAAATACAAACTGGAAAGGGCTAACAATTCACTACCTGCCCATCCAGCCGCCATCTATCAACATGGTGGTACCATGCATATAAGATGCAGCCTCAGAGCATAGGAATACGGTAGGCCCTGCAAAGTCTTCCGGCTTGCCCCAACGGCCGGCAGGTATCCTTCCAAGAATACTAGCTGATCTTTCCGGGTCATTGCGAAGTGCTTCTGTATTGTCTGTTTCAATATAACCAGGAGCAATGGAGTTAACATTTACCCCTTTGCTTGCCCATTCATTGGCAAAAGCCATGGTCATCTGTCCTATTGCACCCTTGCTTGCGGCATAGCCAGGCACGGTAATGCCTCCCTGAAAAGTCAATAAGGAGGCTGTAAAAACAATTTTACCTGCTCCCCGACTCACCATGTCCTTACCGATTTCCCTGGTAAGAATAAACTGGGCATTTTGGTTTACTTCGATGACTTTGTCCCACATTTCATCAGGATGCTCAGCAGCCGGTTTTCTGAGAATGGTTCCTGCATTATTGATAAGGATGTCTATTACCGGAAAATCTTGTTTAACGGCATCGATAAAGCCATACAAAGCTTTTCTATCACTAAAGTCACAGGCATAACCTTTAAAGGTTTTTCCCAATGCTTTTACTTCTTGTTCTACTGCACTGCCTGATGTTTCAAGGCTGGCACTTACACCTATGATATTGGCTCCTGCTTCGGCCAAGCCTATGGCCATGGCCTTGCCTATGCCTCTCTTGCAACCGGTTACCAAAGCTGTTTTACCTTCTAAACTGAAAGAATTCAATACTGACATTTCAAATTGTTTAAATGTTAAAATTTTTAATACCTCGATACAGGTAATTTCGTAATGATTTTGTCAGTATTGTTGCAGAAAAACAGCAACAATACCGCCAAAATCAAGGTGTGCTTAATCCTTTATTCCAAAGGCTTTCACCCTTGGCTATGATATTGAGCCCCATTGGGACTTGGTGAGGATTAATGAAATAATCCACAACCACAGTAATAAATAATGTTGTTATTTCATACTTCTGTCTATTGGTTAAAATCCATGGCTATTGACCATATACTTGTTCCTAGGGCTAGTAAGCTATATTAATAGGACCCCGACAAAAAGTAACTTAAGAAGAAAACTTGGATCTATCTCAATTTCTATTTTTTCCTCGGCCTTATGGAAATTAGTAAAATGGATTACTCAATGGCGTGAAGAACAAAAAAATTGTTTGACGCTTTTTCGGCGGAGTTTTTTTTTGTTTAGCCAGGGAGTAATTCATTTTTGCGTTAAGATTTACATACAGCCTTGATCTTTTTGGTTCGTTTTTGTATCATAGCCTGCCCTGATTTACAATTCCCTCAGGGCCTGCCCTGAGTATCGAAGCGGATCAGTGGACAAAAATGAACAGGAAGAAATATCAATAACCAATGATTTAAACCTTCAAATTATATTAACCGGATACAATGTCCCTGTAAATAGAAATAGTCAGACGGAATGTATTCATAGGTTTTTATTTCGTTTTATAGCTGGCAATCCATTAATACTTTTAGGCCTGAAGGATTTTTATCTATGGACTCAAAAACCTGCTGAATATTGCTCAAAGGCTGTACATCGGTGATCATTTTTTCAAAAGGAAGTTCGTTGGCAGAGATCAGTGCAATGGCTTTTTCATAATCCTCTTTTTCATAAACTCTTGCCCCTATAAGCTTCAATTCCTTCCAAAAGAATTTGAACAGATCTACCGGTTTTTTTTCCCCATGGATGGCCACCATTACTATTCTCCCTCGAATACCTGCCAGCTCCGTCATTATGTCCAAAGCAGGCTGCACTCCTGCTACTTCAAAAACCACATCGGCCAATCGACCTTCTGTTTGCTCCCGCACCAATTCAACGATATCCGTTTTTGTAGGATTAACTGCCTGTAAACCAAACTCAGCAGCTTTTTTTATTCTGGTTTCATTGACCTCAGAGATGATTACATTGGCGCCTGCATTCTTAGCGACCAAAGCCACCAATAAACCTATTGGTCCGCCACCTAGCACTACAGCTGTTTCTCCGGGCACCAGACCACTCATTTTAACATCGTGAACAGCTACAGATAGAGGCTCTATCAATGCTGCCAATTTCAAGTCTGTTTCAGGCTTTAATTTATGTAAAACAAAAGCCGGAACATTCCAATATTGCTGCATGGATCCCGGACTATCAATACCAATAAATTTAAGGCCTGCACAAATATGGTTATATCCTTTGTCTGAAGCTTTGACCAAGCGATCATCCAAAGGCCTAACCACTACTTTTTCACCAATTGAGTAATCATTGACATTTTTGCCAACCCCATCTATGGTTCCTGACATTTCATGCCCGATGGTTTGGGGTATAGCTACCCGCTTGTCCATCATGCCATGGTAAATGTGTACGTCTGTTCCGCAAACACCTGTATAAGCCACCTTAATGCGGACTTCATCAGGAGCTGGATCTTCCGTTGTTTTATCGATTACAGAAAAGGAGCCATTGCCGTTATAAACTGTTGCTTTCAAAATTGTTTAGGTTTTAAGTTATGATTAGGTTAAGAGACTATTATTGAATTGTCCGCTATAGCTTCAATTCGTAGATAAAATACAGTAAAAACCAGTATTCGAATTTTAGATGATCCTTAAGTGCAAAAATTAAAGGGATCTTTTCATGGTAAAATCAACTGGCATTTCATGTAAAAACTATTTTTTTAAATTATTGTTTTCGATAAAATCCCTTCTTATTTGTTTTGCAGTTTGGTATTCACCAGAATGATGCCATCCGGGAGGTTTGACGATATATAAAAGTTTATTCTTCAGTCCTGGGGCATGGATTACATCCCTATAAAGAGCTATAAATTCTCCAAAGTAAACATCAACAAAATTACCTGAATCCATTTTTCTGGTAATCCCATATTCTATTTCAATTTTATCGTCCTCATCCTGAAAAGTGCCAAATATTTTGTCCCAAATAAGCAATAAATTACAGAAATTCGTATCCATGTATAAGGGGTTTTTGGCATGATGCACCCTGTGGTGGGAAGGTGTAAGTATGACCTTATTGAGAAAACCCATTCTCCCGTCCTTCATTAAATTTTCTCCGACATGAATAAAGGCACCATAAGTACCATCAATAAACATAATCACAAACAACATTTCAGGAGGAACGCCCATTAGTATACACACTGCGGTACGAATGGTGTCAGCATAAGGCGCTTCCAGAAAGAAATGCGCATAAGTAACAGAAAGGTTCATGTTCTCAGGTGCATGATGGGTAGAATGCAGGCACCAAAACAAACGGACTTTGTGCCCCCAATAATGGTACAGAAAATGCGCAAACTCCCAAACTATATAGTCATAAATAAACCAGTACCAGGTAAGTTCTGCATGGAAAAGCGCATAGGGTTCTAACAAGCCTATGAGTAAAACCACCATGGCAATGGCGATAAATCTACCCACAATCCGATTAAAAACATAAATCAAGAAATTGACCTTATAAACCTTGGTTTGTGGTTTTTTGTAAACAAAACTTAAAATCAGTTCTAGTAAAACCAACAAGGGAATGATTGGAAAAATCAATGAGGTAATGCCATCATAGGTTTTAAATGCTGCATAATCCCCAGAACTTAAGATTTCCATTAATCGGTTTATGCCTAAAAACCCGGTTATTTCACTGAATAAATTGTTAAAAAACTCCATTCGTTATAATAAGATAATCTAGGTTATTGGTTTATGATTGGCCTTATTATTTTGATTAATAAGTCAAGCCATAACCATCATTTGGGTTCTGTATTTGTTAAATTTGGTTTTTAAAATAGTAAATAGGATTCTAAATTACATGAAATTAAATCCAAATCAACTTTTAAGGATTCATGGCAAACCAGATATTTGCATTTTTAAAAAATATCTTATCCACAACTTCCTTTGGCAATTTAATTCCCTGAAAGGATGAATTGATTAAATCACTCTCCATGACGTTGTCTGTTACAAAATATTCCCAATCCCTTTTCCAGGCACTCTCCATATTGGCCTCCAAGTCTTCTTTGCTCATATTATCATTATCAGCCAAATCAGTTGCATACAATATCCTGTCTTGGTACTTAATAAAGAAGTCTCTGACTTTTTCTCTATCCTCAACCGTTTGGTAAAAAACTTGCCCCATTCTTGCTGCAAGCCCAATAGCCATATTTGGAAACTTCTCAAACCTTTCAGCCAATTCGTCAACGCTATACTCCAAACTTCCCATATGTGCTCCTAAAAATCTAAGGTCAGGATGCTTTTCTAACATTCTATCACGACTGGCCACAATATCCTCATGGGAAGGCATTTCAGGATGCAGGTACATATGATATTCCGGATGTTTTTTAAAATAACTTCTATCATTATTGGTCGTCATTTCGTCAAAAGGTAACCAGCAATTTTTAGGTTCTCCAAGATGTCCCATTAAGGTTTTACCCCTTTTCTGAATATGGGCTATAATAGGATCAAACCTTGCATCGTCGATCGCAATTAAATTTCCTGTAGTATCCCTTGATACCATACCAATATTCTTCCAAACCTTAACCCCTACAGCTCCTTCATCAAAGCAGCTGTCCAACCAGGAAATTACTTTTTCTTCCCAAGCAGGATCATCAAAATCAGAGACGGCAAAAGAAGTTACCAAATCGACAGTTTCAGGGTTTTGCTCCTGTTGAATCTTTCCATAATTGTACTTGATATAAACATCATCCCAACCCTTATTAATCTCCAAAGCGACATTCACCAAATGAAAATTATCAGCCTTGGCCTTTTCCACGAAATAAGGCCTGTCTGACATTATATGGATGTGAACATCTGTCTTTTTGACCTTAGTATAATCTTCCATGGAGTAATACGCATTGTCTTCAGTACAAGAGACAAAAATTGTAAGCGCGATAATAACAGATAGGTACTTTTTCATTAAAATAGAACTAAGATTGATTATGGATAAATACTGGAAAAACCGACTATTGTCTACTCATTTACAATAGTTTAATATTTTAACTCGAAGAAACTTTGTCAAATTCCGGCACGAGTATCATTTTGGGACACCAGCTTATTTTGGCATAATTTAAAGGAAATTATTACCAGTAAGAAAAAAACGATAAAAAAATTATTTTTTAATCCTCTATATATTTAAAAAAATAGTATACTTTGTCCCTCTAATTTTATTTAGAAACAATAGATCTTAAATAACAAGACCATATCACCAGAACCTTTACACCTTAATAATAAGGTGTAGTAAATTAAATTTTAATGCACTTTTCAGTAAAATCATTTTATAGTCTAAGTGTCGCTTTGGTTTTTCTTTTCAGTTGTAAACAGGAAAAACCTTATACCGACATCTCTCCGACAGAAAGGCTTGATCCAAGTAGAATGCAAGCCCCCTATCCTGAAGTTCCTATTCCCGAATCTGCCGATCTAACTTCTCCAAGATGGAAAGGCATAGACCTTAGTCCTTTACCGCCTTTAGTTCCATTGTCCGCCAGCGAAGAACAAAAGACCTTTGTTCTCCAGCCTGGTTACTCCATGACACCGATTCTTACCGAGCCACAAATCAAAGAGCCTGCAGCCATACAATTTGATGGCAATGGAAGAATGTATGTGCTAGAGTTAAGAAGTTACATGCAAGACATTGATGCAGTTGGAGAATTATTACCTACAAGTCGTATTTCCAGATGGGAAGACAAAGACAACGATGGCATTTATGAAGAAGGCGTTGTATTTTTAGACAGCTTGGTTTTCCCGAGATTTGTTGTTCCATTTGGACCGGGTACAATTCTATCTATGGAGTCCAATGAAGATGAGGTTTATAAATATACCGATACGGACAATGATGGCAAAGCAGATAAAAAGGAATTGTTTGCTTCTGGCCTTGGTAGATCAGGAAATGTGGAACACCAAACCAGTTTCCTTACCTGGGCCATGGACAATTGGATGTACAGCACCTACAATTCGAAAAGAATTAGATGGACTCCTGATGGGGTAATTCAGGAACCAACTGGAAATCCTTATGGACAATGGGGAGTGACTCAAGACAATTATGGACAGGTTTGGTTTCAAGATGGTGCCGGTGGAGTACCCCGAAACTTTAACTTTCCCATTGTTTATGGAAATTTTAATGTTAAAGAGGAGTTCCAAAAAGATTTTAGACTTCCTTTCAGTTTGGTTAGGCTAGCAGATTTTGAACCTGGAATGAGGGAAACAAAACCTGACGGATCACTGAATAATGTAACCGGTGCTGCTGGAAATGATGTTTTCAGAGGTAACAGATTGCCAAAAGAATTGGTTAATCAGTATTTCTATGGTGAACCTGTAGGTAGAATAGTAAGACAGGTATATTCGGATAAAAAAGAAGGAATCACCTCTATTCAAAACCAATACTTGGACATCGAATCAGAATTCATTCAATCTACTGATCCATTTTTCAGACCAACAGATATGGCTACCGCCCCTGATGGCACCATGTATATCGTGGACATGTACCGTGGAATTATTTAAGAAGGAAACTGGACCCAAGACGGCAGTTATTTGCGTACAAAAATCCTTCAGTACCAAATGGACGATGTCATAGAGAATGGAAGAATCTGGCGAGTTACCTATGAGGGAATGTCTAGAGACAAAAACAAGCCCAAAATGTTTGAAGAAAGTGCTGCTGAACTTGTCAAGCACCTGGAACATCCCAATGGATGGTGGAGAGACAAGGCACAACAACTCTTAATTCTGAGACAAGACCACTCTGTTGAAGCTAATTTGGTGAAAATGGCCAAAAGTTCCAGCAATGAACTAGCTAGAATCCATGCATTATGGACTTTGGAGGGTTTAGGCCTACTTAAAAAGGACCTCGTATTGTCTTTCTTGGGAGATAAGAGTGTAAATATCAGGATTCAAGGACTACGAGCCAGTGAAACCCTATACAAATACGGAGAAAAAAGCCTTGAAAAGTCCTACAAAGAAATGACTTTGGATGCTGAACCTTCCGTAGTCATTCAAGCGCTTCAGAGTGCCTATGTATTAAAAGTAAGTGGAATTGAAGAGACCCTCAAAGCAATTCAGCGCTCCAACCAAGCCAAAGGTGTTCAAGTGGTCACTAAACAGTTATTGGAAAATATCGCAGAAGAAAAAAAATTGGCCGAAACCCAATACACTCCGGCGGAACTGGTTTTATTTAATCAGGGGAAAACAATTTTTGACAGCTACTGTGCAACCTGTCACGGTGTAAAAGGACTTGGAACACCTACCGGAGCTGCCGGTGGTCAATTGATTGCACCAGCATTCTCAGGTTCACCACGTGTTCAAGGTCATCCTGAATACATTGTAAAAACACTTTTACACGGACTTACTGGAGCAATAGAAGGCAAGGAATACGAGGGGGTAATGATTGCCATGAGTAGCAATGATGACCAGTATATCGCTGCCGTAGCCTCTTATATTAGAAATGATTTTGGTAATTCAGGAAGCTTTGTATCAGCAGACTATGTAGCAAAAATTCGAAAAGATACCGAACAAAAGGATGGAAATTACCAATACGATGCCTTGTTAGCTGAAGTACCAAAAGTACTTGCCCCTCAAGACAACTGGAAGGTAACAGCAAGCAGTACCTCTTTACAAGGTGTAGGTTCTACAAGAGATCCATCTTATGTCTTTGGTTTTAAAGGCTGGAAAACTGATGGAAACCTAAAAAATGGCAGTTGGTTTCAGGTTGAATTGCCAAAGGCGGCGGCACTAACGGAATTGTCTTTTGAATCCAGGGATGAGATGAATCTTGGGAAATTCAAAGTTATGGTTTCCTTAGATGGTAAACAATGGATTGAAGTAGCTCAGGCTAAAGGCAACCAAGGAGCCAACACTGTAAGTTGGGACAATAATACCGAAGCCAAATTTCTGAAAATTGAAAGCTTGGAAGAAGGCGAAAAGCCTTGGAACATGCGCAAATTAAATATCTATGCAAGATAAAAAATACAATGGTGGCAAATCAAGGCGCTTTCGGCTCTGATTTGTCACCATTTAATTAACCTAAAAACGATTGCCTTTTTTACGGGTCGTTATATCCGAATGCGAAGACCCCGCCATTAACTTTTAAATCTTAAGATTTTGTCAGCATTGTTGCAGAATAAAAGCAACAATACCGCCAAAATCATATAGTGCTCATCATTTTTTTACCAAGGGCTGACACCCTTGGCTAGGTTATTTCGCCCCCTTGGGGCTTTAACCCGAAATATGCAATAGAC
>TARA_R110001599_G_scaffold65662_3_pt1 | contig 27513 bp, 30 predicted proteins | sample TARA_R110001599 | Tara Oceans TARA_R110001599 (sample SAMEA4398360) | marine metagenome | biome: Polar Biome; feature: [MES] marine water layer (ENVO:01000295) within the mesopelagic zone...; material: water (ENVO:00002006), including particulate matter (ENVO:01000060) such as......
AATTAATGCGCTTGTTTGGCGTGGGCACGCAACTAACGGGGCAGGGCTTGCTGGAAGCTGGATTGGAGGGCGACGGCGGTACGCTAGGGACGGATACTCGTGACGGTGTTGTTGCTACTGGGCGCAGAACAGGTGAATTTTTAATTTTCAAACCACGCGGCAGCATTAAAATGGCGCTTGTTGACTGGGCAAATATTAAATGGGATGTCATCAGTCAATTCTCAGATAATAAGCAGCTACCCCTGCAACAGCAGTTTTTCTTAGGAGGTGGCAGTGGGCTGAGTGCCTATTTGCCAGGTGTGTTGGTTGGCGACTCCGGTGTGTACACTAAATTTGCGCTCGAAAGCACTGGTATTCCTCTGGCAGGTTTTAATTTTAAACCTGTTCTTTTTGTTGAATATGGTCACGCGTGGCATGAAGATGCTGTGGGTGCCGCTGGGGAAATTCGCGCTATCGCTGACGCTGGCTTTAGCGTAAAGCTTGAATTTGACAAGTACCTCGAGTCGGAGCTCGTTGCGGCAACACCGATCTATGATGATAATCTTGACGAAGCAGCCTTGTCAGATTTAGAGGTCGACTTTTTTTGGCGAATAAAGCTTAATTTTTAATATTTTGATGCGGCATCTTACGCTTTTCGGGTGCCGCGAACGACTAAATCCTTCCTTAGCTCGTGTTCACTTACGCTGCAGAAATTTTAATATATTCGTACCAATAATACTCAGTGGCTTGCTGCCGTGTCGTAGCGTCTTATTATTCAATTCTCTCCAGTATTTTTTGTGATCTGCGTCACATATTGATATAGGTATAAGTCCGTACTATCGAATGGCAGTGGCGGCTAACATCGCAGTTTAGCTTCCGGAATAAATACGTGTCGTTTTGATAATAAGTAATATTGGTTAACGGATTAATATCTAGGGGAAATCATGAAAAAAACACACTTTAAAAAATTAGTACTTGCGGCAAGCTTGGCCTCGGTTAGCGCGCTTAGTCTTGCGGGGCCATTGGCGCCAGTGATCGATGTCTTGACTACTATTGATAGTCAGTTAGGTAGTTTACCAGGGTTGCCTGGTGGTGGTTTGCCAGGTTTACCTGGTTTGCCGTCGGATCCATTGGCATTGCTTGGCAGCTTGCCGAGCCTTCCACTTGACCCGCTAGCGATGCTCGGTGGTGGTGTGCCTAGTTTGCCGGGTGGTGGTTTGCCGAGCCTACCCGTTGATGTACTGGGTTTGTTAGATGGCGGCTTGCCAGCACTACCACTTGATCTTCCTGCCGCGCCTATTTAACAAATCGATGAAAATTTTTTACGTTGCTTGATAACGTAATTGAAGGCCAGTTTGCGACGATGCAGACTGGCCTTTTTGTTTGGTGTAATAACCTATAATTTTGCCAGTGTAAGTTTGACGTGTAATCCGCCGAGTGATGATTGAGAAAAACTAATGTCACCTTCATAGCTATCGATGATGTCTCTGACTATGGCAAGTCCTAAACCTTGACCTTGTCCGTATTGATCCCCGCGAAATCCTCTTTGCAAAAGCGTTTGGCGTTGTGATTCATTGATGCCTAAACCATCGTCGTCGATGAGAACGTGGCATTGATGCTGACTTTCTGTCGCACTGATTATAATTTTTCTTTTACACGCTTTGCTGGCATTGTCCAAAAGATTACCAAACAGCTCCATGGCATCTTGTTCGTCAATAGTGAGTGCTAGTTCTGCATTTACTTGGTTTTGAAATTGAATAGATTTGTCGCGATAAACTTTTTCTAGTGAGTTTGTTAGGCGGTCAATAAGGGGTTTTATATAGGTTCTGCTACTTAGGTTTTGTTTTCCGCCGCTTACGGCGCGCTTAAGTTGGTAATTTATAATATTGTCCATGCGTGCAATTTGTTCGTTTGCCGCATTGCTGTCGGCACTGCCGGATTTTAGTACGGCCAGAGGTGTTTTAAGGCTGTGGGCAAGATCAGCGAGCGTATTGCGGTAACGCTCCCGTTGTTTCTTTTCTTTGCTCAGCAATTGATTGAGATTATAGGTAATGCCTTGAAGTTCTCTTGGATAATCGTCACTAAGTTGCAGTGTTTCGCCCTGTTCTAGTCGTAGTAGATCTTTCGCTAATTGCCTGAGTGGGCGTAAGCCCCAATAGAGAGTTAAAGCGCTTACGAATAAAGAAATGAGCAAAACTAAGCCTAGCCACAAACTTATTTGATTGCGGAAATTTTTTTGCTCATGGAGGAGTGTGCTTTGTTGTGAGTATAAGGAGAAAAGTAGCGGGATTTCATTTTCTTCTTCAGTTTCCCAAATTGCATGGTAATAAAATGTGAAGAATGCTTCCGTATTAATTTCCGTCTCGCCAAACAATTCCCTTCCTGAGCGGGGCATGTTGTCTGGGATTGGTAAATTTAGGGTATCACTCGACACTGATCGCCAAATGACGCTGCCGTCGCGATGACGGATTTCAGCGTAGAGCCCTGAGCGAAACTGCCAGAATCGTGGCTCTTTTAAGCGGTCTCCCATCTCAATTTCGCCATCTTGCCATTCAATTGCGCCAAGTAAACCGAAAAACTGTAGGCGTAGTTGTTCCTGTTCTGCACTAATGAGACTGCTGGTATGCGCGCGGTCGATTGCCACCCCGGTAATCCCGAGAAGCACAGGCATTAGTGTAAGGCTAGCTAAGATAAGGCGGCGAGTAATTGAGCTCGAGCGAGTACGGGGCATCGTCAGTGCTGGGTTTCGCTAAGTTCAAACCGATAGCCCCGGCCACGCAATGTCGAAATTGGTTTCAGGGTATTGTTTGGATCAATTTTTTTACGAAGTCTGGCGATAAACACTTCAATAACATTGCTGTCGCGATCAAAGTATTGGTCGTAAAGGTGTTCGGTTAAATCTGTTTTGGACACGACTTGGCCACTGCGCATTGCCATATATTCTAAGGCGTTGTATTCGTAGGCGGTTAACTCCAAGGCTTGTTTGTTCAAGAGCGCGCGCTTTGCGCCGGTGTCGATGGTGATGCAGCCGAATTGTAACTGCGGGCTAGCAAAACCGGCAGAACGGCGAATGAGCGCATTGGCTCGCGCCATAACTTCTTCAATTTGGAATGGTTTGCCAACATAATCGTCGGCACCAGCTTCAAGGCCCTCAACTTTATCTTGCCAGCGGTCTCTGGCGGTCAAGATTAGGACTGGAAATTTGTGGCCTTCACTGCGCCACTGTTTTATTACACTAATCCCGTCGAGTATGGGTAAACCAAGGTCGACAATGGCGAGGTCATAAGGATTTTCCTGCCCTAGAAAGAGTCCTTCGCTGCCGTCACTGGCGCAATCGCAGGCGTAGTCTGCTTTCTCGAACTGGCGGCGGAGTTGATCCAGTAGTGTCTGTTCATCTTCTACAATGAGTATGCGCATCGCTGATTCTCGTCAGTGCTCAATCGATTTTAACGTTTTTGATTTTGCCATTGTCTTGCAAAATGCGGACTTGGTAACCGGACCCTGTTTTTTTTGCGCCCACGGCACGCCCGCCGTAGCGTTTTTCGGCGATGCTAATCGCCTCGTTAACAGACATGGTGGCGCGTGCCCGTGAGGAGGTATCTAGCCGCTGTTCGAGTATTGGGCGATCTTGTAGTCCTAAGTAGCCGCCAGTCGCGCCGCGCAGCGGATCACCATTGACCGAACTAGCAATTATTGCCGCACTGACAAAAGCCAGTACATTGCACCACTTCATTTTACGCATAACATTCCCTGGTATTAGCCCTTAACCGCGGGGAGTAACATTAACTTCAATCTCAATTTGCTTACCTGGATTATAGGGTAAACGGGTGTGATAAATCTCACCTTGGTAGCGATAGCTTACATTGTAAGCCACAATTTCATCTCGCCACATGCGATGGTCATGGACTTCGCAGCGGTCAACCGTTTTGTAGTGCCGGTCACCACGCTGGCGGGATATGTCGGTGGCCACGCTGGCGCCCAATACCGCGCCGACGACGGTGCCAACGCGCTTATTGCTCTTGTGGTGGCCAATTTCATTGCCAAGGGCACCGCCGAGTATCGCCCCTAGGATTGGTGCGGTACTACTGTGTCGTTCATAGGCAACTGTTTCCTGCCAGCACTGTTCGCGTGGCGCTGAGTAGGCAATGCGTTCGTATATTGGCGTTACCTGGGTAACCCAGGCGAGATGCGTGGTGTTGTGGCTATAATTGCGATGGTCAGCGTGCACTACCACAGAGCAGACTAGGAACAGGGGAATTACAGAGTACTTCAACATGGCATATACTCCTTTGCTTAGTGAGTATATAGAGTAGTGTGTTGAGCCTGAACTAAAGCTGAATAAACTATGGGCACGGTGCATTTTCCGAAAATGATAAAAGAGGACGCGATAGGTGAAATTATATACATTTGATGCGGCGCCAAATCCACGGCGTGTAGGTCTATTACTGAAATATAAGGGAGTCAAGATTGACACCCAAGCGATTGACCTTATGGGTAAAGAGCAGTTTGCTGATAGCTTCCGTGCGATTAACCCGCGCTCTACTTTGCCAACATTGCAACTTGACGACGGCACAGTGCTAACCGACACCATCGCTATCTGTATGTATATTGATAGTGTCTACCCTGACAAACCCTTGTTTGGCCGCGACGGTCTGCAAAGAGCGCAGGTTATTGGGTACTGCCACCAAATATTTTTTGAAGGCGCCATGGCAGTGGCTGAAGTTCTCCGTAATAAAGGGGAGGCATTTAAAGACAGGCCGCTACCGGGGCCACTGAAAATGCCGCAGCTACCGGAATTGGTAGAACGGGGAAACCTTCGGATTGGTGCTTTTTTTGAGTCAATGAACGCTGATATCGGCGGCCGAGATTTCTTGGTTGGCGATGAGCTTAGCCAAGCTGATATCGACCTTTATGTGGTGTTGGGATTCTGCGGTTGGGTCAAGCGCCAAATCCCGGACAATTGCCCAGCGCTGCAGACGTGGTTCGCCAGCATGAAATCTCGATTCGGCGAATAATACGTAATGCCGCTTTTGCCGCTGATTGTGTGTCAGCGGCTTCGGGTTTAAATCCCAAGAAATACCTTAACTCGGGTATTAAATGCCGGTTGGGAATTATGTCCGCAGCTGCGGCTGTGAACGTGCCGGACATAATAACTGTCATGGCTATCATAGTAATGATCGTGGTGGTCATCGCGGACATAATAAACATCTTGGTTGCGATGATGTTTCTTACTGTGTTGATTGTGGCTGTTATCGTTGCTGTAACGGTAACGAGCTTCAAATTCGCTATGGCGTTGATGATCTGCGTAGCTGTTTGCGGCAAAGACCAGCCCAGCGGCGAGGACAAAACAGGCACTTAACTTCATGTTGGTAACTCCTAGGCTGAAGAACAACTGTAGGATGGCATAGGCAATCTGAACCATGGCTGAATCAGTTTTACCGTAAGTTAAGTCGTGCTACTGCGAAAGGATCATAGTCTGGTGGTTCGGTGTAGCGGATAATGTTTTGAGTCTAATAAAAATGGAACTATTGCCAATGCGCATTTTTCTGCCAGCGCTCATGCAGGTGCGACCCAATATATCTATATTTCCTGTTTTAATGTTGCTTGCCTTTAGCTGCGTTGCGAGCAGTCAGCTTATTGCCCAGCAGCAACTTGCCGTGCAGCCATATACCGAATCGCGTGAGCCTTGTGCACAGCAATATCCACATCGCGAGGTTTTATTTGGTGACACACACGTACACACCAAATATTCGCTCGATGCCAGCACGCAGGGGACTCGCACGTCGCCTGCGGATGCCTATCAGTTTGCACGCGGCGCCGCTATTGGTGTGCAGCCTTGGACTGACGAAGGCAAGCCCTTGCGCACTTTACAGATCGACAGGCCTTTAGACTTTGCTGTGGTTACTGATCACGCAGAATTATTTGGTGAAGTCGAAATTTGCAAGAATCCGGCGTTAAGCGGCTACGGTAGCTGGCAGTGTAAACTTTTCCGAAACTTTCCGCGCACAGCTTTTTTTCTATTTAATACGCAGTCGTCGCTTGCTGGGCGCCTCGGTTTCTGTGGTGAAGATGGCGAGCGATGTCGGCAAGCAGGCTTGCGCCCATGGCAAGAGATACAGCAGGCGGCGGAAGACGCATACGACCGCACTAGCGACTGTCAATTTACCAGTTTTGTTGCCTACGAGTGGACAGGCGCCTCTGCCAATCTCGCCAATCTACATCGCAATATCATTTTTAAGAATGAGCAGGTGCCACGCTTGCCATTAAGTTTTATCGATACGCCGTCGGCGGAACAGCTTTGGGATGCCCTAGATCGTGATTGTGTGAATGTCGGCACGGGCTGTGACGTAATGGTGATACCGCATAATTCCAATTTAAGCGACGGCTATATGTTTAGTACCTTGCGTAATGATGGCTCCGCTATCACGGCGGCGGATGCCGCCCAGCGATCGCGCTTAGAGCGTTTAGTGGAAATAATGCAGCACAAGGGTAGTTCTGAGTGTTTTTACAACCCCCTCGCCAGCGCAGATGAGCTGTGTGGTTTTGAGCAATTACCGTATAACCGATTTTCAGGTAAGTTCGTGCCATTTTTGCGAGATGAACCCACCGAAAAATCCGGCTTTCTTCGGGATGTCTTAAAAGAAGGGCTACTGCAGGAACAGCGCTTAGATGTAAATCCCTTTAAATTTGGGTTTATTGCCAGCTCAGATACCCATATCAGCGCACCGGGCGCGGTGAGTGAAAAGGGCTTCCTCGGCCATGGCGGCGCGGGCGTGCCGGCTGGGGCCGAGGTCCCTCAGGGACTTCCGGACGATCTTGAATTTAATCCTGGCGGCTTAGCTGCCGTATGGGCAACGGAAAACAGTCGCGCTGGCATTTTTGAGGCCATGCAGCGGCGCGAAACCTACGGCACGAGTGGGCCGCGTATAGAGGTGCGATTCTTTGGTGGCTGGCAACTGCCGGCTGATATGTGTGCGCGCCGTGATTACGTGGCAAGTGGTTATAACAATGGTGTCGCGATGGGCGGCGATCTAATGCCGACGATGGATGAAGTGGCGCCGGTATTTTCAGTCTTTGCGCGTATGGACCCGGGCACCGTGAATCAACCAGGTATGCCCTTGAATACAGTTCAGATTATTAAAGTCAGTGTCGCTCCCGATGGCACGAGCACAGAGCAGGTCATTGATGTTGCCAGCAGCGGTGCCACCGATGTTGGTGTCGATACGACGACTTGTAAAAGTTATGGTGAAGGTGCTAGCCAACTTTGTGCGAATTGGCAGGACCCCAATTTTAATGCCGGACAGAGTGCGTATTATTATGCGCGGGTACTCGAAAACCCAAGTTGTCGCTGGAGTCAGCAATTGTGTGTTGCGGCGGCAGTCGACTGCAAAAAGCCAGAAACGATAACGCCAGGCTATGAATCCTGTTGTAGTGCTGATCACCGCCCAATAATTCAGGAGCGAGCGTGGACCTCGCCAATTTGGTATAAGCCCGCGAATAGCCGTGAGCAAGCAAGCGCAGATAGCGAAGAGTCTAGGCTGCCTTGATACGTTTACTTCGCTCTAAATTGTTTCACTTTTTTGTTCTTGGCTTTGCCCTGTATGGGCTTAATACGGGCTATACGGCGTATGAACAGCGGCAACTTGTGTGCCCAACGGCCGATGAGATGGACGCAATGGTGGCTGTATGGGCCCAGCAAAATCGCCAGCCAATCACGACCGTGGTGCGACAGACGCTTGGCCAGTCGGCATTGGACGAGCAGATGCTTGTGCGCGAAGCCCAGCTAAAAGGCTTACACAAACGTGATAATGTTGTGCTGCAGCGTTTATTGCGTGATGCGGAGTTTCTCGGTATTGAGGGCGATCGGGCAAGCCAATTAGACGCCGTGCTGGCGATGGGCCTTTTAGAGAGCGATGAGGTCATTCGACGACGGCTGATTCAATTGCAGGAGCATCAGGTGACAGCCGATGTGTCAGCGCAAAACCCAAGCAAGCAAGACCTGCGACGCTTGGCTGCAGTGCATCCGCAGCTTAGTCAGCGCCCTCCGCGTTATAGTTTCGAACAACGGTTTTTCGCAGGTGATTCGCTTGCGCAGCAACAGTCGGCAGCGCGCCTCATGGCACAACTTAATAATGATGAGTCGCCAATTTCTAGTGATGTATTTCTCAGTGGTGAGTCATTTACAAGAATGACCGCCACGGAGATTAGCCGCATATTTGGGCCGGGTTTTTGGTTTGATGCACTGGCGGATGTCAATCTTAATCGCTGGATTGGCCCGCGAAAATCTGTTTATGGTTGGCATCTTATCAATTTACACGAAATAGTCCCTGGCGCAGTGAGAAGTTTTGAAGAGATGCGACCGGAGCTCGAACTCATCTGGCGACAAGATCTACAGCGCCGCAGTTGGCAGGTGTATGTCGCGAGATTGCGGGAACAGTATCGGGTGTCGTGCAGTGAATAAGCTCCGATTATTTTTCTTGTTAATGTGCGTGGGGAATATGACGCAGGCGCATAATTTTGCCCCTTCACTTTTAGAGCTGCGGGAACAGCCTGGCGGTATAGTTGAGTTGTTATGGCGTACGCCAATGCAAGCTGTGACACAGCCCGCGCCGGTGTTGCCGCAAGGGTGTCGTCAGCTAGGCAAGCGCGTTCAAGTTGTTAATGGTAGCGCAGTTGAGTTTCGTTATTCGCTTGTCTGCCCGGTATCTATGGGCGAGCTGAACTTTTCTGTTCGCGGTCTAACTGAGTCAAAAACGGCAGCTTTACTGCGCTGGCACAGCTTGGCAGGTGGTCGTCAACAGCTTCTGCTGCGCACAGATCAAGATTCCTTTGTACCTAAATCGGATATTGGTATGGGCAGGGCTTTAGTGCAGTTTAGCGCGCTGGGTATTAGTCATATTTTAGCTGGCGTCGATCATTTGTTGTTTGTGCTGGGCTTGTTGATGCTGGCTTCGGGTATTCGGCAATTAGTGATACTCATAACGAGCTTTACGCTTGGCCACAGTATTAGTTTGGCGCTGGTAAGCTTGGGCTTTATACCTTATATGCCAAGCTTGGCAGAGTGGCTAATCGCGCTTAGTGTTTTGCTGATGGCTGGGTTTCTTAGTACAGGTGTTGGTCAAACTAAATCGCGAGTGGGCATGACTGTTTTAATTGCCGGTTTTGGCCTGTTGCATGGTTTAGGCTTTGCCGGTGTATTAAGCGAATTACTTGATGGGAGTAGCGGTGTAGTATCGGCTTTACTGGGGTTTAATATTGGTATCGAGCTGGGCCAACTGATGTTTATCGCGGCGGTAATGGCCGGGGTTTGGTTGCTTAGGCAGTTGCCTAGCCTGCGGTGGCTTGCTGGTGCACGCTGGGCGGCAATATATCTGATGGGGTCAGTGTCAATGTATTGGTTATTGGATCGTGGCCTCAAACTCCTTGAGGCCACGCTGGACTACGGTGTTTATTGAGTTGTAGCTGCTTGGTTAGTCGGCGCTGCTGGGACTTTTCCTGGATAGTGCTTCATGACAATCATAGGGTGAAAAGCCAGCTCAATACCTTCCTGAATATTGCTTGAACGACTCAAAATCTTTTTACGTCGCACAAAGCTTTTCTGAGATTTACGTGAATCAATGCTGTGTAAGGTGTCTATACCGCCGCGGCTGGAAAACAGCGGCGTGCCGTCTGTGGTATAGATGGTTACCATCAATGTGGCGCCTTTAATAATTTGCGTCCAATTGAAATCGGTCGGTACGCTTGAAGTAGGGCCTTCGGTAGCGGGTTCGCGGCTCACGCCGTACCAGCGTGCGTAGTGTTTCATGCCTGGGCTGTGCTGAATGTCATGCTCTAGCAGGTCGGTAAACACTACTGCGTCGATATCTTTCCGGTCAGCTAGGCTTTGTAGCGTCGCCGACATCACCTGCTGCCATGCAACACGGTCGACCTTACCGGTGGTTGGGTCATAAAAATTGCCGAAGCTTAACAGGGCTTGGCGCCAGGCATTGTCAAACAGGTGGCTGGGTGCGAAGCTGTAGCCATTACTCTCGAGGTAATCGACTACTTGAGCATCGACTTTGTCGACGCTGTCGCGCAAGATCGATCTTGTCGGTTCGCCACTGACATTCACGCTCGCCAATATAACGTTTTTGATGGGCTTTTGTTTGAGTTGGTCGCGACTGATAAAATAGTCGTAGGTCGTTGGGTTGTATTCTGTTGAGCTACAGCCTGTGCTGAGTACAGCACCGACCAATACTAAAATGAGAAAAGTTAATCGCACAGTAACACCTTTTTATTTGAAAGCCTGTGCATTCTAACAACCGCTATAGATGAAGAGAAGCGAACATATGCCCAGGGTTCTTAGTTTACACACCGAAGTAGCGGGTGATGGTACGTTCCCCGTTATTTTACTGCACGGTTTATTTGGCTCTGCCAGCAACTTAATGGCCGTGGCGCGTAGTTTAGGCGCCGACTATCAAGTTGTCCGTATGGATTTACGCAACCACGGTAAATCGCCGCACAGCGATATCATGGATATACCCACGATGGCCGAAGATGTGCTGGCCACTATGGATAAGCTGAACATTAAAGAAGCGCATATTTTGGGGCATTCGCTGGGCGGTAAAGTCGCCATGCAAGTGGCGATCACCGCGCCAGAGCGGATTCAGCGTTTAATTGTCGCTGATATTGCACCGGTGCGTTACGGACGGGGTCACGACGATATTATTACTGCATTATTAAGCATGGACTTGCGGGCCTTGCGCAGCCGCGAACAGGCGGATGAATTATTGCAAAAAGCGGTTCCTGAATTGGCGATCAGGCAGTTTCTTCTCAAAAATATCGTCCGGGACGGTAAGGATGCATGGAGCTGGCGGATGAATTTAACGGGGATCGCCGACTGTTATGACAATCTGCGTGACGCACCAAGCGCGGAGCCTTTTGATGGGCCAACCTTATTTATTCGCGGGGAGCTGTCGCGATATATCCGCGACGAAAATCGCGCGCCAATGCAGCGCCAATTTCCGCAAATGGAATTGCTTACCATCGCCGGCGCAGGGCATTGGCTGCACGCTGAGTACCCCCAAATCTTTAACGGCATGGTCACGGCGTTTTTGGCCGAGGACTAAGCTTGATCGTAAACAGTCTTTAACATTCACAGGACAGACTATACTTTTTGGGGTAAGCCAAATTAGCTAAAAGAGAGGAGGTGGATCACGGTGGTGGCCAATGATTAGTAAAATTACCGAGGCGCTTTTTTCTGAGCCACCCCAAGAGACCCTGTATCACTACACCTCGCTGAGTGGGGTCTTGGGAATTATTGGCAGTCGCACCTTGTGGGCCAGTGATATCCGCTATATGAACGATTCTGCCGAGCTGCGCCACACTGCAGATTTAGTTGGTCGTGAAGTGACGGCGCGTATCAATGGCGGGCATAGTCGCCCCCATTTGTTAACCTGTTTTTTAGACTGGGTCGAAAACCGTATCACCAACGGTCATATTTTGTTTGGTGCTTCGTTTCGAGCGAACGGAAATTTGCTCAGTCAGTGGCGGGGCTACAGTGCTATTGGTAAGGGCGCTAGCCTTGGTTTTAACCCTGAGACCGTGAGTCGCTGTGCGCAAATGCAGGAGTTTCGCATGGGACGCTGCATATATGATCGTCAGACCCAACAGGGTTTGATTGCCCAGGTACTTGACGCGGTAGAAGTGCTGGCAAGTGATATTGAAGACGGTGTGGAGCGCGAGGTTTATCACCAACTATTCGAGCATTTAGAGAGTGATTTATTGCGCTTGGCCGCTATCCTCAAACACCCCTCTTTTGAAGAGGAGCAGGAGTGGCGTTTGGTTTCACCGGTAATATCTGACTACCGCCAGGCGGCGGTAAGCTTTCGGGAAGGACGAAGTATGCTCGTGCCGTATATGCGCTTTGCCCTAGTGGCAGAGGATCATGAGGCGGTCGAGCTCGATCATGTGTTCCTTGGCCCAACACCGAATATCAGTCTGTCGATGAACTCCATGAAAATGTGCCTAGCCAAACACAGTATTCGGCCGGCGCGTGGTATTGAATATTGTCAGATTCCCTACCGGCAAAACTAAATTCTGCAGCTGAGCCTATTCTCCGCCGAGGATAAAGTCTGCGCAGCGCTCACCGATTAACACCGCTGTGGCGTTGGTGTTGCCCGAGATTAACGTCGGCATAATCGACGCATCTGCAACGCGTAAACCTTCTACACCATGCACTTTTAAACGGTCGTCGACCACCGCCATGTCGTCGTTGCCCATTTTGCAGGTGCCGACTGGGTGATACACCGATTCCCCGGTATTGCGGATAAACTCAAGCAGTTCTTCGTCACTTTGCGTCGCAGGGCCTGGAATGAGTTCTTCCCGGCGATGCTCGGCAAATACCGGTGCATCAAAAATGGTGCGGGTCTTGCGCACCGCGGCAATCATCTTCTGCTGATCTTCTTCTTCCGCTAAATAATTATGCAACAATGCGGGAGCATCACGGGCGTCGTTGCTGCGAATATGCACCCAGCCGCGGCTTTTGGGACGCAAATAACACACCGTTGCTGTTGTCCCCGGGGTGGTGATCATTCGACCTTTTTCATCCTGGGTGCCGGCGGCGGGGGTGAAGTGGATTTGGGCGTCGGGACGGTCAAGTTCAGGATCAGTTTTGAAAAACACACCGACCTGAGACGCAGGATGAATCAACATGCCACTGCGTTTGAATATCAGTTTGGCAAAGGTTTTTATCATGGCCAGCGGTCGGCTTTCCTCGTAAAAGGTTTTTAAGCCAGCAACAGCACGCTGGGTGTTTACCGTCAGATGGTCTTGTAGGTTTTCACCAACCCCAGGTAGTGGCACCGTGACCTTAATACTGCGCTGCTGTAATAATTCAGGGTCCCCAATACCGGACAGTTCTAATAATTGGGGCGAATTAATTGTGCCCCCGCACAGAATTATCTCGGCGCGACAGCGGGCAGTAATTTCCTTATTGTTTTGTAAATAGCGAACGGCAATTGCCTTATTGCCTTGAAACTCAATGCGGCTGGCTAGGGCATGGGTTTCAATGTGTAAATTTGGGCGTTTTAAGATGGGTTTTAAATAGGTTTTTGCGGTGCTCTGTCGCAAGCCATTGCGAATATTAACTTGGAAATAGCCCGCACCTTCTTGCGTCGGACCGTTAAAATCGGTACTACGCGGAATTCCAGACTCGACTGCGGCCTGAATATACATCTCAGCCAAATCGTATTTGTCGCTAACATCGTCTACCCAGAGCTGCCCGTCACTGCCGTGGTAGTCGTCGTCACCATTGGCATTGTGTTCGCAGCGTTTGAAAATGGGCAACAAGTCATCGTAGCCCCAGCCGCGGTTACCGAGTGCTGCCCAGTGGTCGTAATCCTCACGCTGTCCGCGAATATATACCATACCGTTTATTGAGCTAGAGCCACCGAGTAACTTCCCGCGAGGCTGATCAATGCAGCGTTGATTCATATGGGGCTCAGCTTCGCTGCGATAACACCAGCTAAAATCCGGATTTTTCATGGTAAAGGCAAAACCGAGGGGGATATGTACCATCGGATGGCTGTCTTTGCCGCCGGCTTCCAGCAGCAGAACCTTGTGCTTGGGATTTTCAGATAGACGGTTGGCGAGTGCGCAGCCTGCTGAACCGGCGCCTACAATGATGTAATCGTAATAGTTTGTAATGCTCATGGCGTTTGCACCTGTCATGCCCTTGCTTGCATCGCGCTTGTAAAAGTAGGCACGCGGAGCAGAAGGGGAATTCGCTTTTATGCAGATACCATACTGATAAAGTTTCACGCATGTAAGTTATAATTTTGTAACCTTTTCTGGGTGCCAGTCATCGCACAGTTTGTCGTCCCAATTAAAGCGTTGTGTCAAACCGAAAAAATGCTCATCTAGCGGCGCATTTACACATATTTCGGCGTCGCTTAGCGGGTGGATGAAGCGGAGCTGAGCTGCATGTAGTAGCAGGCGAGGACAGTTGAGCTGCTCAGCAAAGTAGCGGTTGTGGCGGCCGCGACCGTGTTTGGCATCACCAATAATTGGGTGTGAAATGTGTTTGAAATGGCGGCGCAATTGGTGACGGCGACCGGTCTTGGGTTGGGCGAGCGCCAAGGAGTAGCGCGACTGCGGGTAGGTTTCGATTTGCGCATCCAGCTCATAGGTCGCTAAGCATTGGAAGTCAGTGATGGCCTCTTGCGGGGCCGCAGGCTTGCTACGGGCGATTCGTTTATCTGGTTCTTCAGTCAGCGCGTAGTCGATGTGGCCGGAGGGCGGGCAGTAACCGCGCAATACGGCTAGGTAGGATTTCGATATCTGATGTTGCTGGAATACCTGCCCAAGTTGCCTGGCGACCTCGGGATTCAATGCAAAAAGCAACACACCGGAAGTTGGCTTGTCTAAACGATGTGCTGGGTAAACATACTGACCGATCTGGTCCCTGAGTATTTGTATGGCAAAGCGGGTTTCATGGCGGTCGATGGGGCTGCGGTGAACCAGTAGGCCGCAGGGCTTATTGACCGCGACGATGTTTTCGTCGCGGTACAGAATGGGCAAGGTTTCGGGGGTGTTGCTCATGCATCTACCTTCTGGGCTTAGATGAAGACTTTGTCATATTCACCTACATCGCTTGTTAGAGTTTTGCTGGGGGTGTTAGATTTCGGCCTAGCAGCAATCAGCTCAAAGTTTGTTCAATGAATTACTAGCTGATTTTGCGCCAGATTGACAACCATACTCAATTGGAGACGTTGCGTGTCAAAAAGATACCCGTGTAAACCAGTCGATATTACTTTTTTCGATACGGCACCATTTCGCTACGTAGCTGAAGTCGTGGTGAAAGCCAGTGCAGCTGATGTGTTTTCATCTTTCGAAAATGCTGATGATTGGCCGCGTTGGGCAATGCCAATTCAGAAAGTTGAATGGACCGCACCCCAGCCATTTGGGATTGGTACAACACGCACAGTAAGCATGGTCGGCAATTTGATTGGCTGGGAAGAGTTTATCGCGTGGGAGCGGGGACGGGAAATGGCATTTTGCTTTACTCATGCCAGCGAAGATAATATTGAATCTTTTGCAGAGCGCTACCAGGTTGAAGAGCTTGATGACAACAGCTGCCGGGTGAAATGGACAATGGCCATGAGGCCCAAGGGGTTCAGTCGATATTTTTTGCCGGTGTTTAGCCCAGTAATGCACGTGGGCGTTAAGCTAATGCTACGCAAATTTGCTAGATTAGTTGAAGGCCGCCATTGTTTTAGCGGCCGCGGCTAGAGCCTTTTTATCGCGGTAAAGGTTGCCAGTATTATTTGCTGGCAACGAGAGCAATTTCTGTTTTGAGCAACGATAAAATAGTATCTATGTCACTAGAATGAAGTTTGCCTTCCTTCAAATAACGAATTTTCCCGCTTGCATCCAGCAGTATCACCGCCACAGTGCCTTTTTGTAACTCCCATGCTTTTAGTCCACGGCTAGCGTCATCGGCGACCATGATAGCTTCGGGGTGAGCGCGTTTGTTTTTCTCCATTTCGCTGCTGACCAGACCTGCAGTTCCCCACATTGCGTCGTCGATGTTCACGACACTGATAGACTGGAAACTGCCGGGAGTGAAATTTTCTTGCTCTAGCCGTGTGCGCAGAGGGTCAATAATTTTGTCTGACGACATTCTAGCTGCAAGATGAAAAATTAATGCGGGAGTGCCGCGGCTGATTGTGCTGGTAGACCAGGCTTTGTAGTCAACCTTAGTTTTATTTAAGATCAGCTCACCTTTGGTAGGAATACTGATGTCGGCCAGTGAGCCGCCAAGCTCAAGGGCATAGCCGTTAATGCTGCCGAAAAGCGCTAAACTTATTAAGTATTTTTTAAAACGCAGCATATGCTGTTCACCTGTCGTGTAGTGGATAGATTTAATTTTTGCCAAGAATAGCATAGCGATCTCAAAAGAATGATGACGCTTAGTTCATAGTTTACTCCACAGAGCTTAACCAACACTGAATAGCCGCTATTTGCTCAAATGTAGGAGTACAGTACGTTTACTGGCTGCATGGCGGTGCTCCCACAGGTAAATACCCTGCCACGTGCCCAATGCTAGCTGGCCATTGAGTACGGGAATGGCGAGAGAGCTGGCTGTCAGCGCCGCTTTGATATGGGCTGGCATATCGTCCGCACCCTCCATGGTGTGGGTGTACAGGGGGTCGTTTTCGGGCACCAGCCTATTAAGCCAGCGCTCTAGGTCAATTCTGGCGCTGTCGTCGTAATTCTCTTGAATGAGCAAGCTCGCCGAAGTGTGCTGAATAAACAGGGTACACAAGCCATCTTGGCCGGGGAGTAGGCTGGCAATGCTGTTGCTTATAGTGCTGGTGATGCTATGCAGGCCCTGGCCGCTAACAGCAATTACGAGGCGTTCCATCATGGCTAGTTATTCCCCATGTCATTGATTGGATTGTTTCTTGGCATTGCGCAGTATATCGGGATTGAGCTGATGCTTTTTAATCAGTTTATGAAAATCAGAGCGATTTCGGCCTGCTTGACGGGCTGCATCAGTAACATTGCCTTGGGTAGATATCAGCACTTGCTCTAAGTAGTCACGTTCAAACTGTTTACGGGCCTGCGCGAGGGAGGGTATTGCTTCAGTTTTTAGCTTTTCCTGAGGTAGCGCTGCTACGGTTTGGGATTCACCAATAATAGCCGCAGGAGATAGCGCTGCCAATTGTTCAACAATATTGCTTAGCTGACGTATATTGCCAGGCCAATCGTAGGACATTAATGCACACAGGGCTTCCGCTGAAAAGCGTTTTGGCGAGCTCCTTGTGCGTAGGGCAATACTTTGTAAAAAATGTTTAGCCAATAGCTGAATATCGGCGCGTCGCTCGCGTAACGGCGGTAGGCTAAGTGAGGCGACATTGAGGCGATAGTACAAATCCTCGCGGAAGCCACCGTCGCGAATGGCGTCTTCTAAATTTTTGTGAGTGGCCGACAACACGCGAACGTCAATGCCAATATCCTGCTGGCTACCCACGGGACGGATTTTTTGTTCTTGTAAAACCCTGAGTAATTTAACCTGCAGAGGCGCCGGCATATCGCCAATTTCATCTAAAAACACAGTGCCGCCGTTAGCGCTGGCGAATAACCCTTTGTTGTCGCGGCTGGCGCCAGTAAAGGCACCTTTGACGTGACCAAAGAGCTCTGACTCCAATAAGTCCGCGGGAATCGCGCTGCAGTTTATGGCGATGAATGGTTTGGATGCGCGGTTACTGGCCGCTTGCAGAGTGCTCGCCAACAGTTCTTTACCAGTGCCACTTTCACCGCGAATCATGATATTGATATCACTTCTAGCCAATAGCTTTGCTTGCTCCAATAACTGCTGCATTTTTGCGCTGCAGGTGATGATGTCGCTCTCAGTGTCCTGATTCGACGCGGGACCTGCACTTAAGTTAAGCGCCAGCTGGATACTATTTAGTAGCTCGTCCTTATCTACTGGTTTAGTTAGAAAGCTGAATACGCCTTTTTGGGTCGCGCTCACAGCCTCTTTAATTGAGCCGTGGGCGGTAAGTACGATAACGGGCAGGCCGGGATACAAATGTTGAATCTTCTCAAAAAGCTCAATGCCGTCCATGCCATCCATTCGCAGGTCTGAGATAACTATGTTTACCAAATTTACTTGTAATTTTGCTAGCGCACTGTCCCCGCCGTCGGCACAAATAACGTCAAAATCGAGTGACTCTAAGCGCATTGATAGTAATTGCAGAACGCCTGGGTCATCGTCCACTAGTAAGATTTTTATATGTTGTTCAGTCATCATTGTTGGCCTCGTACCGACCGGCTGTTGTCGCTGTTCATTTGGGTTTCGATGTCACTGATGCCATCAATGGTGTTGCGCAACTTTGAGCGCAAGAAACGTTGTTCTTGCTGGGCGGCCATCAGCTGTTGGTTGCTGTCGTCGATAAGTGCGAGCAAGGCTCGGTCTGTTTCATTTAAATACTGACGGTCAATCATTGCTATCAAAACTTGGCTTTGAATGGCGTTTTTTGCTGGCGCGCATGTACTTAGTATTAGGCGCTGAAATACGCTGGAATTGTTTTTTTCTATGCGCAGTAGGGCGTCAATTTGCTCTCGTTCTGCCTCAGGCAATAAACACCAAGCCTGACGTTTTGCGAGTAGTTGAGTTGTCCTGTCGGACGCTAGCGCAGGTATTTTTGTGCTTCTATGGATTGCGGTATGTGCGGGTGTAGTGTCGGACTTCAGGTCAACCGGCCCTTGCTTTGGGTGTAAGTGAGAGCAAGCGCTAACCAGCGTCATTAGGGAAATGAGTAAAGTTTTATTCATAGTGTGTGTCTTCATTGTTTTGGAAAGCAGAGTGTGAACTCTGCACCTTCATTTTTTTTAGACCGTAAACATAGCGTTGCTTTAGATTGCTCTACGCATGCTTTGACAATGGCAAGGCCAATGCCGCTACCCTTCAAAGCACCTTGCCGCTTGTTTTTACCTTGATAAAATGGTCGAAAAATAGCGTCCTGTTCGTCGGCATCAATGCCGGGGCCATCGTCGCTAAGTTGTAGCCACCAGTGACTAGTGGCTTCGCCTTCGCTCGCTATCCTTTCGTCGTGCTCATTGACAAAGCAGGCACCCCAATTAATATTAACTTCGCCATTCCTCTTGCAAAAATGAATGGCATTCGATAATAAATTACTCAGAATCATGTCAATAAGTTCGGCATTTGCGGTAACCAGGTACGGATGATTTGGATGATTTATTTTAATGGCGGAGTTAGGCAGCAAGCTCTGATAGCGCGCGATTAATTTCTTACACAGCGCGTTTAAATCAATGGTTTCTTTATGGCTAGCGACCCCTTGCGAAACGGTATTAAAATTCAATAATTGTTGGATAAGCTCTTGTAAGTTCTCGGCCTGGCTTCGCAATATTTTCAGTACGGCCATCTGCTGATTGTTGATTGCGCCGGGAATTTGATCCGCTAGTAAGGCTTGGGCGTCCATTATGGCAGCGAGCGGGCTTTTGAGTTCGTGGGTTATGTGTTGAGTGAACTGGGCCTTTTGCCGTTCACTACTAAGCAGTTGTAGCCGCATCCATTCGAGTTTATGACCTAGTTCTATTAAGTCAGATGGCCCGTCTATTTCAATTGTGCTCTCCCAATTGCGCTCGCCCAAGTGATTGATAGCGAGCGATAGCCTTCGTATTGATCGGGTAGCAATAATCGACCCAGCACCGAGCAGGAACAAACTGGCTGGTAGTGCTAATAGTCCGGTTATGAGCACTCGCCACAATACATGGCTTAATTCTTGGTCGGCGCTATTTAATTTATCCTGAATTGCCGCTCGCAGCTGCTGCTGCAGAGCAAAGCTACTCTCCTTTAATGCAACGTATAGGCCCTCTAAGCGCTCTTGTTGAACACTGTCATTGCCGCGCGACACGGTATTGATATCCCTGCCTATGGCGTCGAGTTGCTCTAAGCGTTCGTTCGTTTTAAGCGGCGGTAGTAGCATAGCTATGCTGTTGAGATTTTCCGCGAGCTGAAATTGTTTAATTTGCAAAATATCTAAAATACTTTGGTCTCGCAGTAATTGGTATTGCCGAGCCGAACGTTCAATCTCCTTGGAGAGATCTTGGATAGTGGTGCTAAGCTGTGAGATTTGCGCCTGATCCATTACTAGCCGCTGCTGTACGCGCGCTTGTGTGTTCATTTCCCATGCCGCGTAAGTGACCGCAATGATCAATGGCAACATTGACAGTATCGTTGTGCTTATCCATTGCTGGGAAAGACTCGTTTTTTTGCGATTAAAAATAGGTATTTCCACATTTAGATGCCGAGTTGTTTTTACTTGTTGCTAAAAAAAGACTAGTTAAGTGACTGAAATAAATAAATAAAATATTAACTTTTGAAGTTGTGTTGCCAAATGCCTACGGTTTGACCTCGGTATTGTCTTCTTAGTTCGATGTTAATTTGTAAGTTGTTGTATTTAAAGGAATAAATATTGTGGCACGACGGTTGCTATTGTTTAGATGACGCCGCAGTAAAGGGCTTTTAAGGAAAAGTTAGCATTGGCGTCATTGGTAAATTTAATAAATCATGAATTATTACGATTACTTTTTAATTGGTAATAATTAAGGAGAAAACCATGAAGAAGATAGCAGCAGTTGTCGCAGGTTTAGCATTGAGTTCATTTAGTTTGGCAGATCCTATGGCGGGTGCTATTCAAGGTAGCGGTGCGGCGTCCGGTGGTGTGAATGCCGGCATACAGCAGGAAGCGCAGCCTGGTAGTGATATGGGTTCGGTAGACCTCAAGGGCCAGGCTCAGGGTGAGCTGCAGGGTACGGACGAGGCGAGCGGTGCAATTTTTACAGCACTTGATCAAAACCGTGATGGCGCACTGGATGAAAGTGAGGCGAAGTCAGAGCGCTCACTTAATCAATATTTCGCTGCGGTAGATACCAATGCAGATGGCGCGGTAAGTCGTGAGGAGTATTTGGGACGCTGGAAGGCGATTAAGGAGCATCAAGAAGAGGCTGAGTAAGTCAGCGAAGGCGGGCCATTGGCCCGCTTTGATAGGTCTCTAGTATTCTTTTTAACTCATAGAGGAAAACATTATGCGAGCAGTATACTCACATAGTTTTGCACTACTTGCCGTCGTGGTTGGCGGTACATCATTAGCGTCGACAGCACTCGCTAACCCAAGTGCAGGGCCACACGCTTACATTGGCGCTAACTACGGTGGCTATAAGGATCGCGGTGGCGACTTCGATGAGGATGATGATTTTAAAGAGGCGATTATTGGCGCTCAAGTAAATTCATTTTTGAGCTTTGAAGCGAGTTATATCGACTTTGGCTCATTTGGCGGTGATGCTGGTAAAGCCGATGTGGATGGCTACGGTGTGGCCGTTGTCGGTCGTTTACCAGTGTCTGAAAATATGGGCTTATACGCGAAAGCTGGTCAATTGTTTTGGGATGCCGATATTAAGTTTGCTGGCCTAAAACAAAGCTATGACGGCGATGAGCCTTTTTTCGGTGTAGGTGCCGATTTCAAGGTAACTGAACATTTTGTTGTGGTGCTTGAGTATGATCGCTACAAAGTTGATCTTGATGACTCCAGTTTTCCCGCTCCCGCGTCTAACTGGGAAGGCGATATAGATACCGTGAAGCTGGGTGGCCGATTCATGTTTTAAGGCTTAAGACTTAAGACTGACTTATTAAGCGGCTTGACTCAGTAAGTCGTAAGCATAGTTATACGCTACTACTTGGCGAAAAACTCGCTTGAAACCTTTTTCCTCAGCCAGTCGCGTATGTCCCCTCATAATCGCGGCTGGCCTTTTTTATAGAAGACTTTTGGTTATTTTACTGTGGTGGTGGCATTTTTTCCCCGCAGTGTTTGCAATAAATGGCTTCTTTGTCATGGCCAAATTTTGCGCAGCTAGCACACTGGCGATTGGTAATCATGCGCTGGCTTTCTTGAATTAACTCAGCGCTGAGAATACCCGTGGGAATAGCGATTATCGCGTAGCTTGTGATCATGGCCATTGCGGCTACTAACTGGCCCAGCGGGGTGTGTGGCGCTATATCGCCATAACCAACAGTGGTGACGGTCACAATCGCCCAGTACATGCTGCGGGGCAAACTGGTGAAACCATTTTCTGGGCCTTCGATGAGATACATTAAGGCGCCAAAGACGACGATTAAGGTGAGTACAGAGACCAGAAAAACAGATATTTTACGGCGCGATGACACCAGCGAGCGCAGCAGCACATTGGCTTCGCTCATATAGTGAAAGAGCTTAAATACTCTAAATACGCGCAATACCCTGAATACGCGAATAACGAGTAAGTGCTGGGCGCCGGGGATGAACAGCGAGAGGTAGGTGGGCAGTGTGGCCAACAAATCAATTAAGCCGTAAAAGCTAAATATATAGGCGCGACGGTTGGGTGAGCAGTAGATTCGCGCACCATATTCAATGGTGAATAGCACGGTAAACAACACTTCTAATGCGAATAAAATGTCGCCGTAATACTGGTGAATAGATGCCACCGAATCAGCAAATAGGGCGGCAACACTGCTCAGTATAATGACGATTAAAAAAATGTCGAAGTTGCGTCCTGGGCCTGGTTCGGTGCCAAAAATAATTTCATGAAGCTTGGCTTTAAAATTGGCATCGCTCATGGTGCATTATTCCTCTTCGGCCAACGCGGCAATCATCTGCTCGCACAATAGCGCGAGGTCCGCATCACTAATAATATAGGGAGGCATGGTGTAAACTAGCTTGCCAAAGGGGCGAATCCAAATACCCTTTGCGATAAAGCGTGCTTGCAGGCTGGCCATGTTTACTGCAACCTTCATTTCAATCACGCCAATGGCGCCAAGGCAACGCACGTTGGCAACACTGTCTAGTTCAGTGGCGGACCTGAGACCGTTATTTAGGCCAGCTTCAATCCGTTTGATGTTGCTTTGCCAGTCGCTTGCCAATAATAGGTCAATGCTGGCATTGGCAATGCTGCAGGCTAAAGGGTTGCCCATAAAAGTTGGTCCGTGCATAAAGACCCCAGCCTCGCCTTCACAAATTCCCTGCGATATTTTCTCGCTGCACAGCGTCACGGCGAGTGATAAGTAACCGCCAGTAAGGGCTTTGCCAACGCACATAATGTCGGGGCTGATGTCGGCGTGTTCACAGGCAAAGAGCTTGCCGCTGCGGCCAAAACCCGTGGCGATTTCATCGTGAATGAGTAGCACATTGTAGTCGTCGCAGAGCTGGCGCAATTGGCGTAAATAGTCGCCAGAGTAGAAACGCATTCCGCCAGCACCTTGCACCACCGGCTCAACAATAACAGCGGCCAATTCCTGATGATGCGCTTGTAGCAGTGCTGTTATGTCGGCCATGTCAGCCTTGCTTGCCGCTTCACCAAAGGCGGTTTGTGGCGCCTCGGCAAATAGATGCTGAGGCAAAACCTTATTAAATAGATGATGCATGCCAGTAACCGGGTCGCAGGTGGCCATCGCGCCAAAGGTGTCGCCATGGTAGCCATTGCGCAGTGCCAGCAAGCGGGTTTTGTTAGGCTGGCCAATGGAATGCCAATATTGCAGGGCCATTTTTATGGCAACCTCAACGGCAACGGAGCCGGAGTCTGAGATAAATACCCTGGTCAAGGGTGCAGGGGTTATGTCTACTAGACGCTTACCGAGACTGGCCGCGGCCGGGTGCGTGAGCCCACCAAACATAACATGCGACATATCATCTAGCTGCGCCTTGGCTGCAGTGTTTAAGGTCGGATGATTATAGCCGTGTATTGCTGACCACCAAGACGACATGCCATCGATAAGTTCACGGCCATCAGCTAGCGTCAGCCTAACACCTTTGGCTGAAACCACGGGAATCATTGCTGGCGGATTCAGGACCGAAGCATAGGGGTGCCAAATATGGTCTTTGTCCCACTGTAGCCACTGTTCGGTGCTCGCGTTTTGGTAGTCTGTAAACATACTTGTCTCCGTGTTAAGGCGGCTTTATTTTAGGGCTTATAGGGACATAACACGAATTATCATTGCCATAGTGGTAATGGCGTTATGCTAATACGATGTGAATGCGCAATATCTAGGCTAAGCAAGGAGCAACTGTGAAAAATTTTCGGCTTGAACGCGACAGTATGGGCGAAGTGAGTGTGCCGGTCTCGGCGAAATACGGTGCGCAAACCCAGCGCGCCATCGACAATTTCGGGCTAAGTGGCTTAAAGATGCCCGCTCAGTTTATTTCGGCGGTAGTACGTATTAAGCGCTGCGCGGCCATTGTGAATAGGGAAGAGGAGTTGCTCGCAGAAGATATTTTTCAAGCAATTGTAGGTGCCGCAGATGCGGTATTGGCCGGCGGCTATGGGGGGCAATTTCCAGTTGACGTATTTCAAACGGGTTCAGGCACGAGTAGCAATATGAATGTGAATGAGGTTTTAGCGAATCTCGCCAGTGAAGGTAGTGGCCTCAACGTAAGCCCAAACGATCACGTTAATATGAGCCAGAGCAGTAACGACGTTATTCCCTCTGCGATTCATCTAAGTGCGGCGCTAGCCTTGCAGGATCAGCTATTACCCGCATTAGAACGCTTAGAGCGTGTGCTAGACCGTAAGGCCAGTGAGTTTGATCGCATCATTAAAACCGGCCGTACCCACCTTATGGATGCTATGCCGATCAAACTCTCGCAAGAAATTTTGGCCTGGGCGGAGCAAATTCACAAGGCCCGCAAGCGCCTGTTAGATACCCAAACCCAGCTTTGTTATTTGGCGCAGGGTGCAACGGCAGTGGGTACCGGCGTAAACGCCCCAGATTTATTTGCCGAGAAATTTTGCGCGGCCATTAGCATCGACACTGGTTTACACTTTAAACCCAATGACTCGCTGTTTGAGGCGCTTTCAAGCCAAGATACCGCGGTGGCTGCTTCAGGGCAGCTAAAGGCATTAGCAGTGGCGCTGATGAAAATTAGCAATGATTTACGTTGGATGAATAGTGGCCCGCTCGCGGGTTTGGGTGAAATTCGTTTGCCAGCGCTACAGCCTGGTAGCAGCATTATGCCTGGCAAAGTAAACCCAGTGATTCCCGAAGCTGTGGCCATGGCCGCGGCGCACGTTATAGGCAACGATGCCTGTATTACGGTGGCGGGGCAGTCGGGTAATTTTCAATTAAATGTAATGCTGCCGGTCATTGCCTATAATCTGCTGCAAAGTATCGAACTCCTGAGTAATGCCTGTCTCGCGCTAGCCAATAAAACGATTGCTGACTTTACAATAGACGAAGCCGTAATGGCCGAGAGCCTTGCCCGCAACCCAATACTGGTCACCGCCTTGAATCCGGTTATTGGCTATCTAGCCGCAGCGGAAATAGCAAAAAAAGCCTACGCAGAGCAACGGCCAGTATTGGATGTGGCCGAGGAAATGACGGAATTAAGTCGCGAGGAATTAGCGGTGTTGTTAGATCCTGCGAACTTGGTTTAATTGATTTATTTAGCAAATTCGGTAGGCGTCGAGCATGCTGGCCATATCATCAGCAAGTGCTGTTAACTGATCGTTGGGTACACTGCGCTCGGCAAATGCCCGCAAGCCTATGATCTGTGTTTGTAATAAGCGCGCCAATCGCGGGCAGTCAACATCTGCACGCAATTCACCCTGTGCCTTAGCCTTATGAAGCACTTCGCAAAGCCGACTCTCGACCTTGGCGAGTATCCCGTCTACCTGAGACCGTAGTTCAGCATCTTCGGCATTAACTTCAAGCAATGTTTTAATCAGCATGCAAGCCTGGGCAGGCGCTTGCGCATCGCCACTGCAGGGCAGGGCGAATGAGCGTAGATAGCGTTGTAAACCCTCTACAACACTATCAGCGTCTTCTATTTGCTCAAAGTCACTACCGGCACGTGCCGCATAGGTATTTAATGCCTCGGCAAACAAGCCGCTTTTGCTGCCAAAGGTTGCGTAGAGGCTGCCAGGGCGCATGTCCAGTGCTCGCTCAATATGCTTCATTGAGGTGGCGTAATAACCTCGTGACCAGAACAGCTCAACAGCACTATCCAGTGCAACTCGTCGATCAAAGCTAGCAGTGCGGGCCATTGTAATATCTCTAGGGAAGGGCCTAAGTAGTGTCGGCCGGATTTAAATTTGAGTGATCGCTCAATTTTAGCTTGACCACTGTCCATTATGCAATATAAGATCTAGTTCATATTTGAGCGATCATTCAAAAACGGAGACGATTAATGAGTACTTTTACCCTACACGACATTAGCAGCGCACCAGAGGCAGCCAAACCATTATTGGAAGGCTCGCAGAAATCCTTTGGTATGATTCCCGGCTTGCATGCAGTTATGGCTGAAGCGCCGGGTTTACTTGAGGGCTACCAAGTTTTACATAGCTTGTTTGTTAACAGCAGCTTAGACGCCGATGAGAAAACAGTAGTATGGCAAGCTATCAACGTCGAGCACGCCTGCCATTACTGTGTTCCGGCGCACACTGGTATTGCGAAATCTATGAAGGTTTCCAACGAAATCAGTAATGCCTTGCGGGACGAGACGCCGTTGCCAAACGCGAAACTTGAGGCCTTGCGTGACTTTACTTTGGCAATGCTTCGTCAGCGCGGCGCGCTGGAAGAAAAACAAGTACAAGATTTTTACGCTGCCGGCTATACCCAACAAAATGTACTGGAAGTGATATTGGGGCTTAGCCAGAAAGTCATGAGTAATTACACCAATCATGTCGCCCAAACGCCGGTGGATAAAGCGTTCAAACAGTTTGCGTGGGAAAAGAAGTAATTTCCAATTAGCACCAAGCGACCTCAAATAAGGTAATGATGAATTCTTAGCGTGGCGCCAGGAACTCATCATTGCGTTTTCCTATGACGTAATATTAGTCACGAGCGTTCATCTATTGAGCATTTCTAATGCATGATCAAATTCCAAAGCAAAGTCATATAGCGGTGTTTGAGCCCGCAAAATACAATTCCCTAAACCGACCCCGCGAGGCCGAAACTTTGTTGATGGCGTGTCTTTTCGGCGCCGTGATGGGATTTGTATTTATCGGCATTCAGCCACTGTTTGGAATGGATACATTAACTAGCAGGCATGCGGCCGCGTATCAGCAACTTGGTGGCTGGGGAAGTGCTGCAGCTATCAGTATTGCGTGGGCTGCCCACATAGCGGTTTCGGTTTGCTACGGATTGCTCTGTGGCCTTGTTGTATTACGCACCGCCCGACTGGACGTCGTGTTATTTGCTACTATTGTCCTTGCATGGCTGACAACCATTGTCGCGCCGCCTGCAAATGTAATTATCGTGCAGTTTGTTTCTTCGCGGGAGATTCAGCTTAGCCAATTACCCGATTTTAACTTCAGCTTGGATGTTAAGTTTGTGCTGCATCTCGTGTTCTTTGCAGTCATCAGTGTCGCTTTGTTTCGTTACATGAAAAAGACATAAGCACTGGCCTTTAATTCACGCCGTCTTTGTGGGCTTTCCATGCTACCGGCGTTGCTAATCCGTGTTTTAACGGCTGTTGTATTTAATTTTAAGGAGACAAGTATGACCAGTATTCCAAGCACGCTGCGAATAGATATCGTATCTGATGTGGTTTGCCCTTGGTGCGTCATTGGCTACCGACAGCTGGCTGCCGCGCTGGAGGCAAGCGCCACGCCCTACGAAATTTATTGGCATCCCTTTGAACTGAATCCAAATATGCCGGCAGAGGGTCAAAATCTCCGAGAGCATGTTGCAGAAAAATACGGCACAACAAAACAGCAATCGGAAGACAGCCGCCGCCAAATGAGCAAGATTGCTGAAGAAGTCGGATTTGAATTTCACTTTACCGACGATATGCGAATGCACAACACCTTTAATGTGCATCAGCTATTACATTGGGCCGACCAGTACGGTCGTACGCACGACTTGAAACAAGCGCTTTTTGCGGCTCACTTCACCGATGGCCGTAATTTGTCGGACGATAACGTTCTAGCGGATATTGTTGCGGAAATTGGCCTCGATCGCAGCGAGGCTTTCGCTGTACTGAAGGATCAGCGCTT
>TARA_R110001599_G_scaffold24519_2_pt1 | contig 27473 bp, 21 predicted proteins | sample TARA_R110001599 | Tara Oceans TARA_R110001599 (sample SAMEA4398360) | marine metagenome | biome: Polar Biome; feature: [MES] marine water layer (ENVO:01000295) within the mesopelagic zone...; material: water (ENVO:00002006), including particulate matter (ENVO:01000060) such as......
TGGAATGGGTAAATACCGAAAAATTATTGCACAGCGAGAATCGCCTGCCTCCCGCCAAGAACCCAGAAAAGATTGTATTGATGGCATCGAATTGGCTGGTGAAAATACTGCCAGAGCCCGAGTTAGATGTGCCATCGGGTCGCGGGATTTTGTGGATTTCTTAACCCTAATCCGCGAGGGTGGTCAGTGGAAAATTATTGCAAAAGTCTTTCAAATCATAGAAAAATAGGAACGAAACATGCCCTACGTAAATATAAAAATCACCCGTGAAGGTGTTACACAAGATCAAAAATCCGCCCTAATCAAAGGCGTAACCGATTTATTAAAAGAGGTACTCGGCAAGTCACCAGCAACCACTTTTGTGGTCATCAATGAAGTCGATCTAGAAGACTGGGGAATAGGGGGTTTACCTGTAGAGGAGTATAGAAAAACGCTCGATAAACCCTAACAAAAGGGTTGTTTTAGCGAGACTCACCGAAGTATTGTACTGCGGTAAGCGTCTACTAAAAAAAGCGTAACCTCTAAAAAAGCATAACCTCTAAAAAAGCATAACCACTAAAAAAGAGTCTCTACTAAAGTAGCGGCTCTTTTTTTTCAAACCAGCAATGCTTAAATGACAAATCATTGCGTGTGATGCCTTTTTTTGATGACGTAAATAAGCACTTTTTCATACTCGTCGTTAAAGACTTTTGCCAATAACGAATGCCAGCGGCGGCCGATGATTCGCTTAAGTGGTTGATGTCGATTCTTAAGTTAAGGAAAAGCAGCTTATTTAGATTAGAATGTTTGTTTAGACAAAAAACCAATAACAAAAAAGCGGATTGATTCATCACAGAACAATAAGCGGAGTTGAAATGTCATTAAAGAAACTAGAAAAACTCTCGCAGGCAGCCAACACTTACAAAGCCATTTTGAATGCGATGGAAGAATGGGTCGTTATTGTCGACCATCAAGCAAAGATTTTTTTCATTAACCGACCTTACGCACGCTTTCTCGGTGTGAAGGCGGAGGATGTGAAAGGAAAAAAGGTCACCGACGTCATTGAAAACACTCGTATGCACATTACCGTGCAAACAGGCCAAGCGGAGCGATTGTCTTTTCAGAAGATTTTAGGCAGTAACATGATTGCTAGCCGCTTCCCCATCGTCGATCAAGGCGAGGTCATTGGTGCGGTGGGCACAGTGATTTTTCATGATACTCATGAATGGAAACAAATTAATAGCCACATAAAAGCCCTTTTGGCCGAGCAAGATTTTCAATACCAAAAAAGCATCGCCTCCGACAAGGTCAACACGGGCGCTAACTTTCACCTAAATGACATCATCGGTGACAGTCAGGTAATGAAGTCCTTGAGCGCCAAGGTTACGCAAGTGGCCTCTGGTGACGTAACCGTATTAATTCGTGGCGAATCTGGAACAGGGAAAGAGCTGTACGCCCACGCCATCCACCAGCTGTCTGATCGAGCGGAATTTCCATTTATTAAAGTCAATTGCGCCGCGATCCCAGAAAATTTGCTAGAAAGTGAATTGTTCGGCTATGAAGAAGGCGCGTTTACCGGTGCAAAAAAAGGCGGTAAACCCGGTAAATTCCAATTGGCCAATGGCGGGACTTTGTTTCTCGACGAGATCGGCGACTTACCTTTGTTGATGCAGGCCAAACTGCTGCGTGTGTTACAAGACCGAGAAGTCGAGTCCGTGGGCGGCATAGGGTCGACCCCGTTGAATATTCGCCTGATTACCGCGACACATCGCCCATTAGAAAGCTTAATAGCAAGCGGGGATTTCAGAGAAGATCTTTACTATCGTATCAACGTGGTGGCGATTGATCTTCCTCCACTGCGAGAACGCCGCGAAGACATCGCCAAACTCGCCGATTTTTTCCTACAAAAGCTGTCTAGAAGAACGGGGCGCCGCGCCCCTAAACTCACCGTGCAAGCGCTGACTGCTATGCTGACGTACAACTGGCCAGGCAATATCCGTGAGCTTGAAAACGTCATGGAAGCGGCGTTCTACACCAGTCATGATAGAAAAATTCCGCTTTCATTATTACCGACACAAGTGTCTCAAACCGAAAATCTATTGCCGCCAAACCATACTCCTCTTGGTATCATGCCACCTGCTGGCAGCCTAAAAGATCAGCTCAATGCAGCAGAGAGAAACATCATCAAAATAGCCTTGATCGAATGTGGCGACAACCGAACAAAAGCCGCGAAACAACTTGGTATCAGTAAATCTACTTTCTACGAAAAGCTCGATAAGCACGGAATAAGCTGATCATTCGGTTAGACACAATATGCAAAAAAATAGCAAGAAACACACTACACCGTCCTAAAAGTCGGACGGCGTCTTTTTTTCCGGACTACGGTTAGTGTGAAAGAGGTCTGTTTACTATAAAAACCGTCCAGTTTTTCGGAAAAATACTTCTTCCATTTTTATAAAAAAACAAAAATCACGTTAACCATTTGAAAATAATGAAGTTTATTTTTATGGCACTCTTCTTGATAAGGCCATAGGCAGCACCATAGTTGCCTATGGCGTACACGGGACAAGCAATGCTCTCTACGATTTGAAAGAACACACAATAAAAATAATAGGATTAAAAAAATGAAAAATGCTTTGATAACAGCAACTTGCTTAACCACATTAAGCTTCGCGATGCCTTCTTATGCAGACTTCGACAAAGTCCGCTGGCAAGTACCCATGGCGTTCTCTTCATCTTTAACGGCACTGGGTGACACCATGCCGGAAGTGTCAAAAATGCTCAGTGACATGAGTGGCAAAAAAGTCAAACTTCAAGTGTTCGAACCCGGTTCGTTAATCCCTGCCCTGAGTATTTTTGATAACGTCAGCTCAGGCAATGTTTCTGCGGGTTACTCTTGGATGGGCTACGAATGGGGACAAATCCCAGCGGCGGCATTGTTTGGCGCAACACCATTTGGCCTCGAATCAAATGAATTTACCGCTTGGATGTATTATCACGACGGCGATAAAATGCTCAAAGAACTGTTCAAGCCTTACGATGTTTATCCTATTCTTTGTGGCACCATTAGCCCAGAAGCGGCTGGCTGGTTCCGAAAAGAAATCAAATCCGTTGATGATCTAAACGGTCTTAAATTCCGCGCAGCAGGTCTTGGCGGTGAAATCATGTCTGAATTCGGCATGTCGATCAATGTCTTCCCTGGGGGCGAACTGTATCAAGCCTTAGAAACCGGCGTTTTGGATGGCACTGAGTTCTCTATTCCTACGGTGGATGAGCAGCTTGGCTTTTATCAAGTGGCCAAACACTACTATCTTCCAGGCTGGCATCAGCCTTCGACTAACCAGTTCCTTTATATCAATATGGATGACTGGAATAAGCTCAACAAGCAAACGCAATCTTTGATCGAGAATACTTGTGTGGCCGCCAATACTCTGTCTATATCTAAATCAGAAGCGCTACAAGGTGGTGTATTGACTCGGTTTAAAGAAAAAGGCGTACAACTGCATCAGTATTCTCCTGAAATCTTGAACGCCTTTGAAGAAGCAACAGACAAAGTCATGGCGCGTCATTCTGCTGAGAACCCTGAATTCAACAAAATCTACTCTTCTATGAAAGCCTTCCAGAAAGAGCACAGCACTTGGAAAAAATTCGGCTACTTACCACGTGATTGGGGTACGAAATAACTCTATTTGAACTCTGTTAAGTGAGTCGGCACCTTATGGTGCCGACGTTTTTCACTGGGTGTATAAACCATCCGGAATCAAAGGGGAAAGACATGTCCGATCCATCAACTGAATTGAATTTAGCTGAAATCGAGGCGAAATTATCGCATTCCAATATTGCCGAGCTACCTCATACCAAGGTGTCACACTGTCTCGAATCTTTTATTGAAAAAATGGGCCAATGCATTTCTTGGATATGGTTAGCCTTAATGCTCCTAATCGTGGGCAATGCCCTAATGCGCTACTTTTTCAATACGACGTTTGTGGCGTTAGAGGAACTGCAATGGCACTTGTACGCCGTTGGTTTCATGCTCGGCCTGTCCTACTGTTTTATTCACGATGGTCATGTTCGCGTCGATGCGCTGGCTGAGCATTGGCCAATGAAACGAAGAGTGTGGGTCGAAATCGTTGGGATCAGCCTTTTATTATTGCCCTTTTGTTTTGTGATGTTTAGCTATGCCCTTCCCTTTGTTGAGCGGTCTTACCGACTAAACGAGGTATCGCCATCTTTTGATGGTCTGCCAATGCGTTGGATTCTCAAGTCATTCATTTTGATCGCACTGGCTTTGTTGATCATGGCGGCCACTTCTCGCTGGCTTCGCTGTGTCGCTTTCCTTCGAGGCGTATCTACTCATAACCGCCATTCAAAAGGCTAATTGTCAGGGGAAGTTTGTGTTCGAAGCATATGAACTCTTAGTTATAGCCATGCTTGGCTGTTTTATTTTATTGATTTTTTCTGGCTTTCCAGTGGCTTGGATTCTCGCAGGGTTGGCGATTGTCTTCAGTGTCATTGGTGTTTTAACGTCTCAATATCTGGATTGGGACACCTATTATATGAACGATTGGCGCATTTACGGCACCATCGTCCAAAGAATTTATGCCCAAATGAGCAATTGGGTGCTCGTCGCCCTGCCTATGTTTATTTTCATGGGACTCATGCTGGAACGTTCCGGTGTCGCTGAACGCTTGATGGTGAACTTTGTTAATTTGTTTGGTCGATTCCGAGGCGGGCTTGGAGTGGCCGTCATTTTAATCGGTATCTTGTTTGCGGCGTCAACGGGCATCGTTGGTGCGTCGGTGGTGTTGCTGGCCATGTTATCTATGCCAGTGATGTTAGAGCAAAAATATTCGCCTTCCTTCGCCAGTGGTATTGTTGCATCGTCGGGAACCTTGGGGATTTTGATTCCGCCTAGCATCATGTTGATCATCATGGCGGATCAACTGTCTCTCTCCGTCGGTAACTTATTTATGGGCGCGCTCATTCCGGGGTTATTACTCGGCGCCTTGTACATTGTCTATGTCATCCTTTCCGCCATATTTAACCCATCAGTCTGCCAACCTCCGCAGAATTTACCTCCCGTTACCATGGGATTAATCTGGTCTGCATTAAAGGCTGTTTTTCCGCCTCTCGCTCTTATTCTTTCGGTTTTGGGCTCTATTTTTATGGGGATAGTGTCGCCAACCGAAGCCGCTGGAGTGGGAGCGTTAGGCGCGACGATATTGGCTATTTTAAATAAACGCTTCAACATGAAGATGCTGGCTGAAGTGTGCCGTAAAACCACCATTACGACTTCCTTTGTATTCGGTATTTTCTTAGGCGCAACGGCCTTTGCGGTGGTATTAAGAACGCTTGGTGGCGATGAGTTCATCAGCGATTTATTGCAAAGCATTCCCTTGTCACCCGCAGGCATCATCGTGGTTATCCTTTTGATCGCTTTTGTCGCTGGCTTCTTTTTAGACTGGCTGGAAATCAGTTTGATCCTACTGCCGCTTGTCGGACCCGTCGTTGTCGCATTAGATTTCAATTTGGTGTGGTTTGTAGTGTTGTTTGCTTTGGCACTACAAACCTCTTTTTTAACGCCTCCTGTTGGCTTCTCTCTTTTCTACCTCAAGGGTGTCGCCCCCCCTGGTGTGACCACATTGCACATATACAAAGGCGTCATTCCATTCGTCCTTTTGCAGTTGTTGGCGGTACTTTTGGTCTTCTTATTTCCAGACCTCGTCCTTTGGTTACCAGAAGTAATTTACGGTTAGCCGCTTGCTTTCCAGTTTGGAGAATGAAAAATGAACAATAAAACAGTCTTAATTACGGGAGCGGCCAGTGGCATAGGGTTAGAGATTGCTCATGCATTTCTCAAATCCAATATGAATGTCGCTATTTTAGATTTCAGTCAAAGCGCAATCGAAGAGGCTAAAAATCAGCTGTCTGAATTTAATCAACACTGTGCTTTTTTTGCCTGTGATGTCACCAACGAAACGCAGTTTATGGGCGCCATAGATTCCGCCATTGAGCAATTTGGCCACATCGACATTCTGATCAATAATGCTGGTGTTCAATATATTGCGCCCATTGAAGAATTTCCTTCAGAAACGTACCGTCGGTTAATCGACATTATGCTGATTGCGCCCTTTTTGGCGATCAAAAAAATTCTGCCGCTAATGAAAGAAAAAGGCGATGGACGAATCATTAATATGGCGTCAATTAATGGTTTAATCGGTTTTGCAGGGAAAGCAGGCTATAACTCCGCCAAACATGGCGTAATTGGTCTCACGAAGGTCGCAGCACTTGAAGCCGCGCCTTTTGGTGTGACCATCAATGCGCTGTGTCCCGGCTATGTGGACACGCCCTTGGTAAGAAATCAGCTGGAAGACTTAGCCAAAACGCGCAATGTGTCTCTCGACCATGTGCTGGAAGAAGTCATTTGGCCACTGGTACCGCAACGGCGCTTACTCACAGTAGATGAAATTTCAGATTACTGTTTGTTTCTCACCAGCCCTTCAGCAAGAGGCGTGACCGGACAAGCCATCGTCATTGATGGAGGATATACCGCTCAGTAACACTGCCAATGGATTTAATAAACATCCTCCAAGTAACGTCCTTGTGCTTTCAGCGCATCGACGTTTATTTGTAATGGCTTGAGAATGACATTAATCGCCAGAGCAACCCCAGCAGCCATATCTCGGCCACCACAAACAAGAATTTGCGCGCCTTGCTCTAACATTTGTCGAACGGCTGTTTGGTCTTGTAACAGTTTATCTTGCACGTAAGTTTTTTCAGTAATTTGACCTGTGGCTTGGCTTTTTGCCTGAGAGAAAGCCGTTTGCAACCCTGTTAAACGATGATCATCAAGATAACGACCAAGATCTGGCTGATAAAGAAAATCCGCGTCTTCATTGCGTCCGCCCCAGTAAAGGAACATAGGATTGCGCTGGGTATTTTTGCGAATAAAACCCGCCAACGGTCCAATACCCGCCCCAGCGCCAATAAGAATCACCGGGGTACCTCCGACTGCAGGACGAAACTCAGGATTTTGACGAATAAAACCTTCGATGCCGCCGCCGATTGTTAAACCATGTAAATACCCAGAACAAACACCATGAGGCTGTTTACGTACACAGATTTCCAACACACCATCGCTTGTTGATGACGCTAAGGAGTAGAAACGCGCCACGTCATCTTTTGGTGGCACAATCCCCAATAAATCCCCGGCTTCAAAAAGAGGTAAGGAACCAGTGCCCGCAGCGCTAAAGCGAAAAATACTCGTAGCGGCAAGGCCTTCTCGTCCATAGTCTTCACGATCTATCAGCGTCAGTTTTGCGGTCGGAGTCGGCAGTGGATTATGAGTTAAAACAAGTGGAATACCTGTCACGTCAGTAATCCGATTGCCCCAGTCACGAAATTGCACGCTAGAGCTACGATTGATCAAACCAACCGAATGAAGACGAGCAATGCCTTTGTTTTGCAGAACTTTATCCACATCTAACGCATACTGACAGAATTGCGGAAACTGCTGATCACCGAAGCCTAATACGGCAAATTGCAGCGTTTGATCAACCTGAAAAGCAGGTAGCTTCGCTAAAAATTGATGAGCAGAAGACGGCGCATCGCCATTGCAATAGGTCGAAGTTAGAATGAACAAGCGCTTAGCTTGTGGGTAATGTTCAGCCAATTTATTCATCTCAGCGCAATACACTTTGCAACCCGCTTTACTGAGATTAGCTTGCAAATCTCGAGCAAATCCCCATGTAGTATTGCCTTCAGATCCAACCAGAATAATGGTATCCGCTTGATCCGTTTCCACTTTATTGGTCTGACTATTAGCTTGAGCAATAGTCGTACGGCGACGCAACCACCAAGACTTAGTACCAGTATAAGACAATACAGGCACAGTCAGCGCTGAGGCTCCAAGGATCAACCCTAACCACCACAAGCCTTTGCCAGTGTGTAGTTTCGTCACCCACTGTTGCAGCGCACCGCTTTCAGGCAAAGGCTCAAAAGAAAGCCATTGGCCTGTTGATTGATCGACAAAACCAGCACCATAACGAGTTGCTACTGAGTAAACATCTTGCGTGTCATCAAGTACAGGGAAGATGAGCTCTCGCAGTTCACTTAAATCCATTGCTTTTAATGCCGCTAAAGAACCTACAGAAGTGGGCTGACCACCCGATACAGCATTAGGGAACTCGGCTTCTACATAAGTATGATCGGTAAAAACACCAAAACGCAGTGCTGACATATAGGCACCGGTCAGTGAGGAAAGCAGCAAACCAAGTACTGCAAAACGCGCCAATTCTGAATGAATGCGTTTGCCGCCTTTACCTTTAAAAGGTTTGACTAAGGCTTTCCAACCACCAATGCGACGCACTAATAAAAAGATTCCAGAAAGGCAAATCAGCACCATAAAACCAGCGGTCACGCCTGCCATGATTCGACCTGTGTCACCCAATAAAAACGAGCGATGTAGATCCTTTATCCAAACCATAGCAGCGGAAGGCTGATACGGCGCGATGCTCTCACCCGTTAACGGATTAACCAAATCGGCAGCAGATTTGTCGCCTTGTTGATAGTGAACAATGACTTCGCCTGACAGATCTCGATCGATGCGTTCGGCTTGCGAAAAATGTGTCACGACTCGTTGCGCCAGCGTTGCAACGCTTACCTCGCCTACGGCGGGAATGACCGCGGCGGATCGATGAAATGTCGGCATCAAAGACAACACCGCGCCAGTACATGCCAGCGTTAATACAAACAATATCATCGCCAAACTTGGTAAACCGTGCAACTTGCGAAACATAACCTTTACTCCACCCGATTATTTAAGATCGTAGGTCAATGACATCACGTATCCAGACCCGATTACTGCTTTGCCAGATCCAGCCGTTGTCAAAGGAGCCGATACATCCACTTGGTTGCTGTTTCCATCTTCGACTGCGCTATCAATCACTATTTTATAGCCAGAGTCGATCAAGCTATCGTCTATGTTCTGAGTAACCGTTAACGATCTGCCGCTGGTAATGCTGGCTCCGGTTTTACCGTCATATTCAGCACTTTTCTTGCCGCTTGCACGAGACCAGCCACGTAAGTGCGAATAATACTTACGTTGTTTCCCCGCAACCCAAATCGTCTGCTGATACTTGTCATTGGTGTCCAGAAGATAAATCGCAAAATACGCGCCGCTGCCATTGTAGCGAGCAAGTTGGGTGGTAAAGATTACTTCTCGCGCTTGCGCAGACATAGACAATGCCAAGCCTGAAAGAATGCTTAGTACCAATAGAATGTGTTTCATCGTGGTTTCCTTTTAAGGTCTGATAACACCACTCTATAACCCTTTCCTGACTCTGAGCTGAACGCCGATAGTTTTCTTAAGACGACACAAGAGCGTAACAAGACAAAAGTCCCTGTCGTTCAGGTTAATGTCAGGTCAATGAGCTATGATGAGCAAAATAATCTAATCAGAGATACGGTATGCGAGTATTGTTAATAGAAGATACAACTGGGTTAGGAGAAGCCGTTCGCGATCAAATTCTTGACGACGGTCATGCCGTGGATTGGGTGCAAAGCCTAAGCTTTGCACAAGCCAGTGTCCAAGCCACCAGCTATAACTTGATTCTGCTCGACCTTATGTTGCCGGATGGCAATGGCTTTGATTTTTTAAAAAGCCTTAGAAAATCCGGAGACTCAACGCCCGTTATCATTATTACCGCTCGCGATCAGGTGTCTGACCGAATTGAAGGACTAAACGCCGGAGCAGACGATTATTTAATCAAGCCTTTCGACCTTTCTGAATTATCCGCTCGTGTCGGAGCCGTTGCTCGACGTTATCGTGGCGACCCAAATCCGCTCGTCAAAATCGGTCATTTAGAAATAGACCTGAGGGAGCATCGCATCAAAGCGAATGGACAAGCCGTGGAACTGACTGCGCGTGAATGGGCGCTATTCGAAGGCTTTGTACAGCGTCCAGGTGCACTATTGTCTCGTTCACAACTTGAAGATCGCTTGTACCAATTCGGTGCCGAAATCGAGAGCAATACCATTGAAGTCTACATCAGTCGGTTACGCAAAAAACTGGGCCGAGATGTCATTATTACCGTCAGAAACATGGGCTATCGTTTGGAGACTTATGAGCACTAACGCTAGCTTAAAGAAAAGTCTGAGCATCAGCCTAACTTTGGGCGTTTCATTACTTTGGTTGTTCGGCGCCATCACCTCTGGTTTAGTGGTACAAAAGGAGATGAACGAGTCCTTTGATAAAGCGCTCAAGAAGTCTGCTCAACATATTCTGCCCTTGGTGATTGCAGATTCCTTTAAACAACAAAATAACGATAGTCTCGGTACCCCAACGCTAGAAAACGATGATGAATACCTAACCTATGTAGTCAAAGATCAGCAAGGCAATGTGCTATTGCGCTCAGCAGACGCTAATCCGAAGATGTTCAGTGAATCGCTGAAATTTGGTTTTTCAAATACTGCTACCCATCGAATTTTCACCACATCCGCATTAGAGCATCGTGTTTATATTGAAGTAGCTGAACCTCTCGCTCATAGGGACGAAGACCTCATGGAGGCTGCTATTGCGCTACTACTTCCCTTGCTGTTTTTAGCGCCAATTAGCTTGTTAGGTATCTGGTGGATTATTCGGCTTTCTCTTCGTAAAGTTTTTGTTTTTCAATACGCTATCGAAGAACGTGGCGCGGGAAATTTATCGCCAGTGGAAATGGAAAAACTCCCAAAAGAATTTAAACCCATTGCGGTGGCCGTCAATCGCTTGCTCGAACGTCTACGCCGCACATTAGAAGCAGAACGCAGCTTTACCGCCAACAGTGCCCATGAATTACGTACGCCGCTGGCGACAGCGTTGGCCAAGGTGCAACGAATCAAATCGATCACGCAAGACGAACAATTAAAACTGCAAATTACTGATGTTGAAAGCTCGCTCAAAAGCCTATCGAAACAGTCTGAAAAATTACTCGAATTAGCCAAAGCAGAAGGCGGTGGTGCCATCTCACAACAGCCGCATAACCTTGTGCCTATATTGAAGATGATAGTGGGCGACTTTACTCGTCATTCACCAGAACGCATCAAATTAATCTTGCCGACAGGTGATATTAACTCTTTGTTAGACTCAGATGCCTTTGCCATTCTAGCGCGTAACTTAATTGAAAATGCGCTCAAGCATGGTCGAGCTAATAGTCCAGTGGAAGTCAGTTTGTTAGAAAATGGTACGTTGCGAGTGGTGAATGAGTGCGATATTGTTGCACCGCAAGACCTCGCCCTGTTGCGTAATCGCTTTGTGCGAGCAAATACGACCGCTTCCGGCTCAGGTCTGGGGCTAGCAATAGTCGATGCTATTACCTCAGGAGCGGGAATTGCTTTGCAGCTCAAATCTCCTGCTACGGGTAAGCAAGATGGCTTTGAAGCTGGGCTGAACTTATGTATAAATACGACAGAGATATGCTGATTTATTCCGTTGTAAATTATTACTCAGGGTGAATTGATTTTCACTATGCATTGTTACTACTTATTCATACGAGCAGCAGTGCACTCTAAAAAATCAAAGAGGAAATATCTATGCTTACCGCTATTCTCATGCTTTCTGTTGAGAAAAAGCACATCAATTAAATCGCAGAAAAATTAGCTTCCATTAATGGTTTATTCTGACAGTGGTCCTTATAATATCGCCGGTGTTCAGTGCGATTACAAATTATCTGAGTTGGTGACACAGCATATTGCACAAATAGATTTCACTCTAAAAACAGAAACCATGTTGGCGTTTCATACTTAATCAAAACATGATTTAGCAGACATGTTTTCAGTTGGTGTTTAACCTTTAGTATCTTATCGGAGCATTAGATTATGAGTCATCTTCATACTGGATCTTGCCTGTGCGGCGCGGTTAAATTTGAATTGAAAGGCGAATTTAAAAAATTTTTCCTTTGTCATTGTAGTCGTTGTCGAAAAACATCAGGCTCGGCCCATTGTGCGAGTTTATTCGCGCCTGGCGCTGCATTACGCTGGTTAAGCGGAGAAGAAAAACTCAGTTTTTATCGACTAGAAGATACAAACTTTGCTCGTACTTTTTGCTCGATTTGTGGATCAAATGTACCTACTGATGCAAAGTCACGAGGCTTAGTCGTTGTTCCTGCCGGCTGTTTAGACACAGATGTCGACATAACACCCCAAGCGCATATATTTATGGACAGCAAAGGCAACTGGGATCAGCGCTTAGTCGATGTTCCAGCGTTCGACGGTATGCCAAGCTAAAACACTTTCAATCCATCCAACACTCATGACAAACGAGCGCCATTATTGAACGCGTTTGTCATGGGGTGTTTTATATCAAAAACGAGAACCACTCAAAGCTGACTTAATCGCTGTGCTGCGTCTAATAAGGTGCTTTCTTCTTTGGCAAAGCACAAACGAATAACCCGCTGGTTTTCAGGCGGATGCTGATAAAACACACTAATGGGAATCGCCGCGACGCCAACTTCATCAATCAGCCATTCGCAAAATGCCACATCATCCAAATCACTAATGTCGCTGTAATCTAACAATTGAAAATACGTGCCTTCACAAGGCAACAGGGTGAAGCGGCTGTCGGCCAACGCATTTCTTAGCACGTCCCGTTTTCGCTGATAAAACGCCGCTAATGCCGTACTTTCCTCAGGTAATTCACGTAGGTGCTCTGCCAAGGCTTGTTGCAAAGGCGTTGCCGTACAGAAGGTCACAAATTGATGCACCTTACGAAGCTCTGCCGTTAACGCCGGTGGGGCAACGACATAGCCGACTTTCCAGCCAGTAAGGTGAAAACTTTTCCCGAACGATGAGACAACAAAACTCCGTGCTGCGAGCTCAGCGTGTTTGTGAACGCTTACTATGGACTTTCCGAAATAAATAAACTCATACACTTCGTCGGACAACACATAAATGTCACGACTCTCTATCGCTTGCCATAAGCAATCCAAATCTTGCTGAGTCCAGCAACTGCCTGTTGGGTTATGTGGCGTGTTGATCAAGACCAAACGCGTTTGATCAGTCAGTAATTTTTCAACCGCGTGCCAATCTGGGCGAAAGTCCGGTGCAAACAAGGTCACTCGTTTACAAATCCCCCCTGCGAGCGTCACGGCCGGTTCATACAAATCGTAAGCGGGGTCGAACAAGATCACTTCATCGCCTTGATGGATGATCGCAGCAATGGCATCAAAAATGGCTTCTGATGCGCCGCTGGTAATAGTAATTTCATCCAGCGCACTGACCTTGCGGTCATAGTGACGTTCAATTAAACCCGCCACCGTGTCTCTTAATAATGGCAACCCTGTCATGGGCGAATATTGATTATTACCCGTTAACAACGCTTGTGACGCGCGGGCTAATAATCTGGCATCGGGTGGGAAATCAGGAAAGCCTTGCGACAAATTGATCGCGCCTTTTTCCGCCGCTAACGCCGACATTCTAGTAAAAATGGTGGTGCTGACAGACGGCAGTTTTGAAACAACATGAGAAGCAATGGTCACGTTAGATTTACCTTAAATAGAGATGATTACCGCCAAGTTAAAAGACTTCTACTTCAAACGTCAATGGGCTTTTTTTTGAAAAATATACAGCCAAATGAATGCAATTCAAAACGCACAAAAAAAACGCCAAGGCGAAGGCCTTGGCGTTTTTAAGCCGTCGGTTTTCTATGACAGATTACGCGGTCATAAATGGGTAGTCTGTGTACCCTTCTGCGCCTGACGTGTAAAAAGTGTCGGAGTTTGGTAGGTTCAACTCTGCGCCTTCTTTAACTCGCTCAACGAAATCAGGATTCGCAAGGATGCCTGTACCAAATGCCACGCTGTCCGCTTGACCATCCGCAATCACTTGGTTCGCTTCTTCAGGGCTGTAACCCATGTTAACCATTAAGTGGCCTTTGTAAGCACCACGGGCCACACTCACCACATCCGCTTTTTGTAAGCCAAAGAAGTCGGCGCGCATCAAATGCACATACGCCAAATCAAAGCGATTTAGTTGCTCAGATAAGAAGCGAGTCCACGCGATAGGATCGCTGTCTTTCATGCTTTGGAAGCTGTTCAAAGGAGACAGGCGTAAGCCAACTCGGCCGCTGCCAAACACACCGGTTACGGCTTCAATCACTTCGAATAGGAAACGTGTACGGTTTTCCAACGAACCGCCGTATTCGTCTGTACGCTGGTTCGCGCTGTCACGTAAGAACTGATCGATCAAGTAACCATTCGCGCCGTGAATTTCTACACCATCAAAGCCCGCTTCTTTAGCGTTGATCGCGCCTTGTCGGAAATCGTTCACAATTGCTTTGATTTCACTTACGGTCAACTCACGAGGAACGGTATAAGGTTTTTTACCTTCCGGCGTATACGTTTCACCTTCGATTGCAAGTGCGCTTGACGAGACGGCGTCTTTACCGCCATTCAGTAACGGGTGCGCAGCGCGACCACCATGCCAAATTTGCATAAAAATACGACCACCGGCTTTATGAACCGCGTCTGTCGTTAGTTTCCAGCCTTCAATTTGCTCTTGCGAATAAATGCCTGGATCATCTCCAAAAGACGAGGTGCCTTCAGTTACCATAGTACATTCAGTAATTACCAAACCAGTACTAGCACGTTGAGAGTAATACTCTGCCATCAAAGCGTTTGGTAGGTGCCCAGGAGCGCGTGTGCGCGTTAATGGTGCCATTACAAAACGGTTTGGCAGTTCTAAATCGCCTAATTTAACAGGGCTAAATAGTGTTGTTGCTGTGTTAGTCATTATGAACTCCAGAATAAGTTTCAATCTTGATATCAAAGATAAACACTACATATGGCAGTAATTCAAAAAAACAATCTCGTGCACTTTCTTTACTGAATAGTCGCTCAATAAATAACCTTTTCAGTGCTTGCAGACCCACTTTGCAAGGACTATATTGCGAGCACCAAGACAGTGTTCTTATCGTCTTTTCTTTGACCCTATTAAACGCTTTTGCGTGAGGGATTTCACCACGATGGTATCTGATTCCACTAAACCAACGCCCTTTGGCACCTTGTTAGGCATAGCGCCAGGCAACGTCCCTGTTTACTCATCTGATTATGATTCTGCCGATGACAACGAGTTACCCAATCGTCATGCTTACCGCAGTTATGTAGACGGCGTTTTCATGGGTTACAAATGGCAATGTGTTGAGTTTGCTCGTCGTTGGTTGTATCTCAATAAAGGCTACATCTTTGATGACGTCGCCATGGCGTACGATATTTTCCGCCTGACGTCCGCTCGACTGATTGTCGACGAAAGCCGCTTACCGCTGAAATCGTTTCGCAATGGATCCTTGCGTCATCCAGAAGTTGGCTCCTTGTTAATTTGGAGCGAAGGCGGCGAATTTGAAGTCACCGGCCATGTCGCCATTATCACCAAAGTCATGCCGGATCGCCTGCATTTGATTGAACAAAACGTCGGTCACCACGTTTGGCCTGAAGGGCAAGACTATTCCCGCGAACTAGAAGCACGAATCAGCGACGATGGCGGCTACTGGTTACGCTGCTCCTATGGTGACGCTTCTATTTTAGGTTGGGTCATTCAAACCGACGATGACCAGCATGCAGAAAATATTGAGCCTGACGATCCAACACTTTTCGATCTACAACTACGCCATGTGCCAGACAAGGGCCAAGCCACACGCGCTTGGTTAAATATCGCCAATCCAGCGGAAGAAGCCTTTGTCGATATGATGGGTGGACACAAACTCGCCAGCCGAGTCGAAGACGACCACAAATACATGGTCATGACCGAGACCGCTGAACGGGAACTGAAACGCGCGACGAACGAATTGCACGCTTTGTTTATGCACGCGACAGACTACGTATTACAAAATGATGACCTGTTATCTAGCTTTAACATTCCACCGGCGTTGTGGCCGAAGATTCATCAATCTTGGGACAATCGTCGTAATCAAATGATCACTGGAAGGTTCGATTTCAGCGTATCCGCACAAGGTATCAAGGTTTACGAGTACAACTGTGACTCGGCTTCTTGCTATATGGAAGCGGGGATTATCCAAGAGAAATGGGCCAAGCATTATGGCGGCAATGAAGGAGATGGTTCAGCTACGGAACTGATCGACGAATTGATTGAAGCGTGGAAAAACAGCGACGTCAAAGGCGTGATTCACATCATGCAAGACACCGACCTTGAAGAAAACTATCACGCTCTTTTCATGAAACGCACCATGGAAAAAGCCGGATTAAATTGTAAAGTGATCAAAGGTGTCGCCAACTTACGTTGGGACGAAGAGGGTGATGTGGTCGATGCCGATGGCGTCAAAATACGCTGGGTATGGAAGACTTGGGCATGGGAAACCGCGTTAGATCAGATTCGTGCTGAATGTGACGACGATGAACAACGCCTACGGGATTATCAGACCGATACGCCGCGCAGTACAGCACCACGCTTAGTGGATGTGTTATTGCGCAAAGACGTGATGGTATATGAACCACTTTGGACACTTATTCCGAGCAATAAAGCGATTTTACCCGTTTTATGGATGCTTTTCCCTGATCATCCTTATTTATTGGAATCGTCTTTTGAACTAAGCGACTCTCTTAAAACCAACGGCTATGTGAGTAAACCTATTGCTGGCCGTTGTGGCTTTAACATCAGTTTATTCGATGGTGAAGACGCCTTGATGGAAGAAACAGCGGGGCGTTTTTCCCATCAGGACCAAATCTTTCAAGCACTTTGGAAACTGCCCGACATTGAAGGCTACCGCTCACAAGTCTGTACTTTTTCCGTGGCTGGACACTATGCTGGCAGCTGTTTGCGCGTTGATCCAACATTGGTCATCACCAAAGACAGCGACTTAATGACCTTACGCGTGATAGAGAGTGATTCCCAAGCCTCTAAAACCTAACCGTTCAAGGTTGTCTTTTTTCGCTTAATAACCGCGTTTTTCATTCGCCTTCTGCTACAGAAGGCGATTTTTTTTGCACGCCTTTCCCTTCACCGCAGTCACTCTGGCGTTCCGACACGCAGCGATTATTTCTTGACTCCTATTCAGACTCGCTTTAGATTAATAAAAAACAAATATAACACGTGTAACATTTTTATTATGACAAACAGAATGATCCATCAAACCGAAGAAACTCGGGAAAAAATTATTCGCATCGCGGAAGGTCTTTTCATCGCCAATGGCTTTGCTAATACGCAAATGAAAGACGTTGCCCTCGCGATCGATATGAGCCGAAACACGCTTTATCGCTATTACCAAGACAAATACGACTTAGGTTTTGCCATTCTTGTGGTCACGCTTAAGCGCAAAGTCTGCCTCTATGATCGTATTATGGAGGACATAGAAGAGCATCAATTTCCGACCGTTCGAGAAGGTGTTTCCGTTTTACTCAACGCGTATGCAGACATCAAATACCAAGCAGATGACCGATTTATCGCGGAGTTCGATGGCTATTATGCTGGCTCCCGAATTCCCACTGAATTTCGTGACGAACTGACCAAAGTACTGCCAACCAACATCACCCAACGCCTTATTAACATTGTCTTGCAAGGACAAAGCGATGGCAGCATTCGCTCAGACATCCCTGCCGAATACCTAGCCGTGACGCTGTTTAACGCGGTTCCAACCTTTTTTCGACGAATGTTGCTTCGTCAAAATGCTCTGATGGAAATTGAAAGTGACGCCATTCCATTGCTCACACCTGTATTGATACAACTGCTGGTCGATGGAATGAAACCCGTAAAATAATCATTGATAAAGGATGAAAACAATGACAATTCAAGACATTCTTAGCGCGCTTACACTAGAAGAAAAAGCCCGACTCTGTACGGGAAAAGACTTCTGGAACCTGCACGGTATCGAGCGCTTAAACTTACCGTCGATCATGGTGACAGATGGTCCTCATGGTTTGCGCAAGCAAGCGGGCGAAGGCGATCATGTCGGTTTAAATGCCGCGGTGAAAGCCACGTGTTTTCCAACCGCGTCGGGGTTAGCCGCGTCTTGGAATGTCGAGTTGATTGAGAAAATGGGCATCGCGCTCGGCAAAGAATGCCGCGCCGAGAGCGTCTCTGTGTTACTCGGCCCTGGCGTCAATATTAAGCGAAATCCATTGGGCGGTCGTAATTTCGAGTATTTCTCGGAAGACCCATTGCTCGCCGGCGATATCGCCACCGCGTGGATCAAGGGTGTGCAAAGCCAAGGCGTTGGTACCAGCCTAAAACACTATGCGGTAAACAATCACGAACATTGCCGTATGACGGTCGATGCCATTGTTGACCAACGAACCCTGCGTGAAATGTATTTACCCGCTTTTGAAAAAGCCGTCACTCATGCGCAACCTTGGTCTGTGATGTGTTCTTACAACAAGATAAATGGCACGTACGCCGCAGAACACAAACAACTTTTGGACGACATTCTGGTCAAGGATTGGGGGTTTGAAGGCATTGTTGTCACCGATTGGGGCGCGAACAACGATCGCGTAGAAGGCATTAAAAATGGTCAGCATTTGGAAATGCCAAGCTCAGGTGAGCTCAATACCAAGAAAATCATCGCCGCCGTTGAACAGGGACAATTGTCGATGCAAGCGTTAGACACATCGGTCGCGCGCGTACTGGCATTAATCCTTAAATCTCAAGCCTCATTAGAAAGCGACAAAGTGCACGTTGACCTTAGCGAACACCATAAACTGGCCGCACAAATAGCTCAAGAAACCTGCGTACTGCTTAAAAATGAGGGTCTGCTCCCTATCAATATAGGAAAAAAGGTCGTCGTGATTGGCGCGCTGGCCAACAACACCCGTTACCAAGGCGCCGGCAGCTCTAAAATCAATCCATTCAAGCTAGAACAACCCTTGGATGAAATCAAAAAAATCTTCGGCGCCGACAACGTTAGTTACGCCGAAGGGTATCATCTTGACGATGTCGAAGACGCTGCTGTGCAAGCTAATGCCGTCGCTTTAGCAGAGCACGCTGACGTCGTGATTCTGTTTGCGGGTCTGACGCCAAAATACGAATCGGAAGGCTTTGATCGTCAACATCTGGATCTTCCTCCAGTGCAGCTCAATTTGATCACCGCACTGGAGAATCAACTGCACAAAACCGTGGTTGTCCTGCAAAATGGCGCCCCCGTTGTGCTGCCATTTGTCGACAAAGTTCCTGCGATTCTAGAAGCCTATTTAGGTGGGCAAGCGGGCGCATCTGCCATTGCTAACGTACTTTCTGGTGAGGTAAACCCGAGCGGTAAATTAGCAGAAACCTTCCCATTGCATCTTGATGATGTCCCTAGCCAGCCTTACTTTCCGGGTACCACCAAGCAGGTGCAATATCGAGAAGCCATTTGGGTAGGTTATCGTTATTTTGATACCACGAAAACCAGCACCCTTTTCCCATTCGGCCATGGTTTGTCTTACACCACGTTCGGCTATACCAATGTGCGTTTAACGGGAGATACATTCCACGATAACACGCTGACATTGAGCCACAACGACACGCTAAAGGTTACGGTAACCATAACAAACACGGGTGACCGAGCCGGTGCGGACGTCGTGCAATGTTACGTTGGCCAAAAAACACCGTCTCAACCTCGTCCAGAAAAAGAGCTCAAAGCCTTTACTAAAGTGTTCCTTGAGGCAGGCGAAAGCAAAGACATTGAGCTTGAACTTCACTACCGTTCGTTTGCTTATTGGAATACAGGGTTAGAAAAATGGGTGGCTGATAATGACAATTACCGCGTGCACCTTGGCGCATCGGTGGCTGATATTCGATACATTACTGAGTTTACACTGCAAACAGACACCCCGTTAACACCGCCCAATCCTGCGTTACAGGCGTATTTCAAACCAGCGGATCGTGACTTCCATGACGATGCCTTCACCGCATTATTGGGTTATGACATTCCTCCGCCAACGCCACTGCGCCCTTACCATATGAACTCTACCGTGGGTGACATCGCCGAAACCGAACTGGGTAAACCTTTGTTTGACGCCATGTTGGGCATGTTTACCGAGATGATGGGCGGCGATGCCAATGACTCTGCCGCTGAAGCAGACCGTTTAATGGCAGAAGCCATGGTCGTCGATATGCCGCTTCGAAATTTGCCAGTGTTTAATGCTCACCAATATTCCGAAGCACAAATAGCACAACTTATAAGCACATTAAATGGTGCTCAGTCCGAAGAAAATAACATGGCGTAATGCCTAGAAAACCCACAGGACGACACCCTCGTCTTGTGGGTTATTTGCCAAAACAATAAAAATAATGAGGTACAGGATGTCCAAATTACAATATGAAACAAGCCGTCATGAGCGGTTAAGCTATTACACGTTTTTCACCGGTCAAAATATTATCTATATGTTTGTGACCATTTTCTTAAGCATGTATTACACCTCGGTATTAGGGCTTTCCGCCGGCGCCGTTGGGTTAATCTTTCTCGTGGCTCGGGTGTGGGATGCGATAAACGATCCGATGCTGTCAATTCTCATCGAGCGCAGCCGCTTTAAAGGAGGAAAATTCAAACCTTGGATTAACGCCATTACGTGGGCTGTTCCCTTAGCGACCGTGTTGATTTTCGCTTTCGGAGATCAAATTGCACAACTCCCCATGGGTGTGCGTATTGCCTACGCTGGCATCACCTATATTTTATGGGGCATGCTTTACACCATTTCAGATGCGCCCGCCTATGCCATGGGCACCGTCATGACCATCAATAAAAGCGAGCGGAATACCATTTATTCCTATGTCCGTTTTGGTGGTTTTGCGGGCATGATCATTGCGATGGTTGGCGCGCCAATGTTAGTCGAAAAGCTGGGTGGCCAATGGATGATGTCTGCCATCATCATGTCGATTATTGCGATGTTATTGATGATGACAATTCGAAAAGTCAAAGAGCGCCATGTGGTGGATCAAGCGGTGCCTAGCTTTAGACAAATACTTTTTGCGGTGAGTGGCAATAAATACCTGCTGCTGTTTCTTGTGTCTTACGTTTTCATTGGAGGGGCAAACTTTGCGTTCACCTTGATGCCTTTCATTGCACGAGATGTCTTTAATGATTCGGCACTCACCAGTCTGCTGTTGTTTTCTATTATTGGCCCCGCCATGCTCGCTTCACCGCTGGTGCCGGTTAGCATTAAGTATTTTGGAAAAATTGCCACGTTTGCTGGCGCAACCTTCATATTATGCTTGCTGTCATTGATCACTTGGATCGTAGGTTATGCGAGTTTAGAAACATTCATTGTATTGAATATGTTGAAAGCCATCGCGTTGGGTGTGACGTTAATCATGCCCAATATTTTGATCGCAGACTGCATTGAGTACAACTATAAGAAATGTGGTCAACGCTTAGAAGCCATCGCTTTTGCGACACAGACCTTTTCGAATAAAGCGACGATGGCCGTGGGTGGTGCAGTAGCCATGGGTTACCTTGCGTTAGTGGGGTTTGTTCAATCTACGGGCGGCGTTGTTGTTCAACAACCACCACAAGTCGTAGAAGGAATGTGGGACGTGCTGAACCTTGGCCATGCGATTGGCGCCGCGATTGGCTTGGCCATTTTCCTATTGGGCTACAAAATCACAGACTCAATGCTGGCGAACCTCAAACAAGATATTGCTCTTGCTACAAAAAGCGTTCCAGAACATACGTCGATTGTCGCCAAATAATCGACCGTTTTTACATAGACACCATGAACGTATAGGTGGAGGTAAATAATAAAGTTAGGAAAAAGAACAATATCGCCAGAAAAGGGAATAACCAGCGGTATTGTTCTTACCTTTAACTATGTATTAGAACGAATAGTTAAAACGAACACGTGCCGCGGTTGTTTTATCATTTGCGCCAGTGGCAACTTTATCCGCGGTGGAGTAGGAGCCTGCTAATGTAACTGTCGCATTTTCAATGTCTAATACTGGCATTGTGTAAGCAACATACGTCGTTAGCAAGGACGGATCATTGCCTGTTTTGTTATCAACATTCGATCCAATCACACCCAAACCAAAATTCCCATAGGTCATGTTTGCCGCAAAAGAAGATACCTTCTGATCGGTATTATCATCGTCCATGAAAGCAGCAGAAAGATTAACGTTCGCAGCGGCAACATCAAAATTTGCCGTTAAAGCATAACCGGATTGACTAACATCGCCACCCGCCGTTAAGTCGTACTTAACGCTTTCAAAACCAGCCGTGAACGTTGCAGCATCCGTGATAAACGTAACAGATGGGCGAACACCTGAGATAGCGGCCGTATCATCACCCGCTGTATCATCATCACCAAAAATAGTATCAATTTCGAATTTTACGTTTTCACTCGCATTGAAATGGAAAGCAATTTGTCCACCATCATCACCAGCACGGCCACGTACTTTATTCGCTTGATAAACATCAACATTAGCAACGTGTTCGACCATGGTGTCTTTACCAAGCGGAAATAGATTCACCCCTTCAAAACGACCAAGCTGGACATCCCAAGCATTATTGCCCAGCTGGATAAAAGCATCGTCAACGGTTGCTTCACCATCCGTATTTAGCAGAACAGTTCCTTTACCTGCGAAGAAGTTATCACCTGCAGTATGTTTACTGTATGCATTCAACTCAACACGACCATTTTGGTCATACGTCGTATCGCCTTCCGCCTTAGAAATAGCATCGGTATTTAACTCGAAATTAGCATCAAAAGAAGGGGCGGCATGAGCAGCACTGACAGACAAGATACTGCTAATAATAGCAGTATGTAGAATAGTTTTTTTCATGATTATCAGACCTAAATGTATGTTGTTTTTATAATAAATAGAGCTTGTCAAAAACATATGTTTTCAAAAACAATGATACATTTTGGTAATTTTATTACAACTAAATGCAGTTGATAATTATTCTTATTTTTTACTTAATTCCTAAAAATAAAAATAACAAATCTTAATTTATTGTTAAATAACAATAAAAATACGAACCTGATTAGATGATAAAAAACAATAAGCAAAAAATAAGAATATAATTTTCAATCTTCTCTTTATTTGGTTATTTAATTACATAAATAGATGTCAGTAAATCCGAGCTAGATAGAAAGAGTGGCACAATAACTCATGCTCTGAATGAAGGTGTATTGCCACCTTAGTCTCGCCCTTTAAACACCTCGACTTGTGCCATCTCAAAGACTCATGCAGACTGTCGCGCATCGACAATAAACCACAACTTAGGTCTGCCCTATGAAATGCCCTCATTGCGAAGCAAAACTGCCGTTCTCAACCGTTAAAAAAAGCCTGCGCCGAGCGCAAGTTTGTCGAAATTGTACGGAAGGCTTTACACTCACCATTAGCATTAGTCGTATGTTTTTACTTTTACTTCCCGTGGCTTTCAGCTTATTCATGATCAGACCGATTAGCCTTCACTGGGGAATCGATCCCACTTTCTTCTCAGCCTTAATCGTCGTGCTGTATGGGCTATCGTGTTTAACCATACGAAAGCGGTCACTTTGATAGGTTACGCCATACAATGGCACAGCCTTCACCTTTTACTTCATCATACAAAGTAAATAATAAGGCCGACCTCTTTTATGCAATGCTACACTAGCGCCATTATTCAGCGCCTTTTATAACCAGCGAGATACCCATGAGTTTTACCTCTTTAGGACTTCTTAAAGAAATCACCGATGTCATAGATGAATTAGGCTATGCAATTCCCACCCCCATTCAGCAAGCCGCCATTCCAGCCGTACTCGCACAGAAAGATGTCATGGCTGGCGCCCAAACAGGGACGGGGAAAACGGCGGCGTTTGCCTTGCCTCTTCTACACAAAATACTACAAGCTAAAAGCACAAATGATGCCCCTCGAATCCAGGTTCTTGTGTTGACGCCCACTCGTGAGCTTGCACAACAAGTCCATGCTAGCTTTGTAAAATACAGCACGAATCTCCCCATAAAGTCCGTTGTCGTTTATGGCGGTGCGAGCATTAATGTACAACTTGATGCGCTAAGAAATGGTTGTGATGTATTGGTCGCAACACCGGGGCGATTGCTTGAATTGGTCATGAAAAAACTAATTGATTTAAGCGCCGTGCAAACCTTGGTCTTAGATGAAGCCGACCGAATGCTCGACATGGGCTTCATTATCGATATTCAAAGAATACTGAAGACCCTCCCTTATAAGCGGCAAACGTTGTTCTTTTCCGCCACCTTTAATGACGATATTTTTGCACTCAGTAAAGTCTTATTAAAAGACCCTCAACTCATTGAGGTCGACAATCGCAATACAACGGCAACTCAAGTTGAGCAAACCATTTATGCCGTTGATAAAGATCGAAAAAGCGCGCTTTTATCGTATTTAATTGGCTCAAAAAACTGGCAGCAAGTACTTATATTTACTCGTACTAAACAAGGCGCAGATGAATTAGCAAAAGAAATGCAGAAAGACGGGGTAGCGACCCAATCTATTCACGGTGATAAATCTCAAGGGGCACGCGATCGTGTCTTAGCGGACTTTAAGGCTGGCAAAGTGCGAGCACTAGTGGCAACCGATGTCGCAGCACGAGGCATCGACATTGAACAGCTACTATATGTAGTGAATCACGAACTACCTTATAACGCAGAAGATTACATTCATCGAATAGGCAGAACAGGACGCGCTGGCGCAACGGGGCTTGCCATTTCCTTAGTCTCTGAAAAAGAGCGCTATTTACTCACCGATATCGAAAAACTCGTCGGTGAGCAATTTGTTCCCCAGTGGTTGCCAGGATTCGAACCTGATTTAAATAAAGTAGATAGCCCTAGTAAAAAGCGTGAGCCGTCTAAAAAAGAACAAAGAGCAAAAGCGCTTGGCTTACATTCTTCAAAAGATAAAAAGCCAAAGAAAAAGCGCCGTTAGACCATTCATAACCAAACTACCCTGAATGTAGACTTAGCACGGCTACGGATAGTACTTCTGTAGCCGTTTCTTATTAAACAACCCTCTATTATCCCCACACCATAAAATACCAATCGAATCTGATCATCTCACTCTTGCCTACTTCTCGTTTGGTTTTGCTAAAACCCTCCGACTGTCGCTTCACATTATCAAAAACACAAAGCAATCCTGTTTTACTCATCACTCTATCCCCCTCGATCAGTCTATTTCTCTATTTAATGCCCCTGCCAGACTACGGCATGAAAAAAATACGGGAAACACATCAATTTCATCTAAACCCACCCCCTCTTATAACCTTTTATTTAAAAACCACACTCGATCGTCACCAAGAGTGAAAAACACCTATTTTTTGATGAAAAACGGCAGCTTCATTTCAAATAAAATCAATAAATCAACTGTAAAATTATTGTCAATTTACACAAATACACGTACTATTTACGGAACACTCTACACCGTAGTTTTTAGCTTAATGGAATATTTATATACCAAAAGGTAATAAGAAATGATAAAAAGCAACGCCGAATTTCTGGACGCCGCATCCGAAAGAGAATGTGCTTTTTATGTGGATTATTTACTGAAAAATATAAGAAGCGCTTCGATAAAAAACTTACGTGGTAACTCGCCAACAGAACGCGTAAATAAACTGAATGAAGAGTTAGACAATCTCATTAAGAAAAACCGGGCTCCTCAGAATTTTTCAACTCAAATGCGCTCTGCTTTTAAATCCACTCAACTTCCTTCCAGTTATTTTCGATGGCTAGATAAAAAAGATGAACGGTTGTGTAACTGGGCTTGGTGTTATCTAAAAGGCAAAACCAAGAAAACAGAAACCGACCTAGAAAAAGACGTCATTAAAGACAGCGAGCTGCTGTTACTGGCAGAAAAAGCCTTTACTATAGAAAGAGAAAACGCGGCAGACAGACAAAGCGATGTTCTTACCGCTTTTTATGACGGTGAAGCGGACGCTCAACAACAACAAGACATCCTTGATCATCTTAAAAGTAAATGGCAGGACATACGTACAAATGAAGGCATAACGCATTGGTTCGAAGAAAATAACCCTTCCCAATGGGCTTGGGCCTGGTCTTACCTCCAAAACATCACGCAACGACCGCTAGAACCCGCTTGGATACCAAGCAACGATTCAGAAAAAAAAGCAGCGGTTATTGCTACTATCGATTTATCTGATAACGTAGACCGTAAAGCACTCGTCATTGATAAAATGAAGAAGGCGTGGAGTCAGAAAAAATTTCGAGAAAAATCGAGTGGTAAAAAGCCTTACAGCATCAGTATGACGCTAAATACAAAGCAAAAACTAAATGCATTGGCAGAGGAAAAAGGTATGAAAATCAATGATATGGTTGAATATCTAGTCAAAAATGAATATAAAAAACGTAATTTCAATGAATAGCCCTAATGATGAAAGGGTAAAAATGATTTCGCCTCACCAGAAATATAGTCTAATTTCTATTTCTGGTAGTTTCATTTGTCATCTAATCACTGTATAACGAGCCGCATGAAAATCCCTAAAAGAATACAACCCCTCATCGAAGATGGCTTAATAGACGAAGTCCTTCGACAATTAATGAGCGGAAAAGAAGCGACTGTCTATGTAGTACGCTGTGGATCAGAAATCCGCTGCGCGAAAGTCTATAAAGAAGCCGGTAAACGCAGTTTCAAGCAAGCTGTGCAATACAGAGAAGGTCGAAAAGTTCGCAATAGCCGACGCTCACGAGCAATGGAAAAAGGCTCTAAGTTTGGTCGAGACGAGCAAGAGAATCTTTGGCAAAATGCAGAAGTGGATGCGCTATATCGTTTAGCCGCTGCCGGTGTTCGTGCACCTACGCCTTACGGTTGCTTTGATGGCGTCTTGCTAATGGAGCTTGTCACTGACGACAGTGGCGAAGTAGCACCTCGCCTGAATGATGTGGTGCTTAGTGAAGAACAAGCCAAACGAGATCATGACACCATAATCAAAGACATTGTACGCATGCTGTGCGCTGGCTTAATTCATGGTGATTTATCTGAATTCAACGTACTGGTTGATTCCCATGGCCCTGTCATCATTGACTTACCTCAAGCCGTTGATGCTGCCGCCAATAACAATGCGGAATGGATGTTAGAGCGCGATATCAATAATATGCGTAACTATTATGGTATGTCTGCGCCCGAATTGCTTGAAACGAAATACGCCAAAGAAATTTGGTCATTGTTTGAAGCTGGCAAGCTAACGACAGAAACCGTACTAACTGGTTTATTTGATGAACCAACCGAAGAAGCCGACGTAGACTCTGTCCTGACGGAAATTAAAGAAGCGTTTGAAGAAGAACAAGAACGCTTGGCTCGAATCAACACGGCAAATGACGACGAAGATTAGTGTTAAAATCCTTCGCGACTGCGTTCTGATTTTAACTAAAATAGATACAGATTTTCCGCATTAACCTAAGAGAGCAACAGCCATGGCTTTTGCTCTCTTAGCCGCCTCTAGGTCACCCGCAACATAGGCTTGTGAAATCGCCCCTTCTTTTAATACACTGATGCTTTGTGCCAAATCCGATGGCGCCAACGCTGACGAACAACCAACCAGATTAGCTTGAATAAAAGACGTAATATT
>TARA_R110001599_G_scaffold43631_14_pt1 | contig 27421 bp, 32 predicted proteins | sample TARA_R110001599 | Tara Oceans TARA_R110001599 (sample SAMEA4398360) | marine metagenome | biome: Polar Biome; feature: [MES] marine water layer (ENVO:01000295) within the mesopelagic zone...; material: water (ENVO:00002006), including particulate matter (ENVO:01000060) such...
ATTCGGATACCTGCCGCCTATTCGGGCCTTTACGGTATGAAAGGCACCCATGGACTGGTGCCATACAGTGGTATCATGCCTATCGAATCCACCATCGACCATACCGGCCCGATGACGGCCAACGTCGCGGACAACGCGTTGATGCTGGAAGTGCTGGCCGGTGCCGACGGGCTTGATCCACGACAGTGTAACGTGCAGACGGCCAAATATACCGATGCGCTGGACAAGGACGTTAAGGGGCTCAAAATAGGTATTCTGAAGGAAGGCTTCGGCCACGACAGTTCCGAGAAAGACGTCGATGAAAAGGTCCGCGCTGCGGCTGACCTTTTGCGCAAGAACGGTGCCACCGTCGAGGAAGTATCGGTCGAGATGCACAAGCTTGGTCCGGCAATCTGGTCACCTATCGCTCTGGAAGGTCTGCAATTTCAGATGATGAACGGCAACGGTCTGGGAATGAACTGGAAAGGCCTGTATACGACTTCGCTGCTGGATCACCTTGCGGGTTGGCAAAACCGGGCCGACGAGCTTTCGGATACGTTGAAGATCTCGATGCTTGTGGGTGAATACGGCATCCGCCATCATCGCGGGCACTTTTATGCCAAGGCACAGAATCTGGCGCGCAAGCTGAAGGAAGCCTATGACGAAGCCTTGGACAGCTATGATCTGCTGCTGATGCCAACCTTGCCGATGAAGGCGACAAAGCTGCCCGAAGCGGGTGGTCCGCGCAAGGATATCCTGTCGCGAGCGTTCGAGATGTTGCCCAATACCGCCCCCTTCAACGTGACCGGACACCCGGCAATGGCGATCCCTTGCGGCATGTCGGGCGGTCTTCCCGCAAGCATGATGCTGGTGGGCAAATTCTTTGACGAGGCCACAATATACCGGGCCGCATCCGCATTCGAGGGTTTCGGCGACTGGAAAAAGATGTAAGCGCCCTCAGGAGCAAGCAAGCCTCTTTCGGTCACCAGTGCAGCGGCAAAACGGACTGGTCATGTTAGATTGCCGATCGTAAGCCACAATCTCCAAATGCCCGCCTTGATAAACAGGCGGGCATTTTGCTTTTCGGTTTTTTCACGAAACGGCCCTTCGCTAACTTCGGCACCTCAACCCAAATGATGCGTACACCGCATGGTCGGCATGGGGTCGGCGCAAGACTATGGTTTTCTGCCCAAGGCCCCTTCCAGCATTTCAAGCAACGCCAGCAGGCTCAATTGCCGCACCTTGTCGCGCCCTTGCGCACCCCAATTTTTGGCTTGGTGAACCGTGGAACCGCCGCGTCGGCAAAGTGCCATGTGAACCAGACCTGCCTTATCTTCCGTATCGGCTTCTCCGGCAAAACCAGTGACGGCGACGGCAATATCGGCGTTTGACCGCATTACCGCGCCTTCGGCCATCGCCAGCGCCACTTCTTTGCTGACGGCACCTTTTTCTTCCAACAGCTTCGGATCGACGCCCAAAAGTGCCACTTTCGCTTCTTCCGAGTATACGACGAACCCCCGGTCAAAGGCATGAGAGCAGCCTTCGATATCAGTAAAAAGCGCAGCGACAAGTCCGCCAGTGCAGCTTTCTGCCGTTGAGATGCACCAATTTCGGTCGGTAAGGTTTCGCATCACTGCAGTAGCACGTGCCGCGACTTCGGTCGTTGATGAGAGGTCTTTCAACATTTTCATTTCCTGATGCTTCGCAATAGTGCGCTGGAAAACAACATTGGGCCCCTGACATGTCCTTTAACCTCCGACCAATGTTCCGCCGTTGGGATGCAGGACCTGGCCGGTCATGTAAGACGAATCCTCACAGGCCAGAAATAAAAGAGCCGGTGCGACCTCATTAGGTTGTCCCGGTCTGCCGAGAGGTGTGTTTTCGCCAAAACTCTCGACTTTGTCGGGCGGAAACGAAGCCGGTATCAACGGGGTCCAAATCGGACCCGGAGCGACACCGTTCACCAAGATACCCTTCGGCGCAAGCTTACTGGACATCGCACGCACAAAGGCAAGAATGGCCCCCTTGGTTGACGCATAGTCAATAAGCAGATCCTGACCTTTAAACGCGGTAACGGATGTGACGCAAATGATACGCCCCCCTTCCTTCATATGTGGCAAAGACAGTTGCGTCATAAAGATCGTGCCAAATATGTTGGTTCGAAACGTACGTTCTATCTGATCTTCGTCGATATCCTCGGGATCTTCCTGCGCGTGTTGCTCTCCTGCGTTGTTAACCAGAATGTCTATGGTACCAAATTGATCGACTGTCTGCTGAACCGCATCTTTGCAGAACGCTTTTTGACCGATATCCCCCCTCAGCAGAATTGCTTCGCTTCCTTCGGCCTCAATGAGGTCCTTGGTCTTTTCGGCATCCGTGTCCTCGTCACGGTAAACAATCGCTATTTTTGCGCCTTCTTGCGCATAGAGTACGGCTGTCGCGCGACCGATCCCGGAATCGCCGCCCGTTATCAAAGCTACTTTGCCCTTTAACCGGTCAGATCCTTTATACCGAGGGTGGTACTCCGGCTTTGGGGTCATCTCATTCTCGATGCCAGGCTGACGCGTTGTGGCGTTATGGTCAATTTGTCCAGACATTCTAATCGTTCCTTTCAATTTGCCTATATTTCGAAAAAACAACGCGGACCGTTTGAGGTTCCCGGAGCGCGCAGCCGCCAGCGGATTATTGCGCTGACCCTCTCGCGGCGAAGGTTTCGAGCGCGGACACGAGCACCTGTACCCGTCACGGTTTCGGGCGGATTTGAAGTATCACACACACCAACTGAAATTTGGGATTGTGCCGGCGATAATGTCATCAAAGGATGGTGTAGGACAAACCCTTCAACAGCGCATTACCGGCGTTTGAAGCGACTATGGGGTGCAAGACGAACTCGCCTGCTCCCTGCTCATCCCTCACGAGATCCGCGTTTCACAGCCAAGTTAATAGAGGCGCGGCGGATGGGGATACCAGCGCCTAATTGCGGGGACTCACCCACAAGCCAGATTGGCGAGCAAATTAAATGTGATCGTCATGAAACATCTAAGCAATCTACAGACAATCGCGCCAAGCAATGTTTGCGAAAGCTTTTGGACATCGACGCGGTAACGCAAGGCTTCAGGCCGAGTATGGCTACATATGGCCGATCAAATGAGGTCGGCGGGCCTCCCTCCCGCCTCCCTAGCTAGGTCAGGGATGTTTTCGCCTCTTGTTCTGACCCAAAGTGAACTTCACCTCTAAACACCTCGCCCAAACGATGGGTGTTAGTGCCTAAAAATTGAGCGACATGATTGTATTTCACACCACTTAGCCGCAGCATCCAAGCCGTAACGGCTTCACGATAACTTAACGACTTGCGTTCAATTGTGATTGGATTTAGTTCGATACCCGTTATAGGGTGCTTGATAGTTGCCATGGGATATACCCTCCTTTGGCGACTGTGACTTCGAAATGGTGCAATCATTTCCAAGTCGGACCACACACAAGGCCGTGTGGGATAGCCAGCTGGTATGGCGACTGCGAATCGCTGTCCCAGCTTGGCTATAATTCTCCCGTACTTCTTGGCTATCTGTCAAGATATATACGAGAACAGTGTGTGAACATCTACGGCTTGTGTTCATACCGCCTATAGCTAACTGCCTTCCAGTCGCGAGAAACAGCCGCATCGAACACGATAGAAAATACGATCCACGACATGATCTTTCAGCACTGGGCTGATACCGCCCCGCCGCGTTCGAACACGAGGTGGCTTTAACGCGCCACGGCTGCGGCCCGCCCGTGCGACGGGTCCTATCATTGTCAGGACGTCTTCGGTTTATACCGGCTTGGTTTGTCGAAGCTTCCGCAAAATCGGCGGACGTACTTAGCCCTGCCATCAGAGGGGGCGGGTCCAACGTGCTGACCGTGCGATTTCTCTCGGCGGACGATCCAGATAGCGAGCAGAGATCCGCGGTCGCGGGCTCTGTCATTGCGGCCATCCAGTCGGGCGCTGAGCTCTAATTTATCATTCAGGACGTATGATCTGCGTGAAGTCACTAGGCATCGTGCAGTCAAACTGCCAGATAAGAGAGCATAGTCGGTGCTTATCACGTAGAGGGGTGTCAAGGCCGCACCGTCTCGCGTTGCGTTTGCTTGATATTTTGGAGCGTTGAGCTTTATGAATGATCCAGTCGTTCCATTTGACCTGACACGGATGTTTTTCGGAACAGACCCCACGCTGTTCTATCTTGAGATAGTTTTTCGGATTTGCGCGGTCTATGCCTATGCGCTGCTGCTGATACGGTGGATCGGCGGGCGAAGCATCGCTCAGATGTCAACGGTGGAATTCTTGCTCGTCATCGCGCTGGGTTCCGCCGTCGGCGACGCAATGTTTTACCCCGAAGTGCCTCTTCTTCATGCGTTTCTGGTCATCACCGGCGTTGTCGGGATAAATAAGATCCTCGATCTTTTGATCTTCCGTTATCGATCGGTCGAAAAGCTTATAGACGGCCTAACCACCGAGGTTATTCGGGATGGGGTAATCAATTTGCAAACCCTACGAGATAACAAAATCGGCAAAAGTGAACTTTTCGAAAACTTGCGTGAACATGGCTATGTCAATCTCGGCCAGGTAAGAAAAGCCTACCTCGAGTCCTCAGGCCGCTTCAGCTTCTTTCGGGCGAGACCATCGCGACCCGGACTGCCAATTGAACCTGCATGGGATGTTTTCACCCCCGAGATATGCGACTGGACCTCGGAGGCCGGGAAAAATACGTTGCTGGCCTGCCGCAATTGCGGAACGCTCGTCGAAGCGGCTGCCAATACGCCAGACGTTTGCCCACATTGCAGCGCCACAGTCTGGACGGCTGGGAGATTGCCTGAACGCGACGAGCAATAGCTGTCGAGCTCCACCTCTAGTTGTGTCGCCGCATCTATCGCGAGGATCATGAGCGTCATCGCTTACTAAGTACCGAGGCAGCGGCCATTGCACACAGGATTGGCTGTATTACCAGGACCTCCTACGGATGTACGAGACCCACCTTGCCAAACTGCAAAATCTGATGGGCCGCGGATCCCGTGCCTGAACTCAAGATGGAGGATCGGCGACACAACCTCGGGTTGGGAATGTGACCCGCGCGCTCCGGGCGATGACAGTGATGATCGTGCCCCCGGTCGCGGCCCTGGATGGGCCTTCTGTCCTCTTTGGGATGGTCGTTATTCGGGGTTCCGCGAGATTGGGCAAAGGACGGCCTTTGGCCTGATCTCGACGGAGGCGTTTCCCCCATACCTATGACGGGGTTGTCAGGTCCATGGACCGGAATTTTTGCCATTGCGTACTTTCGGAACCCGGCTGCGGGACACAGGTGGGACGACAGTGCCCGACGAGCGCCCGCTTGGCGCGGACATCGCGCGCAAGGCGGCTATGCGGTTTTCGGTCGCGGGATGGGTCGCAAAAAGACTATCGTATTTATGGGCGTGTAGCGGGTTGATGATAAACATATGCGCCGTCGCCGGATTGCGCTCTGCCGCGTGATTGTCGATGCGGGCCGCGCCCATTGCGATCTTCTCCAGCGCCGATGCCAGCCAAAGCGGCTGACCACAGATTTCGGCCCCCGCTTTGTCAGCGGCATATTCCCGCGTCCGGCTGATCGCCATCTGCACCAATGCTGCCGCCATCGGCGCAAGGAACATCATCAGCAGCGTGCCGATCAGCCCCAGCCGCTCCCGCGATCCGCCAAAGAAGATCGCGAAGTTCGCCAACATCGAGATCGCACCGGCGAAGGTCGCTGTGACGGTCATGATTGCGGTATCGTGATTGCGGATATGCGCCAGCTCATGCGCGATGACACCCGCCAGCTCCTCCCGCGTGAGGCTGCGTATCAGGCCCGATGTCACCGCCACCGCCGCATTTGCAGGGTTCCGCCCGGTGGCAAAGGCATTGGGTTGTGGCGTATCGATCAGGTAGACCTTGGGATCCGGCATGCCCGCGTTCCGCGCGAGCTCTACCGTCAAGGCGTGCAAACCGAACCGGTCGCCGGGAGCCACAGGCTGTGCGTTGTGCATGCGCAGGACCATGCGGTCCGAATTCCACCACGTAAACGCATTCATTGCCGCCGCAACAACCAGCGCGATCAGGGCACCACCGGAACCGCCGATCAGATAGCCTACGCCCATGAAAAGCGCAGTCATTGCCGCCATCAGCATCGCTGTCTTTACATAGCCCATCCTGTTCTCCCGAACTTCTATATTACGAACGTAACAGACATATGGGTAGGGATTTGACCTGTGCAAGTACGGGCGATTGCCACACGAAACCAGTGAGTTTCGCAAGCGTGCCGCTTCGGTCGCGGCCTGGTCTGCTTTCCCATTCGTATCTTGTTTAGCTTTTCGGAGCACGGGGACTTTCGTGCAGCAACTCCGATTTTTTCGGTGCGCCAAGGGCTGGCATTTTCAGGTCAGCATCAGCGCTGAAACGCGACGCTGCACCACTGGATTGTGATCTCCGCCCTCACAGGTCGCCCCTTCGGATCTCGAATTGATTTGGGGGCGTTTCCACCCGGGCCGTAGCGGATGCGGAAGACACGCAGATGAGTCAGATAAGGTACCACTTCGGCTCAAAAAACGGCATGATCCTTGCGCTCTACCAGCACATGACCGAACAGTTTCTCGCGCGGCAGACACGTCTATTTACTGATCCTACCGTTCCCCTCTCACGGAAATGGGCGAAGTCGTGCGATTTTCTTGATGCCGATTTTGATGACGGGCACGTGCGCGTTGTTCAGGAGCTTATTGCGGTGGGCTGGTCCAATCCGCAAATCGGCGACGCAGTGCGTGCGTCACTGGTTCAATGGCGGGATCTGCACGTCGGCCTTGCGGAGGAGTTTGGGAATAAGATCGGCGGCTTAGGGCCGTTTAACGCCCAAGACATTGCCGCCCTTGTCGGCACAGCCTTCATCGGCGCGGAAGCGTATCTATTGCTGCGTTGCGAGACCGAAGAAGTCCTGACCTGCCACTGGACTTTCACCAGCTGGAACCGGAGCCCTTTGGGTTGATACGCCGATTGGCGCAGGTGGAGCAACGTACATCCGCGCGTAGCTTTCAGATGGCGCATCGTGGCTATCGATTGCGGTGATGAAGTGTTCGGCGAACGCCTCGGGGGTCTGATAGCCAAGCTCCGTATGCGGTCTTGTTTTGTTAAAGTCAGTGTCCCAGGTCCGGATCACAGCGCGGGCGTGCGCCATATTCCGGAACATTGTCTCGTTCAAAAGCTCGTCACGCATGTGGCCAATGAAGCATTCCACGTTCCCGTCCTGCATTGGTCTTCTCGGCGCGTCCCTTGATCCGCGCCCACAGTTGGCGGGACGTCTCGGACCTGTCTGCGCCCGGACCAGAGACGATAACAAATCGGCACTGGGGGCTTTGGGCATGGAGCGCCTTAGCCGCGGCAGTCACAAAGCCATGCTCGATCCGTGTGAACTCCTCCGCGGTATGTCCCGAACTTGGCGATCCCAAGGCCCAGAAACAGGCATCGATCCCGGCGAACTCCCTCGAGATGGCCGAGAAATCCTCGAAATCCCTGTGCAAGATCTTGCGTAGCTTGGGGTGGGTGCGGCCGCTCGAACGGCGCAGAATGCAGATCACTTCCGTGATTTCCGGATGATCCAGACATTCGAGAAGGGCACCCGACCCCCAGGTGCCGGTCGCGCCAAAGATGAGAATACGTTTGGTCGTGTGTTGTCCGCTGATTTGCTGACCGGCATGCTGCCGCCACGAATTGCACAGCTGAGCTGAGAAAATTCTGTGCCCTGCTGGGGGTCCTTTAACACTCCAGCCCGGTCGCCAGTGAACACGTTGATCCCTCTGCCATCGACAACTGCTGCCTGTAATCCTGAAGTCGGGCGTTGGCGTTGCTGTCGATGAGGATAAGAACCGTGAACAAGGCGATGGCGGTGATCAGGCTCGCGCGCCAATAAGGCCCGTCGAGGAAGGGGACCGCCAGTGCGCAGAGCGCGAGGAGCGCCGGGAATACCTTGAAGGCCGCGATGCGATAGTCATTCAGCACCTTGTCGGCGCGGGTGATCTCGGAAGCGATAAAGCCGGCGGCGTCCCCGCCAAAGGCCGCCGGGACAGCGGCGAGCCGGGCCTGCGCGGGGAAGAACAGGCCCACGCCGAGGATCAGCAACAGCCCGGCCGCCACCAGCATCGGGACCGTAAAGGCCCGTGCCAGGTCGGTCGTGGCAAGCTGCCGAAATCCCAGACCTGCCAGCCCGAATGCCAGTCCGAAGGTCATGAACGCAACGGTTGAGAGCAATTCGAACCGAGCCCAGTCGGAAGCGGTCTTGACGATGTCCATGGTGTTACCTTTCGATTGGAGGGATGGAATCGCGGTGGGTCCGATTGTCTCGGCGCTTCCCCGGGTGCCAGGTTACAGCTGCCAAGTGAAGCCGGTGTCCGTCTCGGACCGCTCCCAGAGCCGGGCCATGATCGGTTTGTCGTAGGCGTGGGCGTTCAGCGTGCAGCGGCCCACCGGACCGACGAACTCGCGGGTGCCGGTCGGGCCATAGAACGCGCGCTGCTCGGTCAGCGCCTCTTCGGTTGCGCACATGACTTCCGGATAGGCCCCCTGCTCAGCGGTCTGAACCATCGGCGTCTTGGTCATCAGCCACCAGATCGCGCGCATGGTCCGGCTACCACTGGTCGAGATCAGCGAGGTCGCGGACGATCCGGGGTGACAGACGAAAACCTCGACATTCCGGCCGGCCGCCTTCGCCCGATCCTGTAGTTCATAGGCAAACATCATCTGCGCCAGCTTGCTCTGGGAATAGGCGGTGTTCGCGCCATAGCCCTGCTCCCAGTTCATGTCATCGAAGTGGATCGTCTTCAGGCCGAGGTTGTAGCCGAGACTGGCGACGACGACGATCCGCCCCTGCGACTGCTCGATCCGGTCGAACAGCATGCCGCAGAGGATGAAATGGCCGTAATGGTTGGTGCCGAGCTGGCTCTCGAAGCCGTCGGGGGTCAGCTGGCGCGTCGGCACCTGGGCGATGGCGGCGTTGCAGATCAGCGCGTCGATGCGCGGTGTGGTTTTCAGCACCTCCTCGGCGGCGGCGCGGACCGAGGCCTGCTCGGCCAGGTCCATGCGGATGAAGCGCACGGGCGCGGCGTCGCCGAATTCCTGCTTCAGTTCGCTAACGGCGGCGGTGGATTTCTCGGCGCTGCGGTTTAGCATCAACACTTCCGCGCCCTTGCCGAGCAGGATGCGCGCGGCCTGAAAGCCCGCGCCGGCATTGGCACCGGTGATCACATAGGTCTTGCCGGCGAGGGTGCCGAGGCGTTCGGGCGTCCAGCCCTTGTGTCCGAAAGTCGTGTCAGCCATCTGTCTGATCCTTGGTATGCGTCTATGGAGGGGGCTCCCGGGTCTGTTCCGGGCACCGTGTCTTTGCGTCAGTCGTGAAGCTGGCTGAACAGCGTGTCACCGCGCCGCCAGACCGGCAGGTAGCCGGGGTATTCGGGCTTGAGCGCGCTGACCTCGTCGAGCCGCGCCATCTCTGCGTCGCTCAAGCTGATGTCTGCGGCATTCAAATTGTCGACCAGCTGGGCTTCCTTGCGGGCACCGACGATTACGCTGGTGACGCCGTGCCTGTGCAGCAGCCAGGCCAGGGCGATCTGCGCGACCGAGGCATCCTTTTCCTCGGCGACCTGCGCCAGCGTCTCGATGATGTCGCCCCCCTGCTCCTTGGCGACTGGCGGGAAATCAAAGGCGGCGCGGCGGCCGGAGCCATCGGCATCGCGGGTGTATTTGCCGCTCAGGAAACCGCTGGCCAGCGGGCTCCAGATAAAGGTGCCGAGACCGAGGTCGCGCACGGCGGGAATGATCTCGCGCTCAAGCTCGCGGCCGACGAGGCTGTAGTAGGACTGCGCCGAGACAAAGCGCTCGGTACCCAGAAGCCGCGCCATGCCGTCCGCCTTGGCAATCTGCCAGCCGGCAAAGTTCGACAGGCCGATGTAGCGCACCTTGCCCTGCCGCACGAGGTCATCGAGCGCGCGCAACGTCTCTTCCAGCGGCGTGGTGACGTCGAAATTATGCACCTGGTAGAGGTCGATGTAATCGGTGCCCAGCCGTTTCAGGCTGCCCTCCACCTCGCGCATGATGGCCAGCCGGCTGGTGCCCAGATCGTTCGGGCCGGTTGTCATGGTGTTGCAGAGCTTGGTGGCGATGAGGTTGTCCTGGCGGCGCGACCCCAGCGCCACGCCCAGCATCTCTTCCGAGACACCCGAGCTGTAGACATTGGCGGTATCGAAGATGTTGATACCCGCCTCGATGGCCAGATCGACCATGCGGGTGGCGAGCTCCTGCCCGGTGGCACCCACCAGATCGGCATAGCTGCCGCCCTCGTTGTCGAAGGTCATGGTACCCAGCGTCAGTTCGGAGACATAGAGACCGGAATGTCCAAGCTGCTTGTATTTCATCGTGCTGTCCTCTGCGCCGCGGCGCTTGCGTTTGTAAACTGTGGTGTTTACATAGAGGGGAAGGTGCCATCAGTAAACCCCCGTGTTTACATTTTTCCGGCCAAGCGGGGTATAACCGATGAAACTCACTGAAAAGAAACGAAAAGATATTCTGGAAGCCGCGATCCAGGAGTTCCGCGAACAGGGGTTTCCGTCGGCGCGGGTGAACAGAATCGCCGAACTGGCCGAGGTCTCGAAGCGCACGCTCTACAAGCATTTCGAGAGTAAGGAGGTGCTGTTCCAGGCCATCACCGACATCCTGCTCGAGCAGATCGCCGCCACGCCAAAGCTGCGCTACGACCCTCATGCCCCACTGCGAGAACAGCTGATCGCGGCGGCGCGCGACTACATCGCTCACCTGTCGGGCGAAGAGTATATGGGGCTCAACCGGCTGGTGATGTCAGAGCTGCTGCGCGACCAGGAGCTCGCGCAGGCCTTCTTCGCCAAGGCCGCGATGCAGGATGGCCCGATCCAGGCGCTGATCGGCGAGGCGATGCAGGCCGGCGCGCTGCGCCAGGCTGAGCCGGGCTTTGCAGCGGGCCAGCTGCTGTCGATGATCAAGCATTTCCTGATGTGGCCCGAGTTCCTTCTGGGCGAAAAGGCCGATCTGGACGCAGAGACGGTGATTGCCGATTGCGTGGACATGTTCCTCGCGCATTACGGTGAGAAAGACTGAGGGGTGCCGGGTCAATCCCGTGAAGCAGGGCGACGTCATGGTCTGAAATCACCCCACCTTGGGAACTTCACTACGTGAGGCGTTAGCCTGCAATTTCGATCCCGATTTTGCCCATATGGGACTTCTTGAGAAACGCTTCCTGCGCGTCGCGCAGGTTGCGCAGCGCGTAGGTCTCTGCGAGAATCGGTCGGATCTCACCCCGTTCGATATAGCCCACAAGGTCGGTAAAGACTTCTGGGTCCTGCCGAGTGCTGCCGATCAGTGTCAGGTCCTTGAGGTAAAGCGTGCGCAGGTCCAGCTCCACGATCGGACCGGCAATGGCCCCTGAGGTGACATAGCGACCACGCACCGCCAGCGCCTCGAGCAGCGCGGGCCAGCGTGGCCCGCCGACGAGGTCGAGAACGACGTCGAAAGCCTCCTCCGGCACGGCGTCTTCGCGTCCGATAATGGCGTCGGCACCGAGCGCTTTCAGGTCGGCGACCTTGGCCGGGCTGGTCACTGCCGTGACATGCGCGCCGCGTCGCTTGGCGAGCTGCACGGCCGCAGAGCCGACGCCGCCCGAGGCACCGGTGATCAACACCCGCTCGGCACCCAATTCCGCGCGCTGGATCATGCCTTCGGCAGTCGAGAAGGCGCAGGGGAAGGAGGCCAGCTCCACGTCAGAAAGCGGGCTGTCGATGCGGAGTGCGTGTTCCGCCTCGACAGTGGTGAACTCGGCAAAGCCGCCATCGCGTTCCGAGCCGAATGTGACGAGCGCCTCCGCGTCCCCTCCGGCGGGGCGATGCATGGGGCGCACCAGCACCCGCTCGCCGATGCGCGCAATATCGACCCCGTCGCCGACCGCGGCAATCTCGCCGCAGCAATCAGCGCCCTGAATGCGCGGGAAACTCAGCGCGCCAGACCATGCGCCGTCGGCGTCCGAGGCACCCTCATAACTTGTGGCCGCCGCGGAGTTCGTATCCCCGCGCACCGCTTTCGAATACCAGCCGGTGCGGGTGTTCACGTCGGTGTTGTTGACCGCCGAGGCGCCCACGCGGATCAGGACCTCCCCCGCTGCGGGGCGCGGCACGCGCACGTCCTCTCGCCACTCCAGTTTGTCGAGACCGCCATGGCCTGTCAGAATCATCGCCTTCATCGTATCGGGAAGGGTCATTATGTCTCTCCATCTGGTAGAATGATTGCTCTACTTGCGTAGGTAGAGGGATCACTCTACATCGTCAACCATGACCGATACCAAAACCAAGATCGCTGCCGGGTTGGAACAGGCCTTTGCTGCCCGGGGCTTTGCAGAACCCAGTGTTGAGGATCTGCGCGATGCAGCGGGTGTCAGCCTGCGCACGCTATACAAATACACGCCTTCGCGCGCGGACATGGTGTTAGCAGCGCTGGAGCATCGCCATGGGCGCTATCTTTCGCACCTCTTCAATGATCTTCCCAAGGCGCAGGAGGCGGTGCTCGACGTGTTATTCGAGCGAGTCGGGGCTTGGATGGCGATCGAGACCTCGCACGGCTGCCTGTTCCACGGAGCAGTCGCCGCAGACCCTGGCAGCGAAGGGCTGCGCGCGCTGCTGGCGCGGCACAAGGCAGAAGTGGCCCGCCGCGCCGCCGCAGCCACCGGGCTCGACGGCCGCGAAATCGACCTATTGTTGATCCTGGAGGGTCTCACGCAGGCTTGGTCGCTGCATCGCGATACTGCTGTGACCAGCGCGAAGCGGCTGGGGCACGGACTGAGGATGAACAGCGCGGCATGACTTCGCCTTCCGTCAGGTTCGCGCCATTCCTGCAAACATCGCGCCGAGAGCGACAAAATGGATCAACATGATCGCCCGGTCGTTCCAGAGCACCCCGACGATCAACCAGCCGAGAACCCCGACCACGAAGAGGTAGAGGTTCCACGGCGTCCAGCCGAAGGCAGTGCCGGCATAGCCCAGGATCTGGATGACCGAGGCTACCCATTTCACGACGAAGGCTGTGCCGCTGCGGCCCGCGAGGCTGCCTAACTCAGAAGCCACGCGTAAGCCCCCCGTCGATCCGCCAGTTCTGCCCGGTGACATAGCCGCCGCCCTCGGAGGCAAGCCAGCTAACCAGCGAGGAAACCTCCTCCTCGCGCCCGTAGCGGCCCATGGGAATGCGCGCGCGCCGGTCCTCAGTCTCAGGCAGGCTGTCGATAAAGCCGGGCAGCACGTTGTTCATCCGGATGTTCTGTGCCGCGTATTTATCGGCGTAAAGCTTGGCGAAACCTGCGAGTCCGGCCCGGAAGACACTTGAAGTCGGGAAAAGCGGATCGGGTTCGAACATCGCGAAGGTCGAAACATTGATGATCGCCCCGCCGCCCTGCGCTTCCATGATCGGCGTGACCAGCCTTGTGGGGCGGATGACGTTCATCAGGTAAACGTCGAGCCCCTCGTGCCAGTCCTCGTCGGTCATCTCGAGGATGTCACCCTTGGGTCCGTGCCCTGCCGAGTTCACCAATACGTCGACCCGCCCCCAACGGTCCATCGCGCCCTCGACCAGTCGCGTCAGGTCCTCGACCGAACGGTTGGAGCCAGTGACCCCGAAGCCGCCAAGCTCTTGACCCAAGGCCTCGCCCTTGCCTGAGGAGGACAGCACCCCGACCTTGAAGCCATCGGCTGCCAGCCGCCGCGCTGCTCCGGCACCCATGCCGCTGCCACCCGCCGTGATCAGAGCTACATTTTCTATTGCCATGTCTCAATTCTCCGCGTCTTTCCCGTGGCGCCTATTTCGCCTATGCGTATTTAGATACGAAGGGGAGACGCCTTCGACCAGCCAAGCGCAGCTGTTGCGTGGGTGTAGGAGAACTATCGTGACCAGCGAAGCCAATCTGCCGTCCCTGAACGGTCTGCGCGCCTTCTCGGCCGCCGGCCGGCACATGTCTTTCCGGGCAGCGGCAGAGGAACTGGGCGTGACGCAGGGCGCCGTTGGGCAACAGGTGCGTGGGCTCGAGGAACATCTCGGCCTGCGCCTGTTTCTGCGCGAGCCGCGGGGGCTCAGTTTCACTGAGGAGGGGCGGAGCTACCATGCCGCGGTCTCCCGGGCGTTCTCCCAGCTTATGGACGCAACTGGCGCGCTTCTGGACACGCCCTCGCGGGTGACGATCAGCGTGACCCCGACCTTCTCCTCAAAATGGCTTATCCCGAGGCTCGCCGAATTCACCGAGGCCCATCCGGCGATCGACCTCCGGATCACCGCGACCGAGCGGGTTATGAGCTTCCACGCCGACGGCATCGACCTCGCGGTGCGTCAGGGGCGCCCGCCGTTCGGGGCAATCATGCGCGTCGAGCTGCTGTTCCCGCAGGAGGTCATTGCAGTGTGCTCGCCGCATTTGGTGGCACCGGAAATCCCCCTCGACGCGGCTGCGCTGTCCCGGCTGTCCCTGCTACATGACGCGCATGATCTTTGGCCGCAGTTCCTTGAGATCGCCTTCGGAGCGATCCCCAAAGCGCCGCGCGGTCGCCGCAACAGCACCGATCGGTCGTTCATCTTCCACTCCGGCAGGACGCGGATCAGGCGACCCTTTGCGATCTCGCCGGCCACGTTCCAGAGGGAATTCATCGACAGACCGGCCCCCGCCAGCGTCGCTTCGCGTTGCGCGTCGCCATCGTCCAGGATCGTCCGGCAGGTCATGCTTGCCGGCTCCAGCAGAGCCGTCTCTCCCTGCAAGTTCACGAGTTCACGCGGCTCCAAATCGCCCCAAGCGATGAGTTCGTGGCCGGACAGGTGTGTTGGCGTCTGCGGCATACCGAGCTTGTCGAGATAGGCTGGCGAGGCACAGAGGATGCGGGGGTCGTCGGCAAGCTTGCGGCCCTTCAGACTGCTATCCTTCAGCGGGCCGCTGCGCAGGGCCAGGTCGAAGCTGCCCTCGATCGCGTCGAAGCGCGTGTCGGACAGGCGCAGGTCGAGGGTAAGGCTGGGGTATTTCTTATGAAACTCCGGCAGCAGTGGCATGATGTGCAGCTGTGCGAAGCTGCTCGGGGCGGCGAAGCGCAGACTGCCCTTGGGGCCGGCGTCTGTCCCGCCGAGCGCCGCGCGCGCAGCATCGGCTTGGGCAAGAATTTCACGGGCGTAGGGCAGGAAATCCGCACCATCGAGCGGGAGGGAGACCTTGCGCGTGGTGCGCCGCAGCAACTCGACCCCGAGCTCCTGCTCGAGCTTGGCGAGCCGGGCGCTGGCCACCGCTGGCGCAAGGCCCAGTTCGCGCCCCGCGGCCGAGATGTTCAGCCGGTCAGCCGCCATGACAAAAAGGCGCAGATTGTTCGTATCCACCGCGATTATATCCAGAACCCGAAAGCACAACTCTGGTATCACAGGGTTTATCGCCGGTTCGCAAGGGATAATTTACAGCCACTCGATGCCTCTCTCAAGGGAACAGCCTGTGACCCATTATTCAATATGTCGAAGTTACGCCCCGGACCGAAGAGTGGATCTCCGGTTATCTGCCATCAGCCAATCGGCTGATCGAACAGCATGGCGGCCGTTACATCGCGCGGACGACCAGCCACGAACAACTGGAAGGTCCCCGGCGTGACGCCGCGCTGCGCATTTGGATCGAATGGCCCTCTGCCGATGCGGCCAAGGCTTTCATTAACGATCCGGGATACGCTTCTCATCTTGCCAAGCGCCATGCCGGATCGACCAGCTACCACTGGCTTGTCGAGGGCAAGGACGACCTCGCCTGATCGAAATTTCGGAGCGCATCATGCTTGATCAGATATCCCCAGCTTTCGCGCCTCTCAATCGGGGCTACAACGCGACCTTCCGGCCCGGGCGGCTGAGTATCGGTCTCGTCGCCCCGCTGGAGGCGCATGGCAGCGATCCCGTGCCCGATATGACCCGCCATATCGCACGCGCGCACCTGGCTGACGCCTTGGGCTTCTCCGCGCTCTGGTTGCGGGATGTGCCATTCAACGTGCCCTCTTTCGGTGATGCCGGGCAGGTCTTCGACCCCTTCGTCTATATCGGCGCACTGGCGGCCTCGACACACGACATCGCGCTGGGGGTGGCGAGCATCGTGCTGCCCCTGCGCCATCCGGCTCATGTGGCCAAGGCGGCGGCATCGGCCGACGTGCTCTCGGGCGGGCGATTGTTGCTCGGCGTCGCTTCGGGCGACCGGCCGGACGAATACCCGGCGCTGGGCATGAGCTTCGAGGATCGCGGTGAGCGGTTCCGCGACAGCGTGGACTACATCCGCGCGATGGCCGACAGCTACCCCCGCGCAATGATGGCGCAGGGCGTGCTGTCCGGCGGAATCGACATGCTGCCCAAGCCTTCCGCCGGGCGGCTGCCGCTGCTCATCACCGGCGGCAGCCAGCAGGCGCCCGACTGGGTCGCGCGGAGCGGCGACGGCTGGATGACCTATCCGCGCGATGCGGCCTCGCAGGGCAGGGTCGTAGACGCCTACCGTCAGCGGATCGCGGAGGCAGGCCTGCCAGACAAGCCGGTGATGCAATCGCTTTACATCGACCTTGTGGCGCAGAAGGATGCGCTGCCCCGCCCGATTCACCTTGGGTTCCGCTCGGGCACGGATTACCTGCGGTGTTACCTCGAAGAGATACGCGGCCTCGGCATCAACCACGTCGCCCTGAACCTGCGGTTCAACGGGGCCAAGATCGAAGACACCATGAAACGGTTGGCGGATGACACCCTGCCAGACTTCCACGGCTGAGGAGGCCCATATGACTAAGACGATCCTGATCACCGGAGCCACGGACGGCATCGGCCTTCTGACGGCCAAGACCCTCGCAGCCGACGGGCATACTGTTCTGCTTCACGGGCGCAGCGATGAGAAACTGGAAGCCGCCGCTCAAGAGGTTGGCGGCAGCCCGGAAACCTACCGCGCTGACCTTTCCGATCTCGATGAGGTAGCTTCCTTGGCGCAGGAGATCCGCGCGCGGCATGAGCGTCTCGACGTGCTGATAAACAACGCCGGCGTGCTGAAGGCGCCGCAGACCCGCACGCAGACGGGTCTCGACCTGCGCTTTGTCGTCAATACGCTGGCCCCTTGGGTCCTGACCCAGCACCTGCTGCCGATCCTCCCGAAGGACGGCCGCGTCGTGAACCTGTCTTCCGCGGCGCAGGCCCCGGCGGACATTGCCGCCCTGCGCGGAGAGCGTGGCCTCGACGACATGGGCGCCTATGCGCAAAGCAAGCTGGCCATCACGATCTGGACGCAGCAGATAGCCCGCGCCCATCCGGACGGGCCGGTATTCGTTGCGGTCAACCCCGGCTCGTTGCTGGCGTCGAAGATGGTCAAGGAGGGCTTCGGCGTGGCAGGCAACGACCTGTCGATCGGCGCGGACATACTGCGCCGGGCCGCGCTTTCCGAAGACTTCGCCGCCGCCTCCGGCCGTTACTTCGACAATGACAACGGGCGCTTTGCACCGCCCCACCAGGCGGCCGCCAACCCGGACCATGTGTCCGAAGTGATGGCCGCGATCCGCGAATTGGCGGAACCGGCGGACCAGGCCTGAAGATAGGATTTGGAGAATTCGGCAGGCCCGGCCTATGCTGCGGGAGGGAGGAGAATCGATCGGACCCGGCCAAGACGCTCTCATATGCGAGGAGATCGCCGCCTCTTGGGCACGATGCGAGGGGCAGCATAGGCTCGCCCGCGATGCCGCGCGGCCGATCCTGCGTCTGCAAGCCTCCGAGATCGCGCCGCGGCTGGAGCGGATCACCGAGCGCACCGGCGGCCGGCAGGGGTTCTTTGGCCAACTCGCCTCAGTCACCAGCGACGGCAAGCGTTGCCTCGTCGTGACGGATGCCGAGGGTGTTTTGGTGCGGCTGGAAACGGCCGGCATGGGCATGGGCGCCGAGGATTGGAACGGCATCGCGCTGGGTTCTTGCTGGGACGAGCGGGTGGCCGGGACCAATGGCGTCTCGATGGCCCTGCGGGCGGGACGCGCCGTGACCGTGGGCGGCGCCGATCACTTCTATGCCCGGCTCAAACCCTTTGCCTGCACAGGCGCCCCGATCCTCGATGCCAAGGGAGCGCTGGTGGGCTCGGTCAGCCTTGTCACCTTCGACCGCGGCAACGCGGCCGAGCACCAGTTCGCCCGCCAATTCCTCGAGACGGCGGCAGAGTGCATCCAGCGGCGGCTCTTCGAGCAGCAATTCGCCGAGAGCATGCTGATCACGCTGTCCTCTGGGGCGGGAGGTCAGCCCTTGTCGGGGGGCGGGCTGATTGCGGTCGACGCGGCGGGCATCATCCTCGGCGCGACCTCTGCGGTGGAGCGTATGATGGCTGGACGGGCATCCGGGCCGCTGAAGGGCCAGCCATTTCAGGCTGTCTTCGACATGGAGAGCGAGGCTCTGGCGCGGGTGCCCGAACGGGTCCTTTCGATGCCTATGGCGCGCGGTGCCACGATGACCGTCTCGGCCCGCCTGCCCAAAGAGGCCTCGCCGCGCGCGCACGTCGCCCGGCCGCTCGCCGCGCCGCGCCGCCGACTGCCCCCTCGCTGCGCGACCTGGCGACGGGCTGCAAAATCATGGTGGCCCGGTGCGCCGAGGCAGGGATGCTCTTTCGCGCCGGCACGCCATTCCTCGTCGAAGGCGAAACCGGCACCGGCAAGTCGGCCCTGCTCGCGGCGTTGACGGGGGCCGCGCCGGTGCTCAAAGTCGATTGCGCCACCATGGGCAGCACGCCAGAGGATCAGGACGTCCTGCGGCCCATCCTATCGCAAGCGCGGGTCTTGTCGCTTCTCTCGGACACGTCGGAGGGGGCGGTGACCGTGCTGCTCGACAACCTCTCCGAGATGCCGTCCGAGGCGCAAGCCGAGCTGCGCCGGTTCCTCGACGAGCTGGAGGCGGAGAGGTCCGAGGGCGCGCCGCGCTTGCGGGTCGTCGGCCTCAGCCGCCAGCCGTTGCTGGATGCTGTGGCGGAGCGGCGTTTCCGCGATGACCTCTACTACCTGCTCGCCGGCGCGCGGATCTCCTTGCCGCCGCTGCGTGCGCGCGAGCAGCCCGAGGTTCTGGCCCAGGTTCTCGCGACCAAGCTCGCCGGGCGGCGGATTGACCTCAGCGCGGAGGCCGCAGCCCTGATCCGCGCCCATCCCTTCCCCGGCAACCTGCGCGAACTGAGGACCGCGCTGGAATGTGCTCTGATGACAGCGGCCGGAGATTGCCTCACCCCCGTCGACCTGCACCCGACCTCCATCGCCAGGGATGCCGCTTTGACGGCCGCTCCGGCTGCGCAGGTGCCGCGGCTTTCCTACGACGAGGCCACGATGATCCGAGACGCGCTAACCTCCAGCCGCTGGAATGTCTCCGAGGCTGCACGGCGCCTCGGGGTGAGTCGCGCCACCATCAACCGCAAGATCAAGCTGCACGGGCTGACGCGGCCCTCCTGAAGCTCAGAACCGGTTGAACCCGCCCTTTCGCGAGATGTAGAGCGGCGAGAGGCCCTCCAGCACGCCCCGGATATAGGGCGTCGCATTGTCTGAGACTGTGGCATCGCAGCTGTTGCAGAGTTCGAAAAAGCGGCCCGCATAGTTCTCCGCAAAGCCCCTGACATGGGTATCACCACGCTTCGCATCGGCGTAGCGCTCGAGGATGTGCCAACTGCCGTCCTCGGTCTGATACCACTCGTAGACCAGGGTTCCCGGCTCGCCTTCACTGCGCCCGACCAGTTCGGCCATGAGCGTCTCGAAGGGTTGGGCATTGGCGGCAGGAACGCCGACCTTGAGATGGATGAAGATGGTGTCGTTGGACATGAATGCTCTCCTGTTCGGTAGGTCGCTCACCTGCGAGCGATGGTTTTTCACGCAGCGTTGACAGCCGGTGCCGGGGACATTGCGTCCGTGGCGTGGGCCGCGAGGTCTCGGGCGAGTTGCGAAGGGTCCGGCGCTTCGGGGCCCATGACAGCCGCGAGGCTCGTATGGGCGTGACCCACCACCGGCGGCAGGCCGACGTCTGCGTGCAGGCCGTTGACCGCCTCGACGCCCGGGGCGAGGTCGCCCTCCAAGAGGATCAGCGCATGAGCGAGAACGCGGCGCGCGCCGCCCCCCGCCGGGCGAATACGCTGCGCGGTTCCGACAAGCTTTTGCCCTGAGATGGAGAGGTTCCAGCACCCATCACAGAAGCTGTCCTGCGTGGGGCCGGTGACGAGGCGGGGCCCGACCGGCCCGAGTGCCGCGCGGATAACATCGGTGATGAGCCGATAGCCCGCCTCGATGCCGAAGTCGCGGCCGGCGGTGAAGGCCAGCGCGACGTTTAGAACCCCGGGCCCTTGCGGTACGGCGCCTCCGCCCGTAGGGCGCAGGTAGAGCGGCCAGCCGCGCGCGGCGCTGTTCCGCGCTGCGGCCTCGAACCCGGGCTTGCGGTGGAAGGCGGCGGGGCAGACCAAAGCCGGGGTCTCCGCCGTCCAGAGCCGCACTTGAGGGCCGGACTCGCCGAAAGCCTCCGCCTCCAGCAACAGGCCTTCGGCGACTCCCGGCACAATGCACAACCCGGCGCTCACGCCTGCATCCCTTCGATCTCGTCGCAGATCGACGTCAACAGATCACCCGCAGGTGCACCGTCCAAAGCGCGGTGATCGAATGTTAGCGACAGGCCGACATATGGACGCAGTTCGATCCCGCCGTCCGGGGCGCGGACGGCCCGGTCGGTCATACGACCGATGCCAAGGATGCAGATCTGGGGGGCATTGATGATCGGGGTGAAGTATTCCACGCGTGTAAGGCCAAGGTTGGACACGGTGAATGTGCCGCCGGTCATCTCGGTCACGCTGAGCTTGTTTGTCCTGGCGCGAGCGGCAAGGTCCTGCCGGGCCGCGCGCAGCGCGCTGACGTCCATCGTATCGGCGCCGAAGATCGCGGGGGCCACCAGCAGGTTGCCGGGCAGCGCGATGGCGACGGACAGATCGACCGCATCAGAAAGATGCACCTCGCGCCCCTCGACCCGGCCATTGGCCTCCGGGTTCTTTTGCAGGGCCCGCACGACGGCCAACATCAAGAGGTCTTCGACAGAAACCTTCGTGCCAGCCTCGCTCAGCCGGGCCTTTTCCGCCATCAGGGCGGTCGCATCCGCACTGCCGTGGTGGGTCAATTGTGCGCCGGTCGCAAGACTCTTGACCATCGCGTCCGCGATCATCCCGCGCACGCCCTTGAGGGGAACGATTTTTGCCGCGCTGGTCATTCGATGCGCCCAATTACTGCGCCCTTGGCGACGACGGCATCGGCCTCCTGAGCGATCCTGACGGTGCCCGAGGCCGGGGCGTGCACCTCGTATTGCACCTTGGCGGTCATGATCTCCGCCACCAGCGCGCCTTCCTCGACCGAGGCGCCGTCATCGACAAGCCAGCCGGTGATGACGCATTCTTCGTCTTCCTCCCAGAGATCGGTTGGGATGGTGATGTCAATTGCCATGTGAAAAGTCCTTTTCAGGTCGGGACAGGCGGAGCCTGCCCCACGGTATGCGGTGAATGCCGGAGGGCTCAGGCGGGCTGAAGCGCGCCCATCTCGTCCCAAGCGGCGACAATCTTGTCGGGGTTGGGCAGGCAGAACTGCTCCATCACCCGGGCATAGGGGATTGGCACATCGGGGAAAGCGACCCGCTTGGGCGCGGCTTTCAGGACCGAGATGTCGTGCTCGGTGACCGAGGCGATGACCTCGCCCGAGAGGCCGTAGCTCTGGTAATCCTCGTCCACCACGATCAGCCGCCCAGTCTTGGCAACGCTCGCCCTGATGGTTTCGCGGTCCAGTGGCACGAGGCTGACGAGGTCCACGACCTCGGCGCTGATGCCCTTCTCCTCGAGCTTTTTCGCGGCCTTGAGCGCGTTGTGCACCCCCATGCCGACGCTGACGATCGAGACATCCCGCCCCTCGCGCACCACCTTGGCCTTGCCGATCTCGACGGTGTAGCTCTCCTCGGGCACATGCACTGTTGCCCCGGCCTCGGTGCCGAGCCAGCCCATGCCCTGCAAGCCCTTGTGATACATGTAGACCACGGGGCTGTCGTCGCGCATGGCGGCGGTCATCAGGCCCTTGGCGTCATAGGCATTCGAGGGCGCGACGACCTTCATTCCCGGCAGATGTGCGAAGGTGCCATAGAGGCATTGCCAATGCTGGCCGCCGTCCGAATAGCCGCCTCCCGTGGAGGTCATCAGCACCATTGGCACCTTCAAGTTGCCGCCGGAGAAGTAGATGTTCTTGGCCATCAGGTTGTAGATCGCATCGAAGCAGACGCCGAAGAAGTCGACGAACATCAGTTCCACCAGGGGGCGCATTCCGTCCTGCGCGGCCCCGACGGCGGCACCGATGAAGGCAGTCTCGGAGATCGGTGTGTCGCGGATGCGCTCAGCCCCGAACTCGTCCAGCAGCCCGCGGGTGTTGCCATAGACGCCGCCGAGGGCGGCGATGTCCTCGCCCATGACGAAGACACTCGGGTCGATGCGCATCTCTTGCGCGGTGGCCTCGGCCATGGCGCGTGCGATGGTCAGTTTTCTCTCGTTGGATTTGGTCATTTTCTCTCCTCCCTTCAGGCTGCGAATACACGGGTGAGCGCGTCTTCTGGGGCCGGGTCCACGCTATTGCGGGCAAACTGAATCGCTTTTTCGACACGGGCCTCGGACTCAGTCTCGATGGCAGCGAGTTCCTCCTCGCTCGCGGCTCCGTCCTTCAACAGGCGGGCGCGCATGGCAGGGATTGGGTCCTTCTCGAAGAGCCCGTCCTTCTCGCCCTCGGGGCGGTAGCCTTCCGCGTCGCCCATGAAATGTCCGGCGAGCCGGTATGTCTCCACCTCGATCAAGGATGGCCCCTCTCCGGCCCTGGCTCGCGCGATGGCGCGGCCCGCAGCCTCGTAGATCGCGAAGGGATCGTTGCCCTCCACCCGCTCGCCGGGGATGCCGTAGGCGGCCGCGCGCACGTCGTTGGTGGGCACGGCGGTCGCGGCGGACTTGGCGACCGAGATGCCCCAGGCATTGTCCTCGATCACGCAGACGAAGGGCAGGTTCCAGACGGCGGCGAGGTTCATCGCCTCGTGCCAGCCACCCTGGTTTACCGCGCCCTCGCCGACAAAGGCCACCGCCACACCCGGCTTGCCTTGCATCTTGCGGCTGAGAGCAGCGCCCACGGCCGGTCCCATGCCCTGCGCGATGATGCCGGAACACGCGAAGTTCACATCCGCATCGAACAGGTGCATGTGCCCGCCGCGCCCGCCGGAGAGCCCCGTGGCCTTGCCGAAGATCTCGGCCGCCATCTTGTCGAGGTCCACGCCCTTGGCGATGGCCCGATGGTGGGGACGGTGGGTGGCCGTGACCACATCCTCGGGTGTCAGGTGCGCGCAGACCCCCACCGCCACCGGCTCCTGCCCGTCGGACAGGTGCATCTCGCCCGGGATCGGCCCGTTGGCCATGTTGAAAGCGGGCGATTTACCCTCGAAATAGATCTTCGCGATGGTTTCTTCGAACCGGCGGCTCGTAACCATGTTGCGATACATCCAGTGCTGTTCGTCGCGTGTCGGTGCCATGTATTCCTCCCTGTCATGCGTGGCGGGACTGCCGCCTTGACCGCTGAGGAGAGGGTTCACCGGGCCGGCAGTCTGGACAACCTCGACCTGTCGGCGGTGGCGCTGAGAGCGCTTAACTGTCCCACGGTGAGACAGTTTGAGACAGTTTGGGGTCGAGCTGAGCCAGACCACGTGGCCGGGCTTCATTATATCTGAAATGTGGAAACTGAACTCGATTTATGGTCGGTTATATTGAAGAGCATGGGCCTGTATCTCCATGCCAACGCAAAACCCAGGAGAGACCGAATGAAAGCCATGACCCTGACCGCCTACGGGCCTGAAACGTCGTTCACCGAAGCCGAGCAGCCGCGTCCCGTGGCGGGACCCGGCCAGGTGCTCGTCCGCGTCAAGGCGACGAGCGTCAACACCATTGACACGATGATCAAGGATATGGGCTCCGACTTGCCCCTGTCGCCCGAGCTGCCTGCCGTGCTGGGCATGGATTTCGCAGGCATCGTCGAGGAAGTCGGCGCGGGCGTGACCGGCTATGCCGTTGGCGACGAGGTCTATGGCTGCGCCGGCGGCCTCGCCAACCTCCAGGGCGCACTGGCCGAGTTCATTTCTGCCGACGCCCGGCTCATCGCCCACAAACCCAAGTCGCTTTCGATGAGGGAGGCAGCCGCCCTTCCGCTGGTGGGCATCACCGCCTGGGAGGGGCTGGAGCGCGCAGGCGTCTCATCCGGGCAAAAGGTGCTGGTTCAAGGCGGTGCCGGGGGTGTCGGTCATGTCGCCGTGCAGCTGGCCCGTCACCTCGGTGCGGAGGTTTCCTCGACAGGCACTGGCACCGAGCAGATGTCAGTGATTGAGGGCTACGGTGCCCGGCCCATCGACTTCAAGTCCGAGGAGATCGGCGCCTACCTGCAAAGCCATACCGGCGGGGCGGGTTTCGACGCGGTCTTCGACACAGTCGGCGGTGCCAATCTGACGAATTCGTTCGCCGCTGCGGCACTGAACGCCCATGTGGTTACAACGGTTGCCCTTTCGGAGATCGACCTCGCCCCCGCCCACTTCAAGGGCCTGTCGCTTCACATCGTCTTCATGCTGCTGCCAATGCTGCACGATGTGCGTCGCGAGGTGCACGGGCAGATCCTCGCGGACCTCGCCAAGCTGGTGGACGCCGGTGCCCTGAAGCCGCTGTTGGACGCGCCCAACTTCGCGCTACCGCAGACCGGCGATGCCTATGCCAGGCTGCAAAGCGGTCAAGCAATCGGCAAGGTAGTCGTAGAGGTCTGACGTGCAAATGGAGGTCGGGCGACATAGCGCCCGACCCATCGTTAGGCTGTCTTGAACATCAATTACGTCGGCACATCTGACATTCGCTGCGACCGGAATAAACGACGGCTTTGGGCCGTCCTTGACTGCGGCGAGACGACCGCACAGGGGTCAGGAATTGATATCTGCTGCGCGGGGGCGGCGGCGGCGGCGATGCGCAGGAGGATCGGAATATGCGCGTCCGCTGCACGCCGCCGTCGGCACGACGACCCGTCGGCTACCAGCACAACCGGCGGAACCATTTTCGCTGCCGAGCGTTCCTTGAGTATGGAACTGAATTGCGAACGTCACGGTGCCGGACCACCCTTGCTCCTGGTTCACGGGCTGGGTGGAAGCGTCCGGTCCTGGGACGGCATCCTGCCGATGCTTGCTCGCGGACGCGAAGTCATATTGGTCGATCTGCCTGGGCACGGGGGGTCTCCGGCGCTTCCGGGGTGCCAAACGATTGCCGCCTATGCGGATGCGCTCGAACAGTTCATCGACCGGAACGGGCTCGCCGACATTGATACCGTCGGCAGCTCTGTCGGCGCGAGGCTGGTGCTGGAACTGGCACGGCGCGGCATCGGCGGCCACACGGTCGCTTATGATCCGGGCGGTTTCTGGCGCGGCTGGGAGACGGCGTGGTTCCGCTCCACGCTTGCCGCCTCGGTCCGGCTGGTGCGCCTCCTGCGGCGACGCATTCCGGCGCTCTCGCACAGCCGTGCCGCGCGGGCCGTTCTGCTCGCGCAACTGTCGGCGAAGCCCGGTGCCCTTGATCCCATGCTGGTCCAGAACGAGCTGACGGCCATAGCCGAGACAGATGTGTTCGACGCGATGCTGCGCGAACTGGCGCGTGGTCCGTTGCAGGAGGGGACCGCCACACCTCCGGGCCGCGTGACGATTGGCTGGGGCCGTCAGGACCGACTCCTGCTGCCACGTCAGGCGGAGCGCGCACAAGCGGCCTTCCCCACCGCGCGGTTGCACTGGTTCGAGCGGTGTGGCCACTTCCCGCAATGGGATCGTCCGAAGGAGGCCGCAGAGGTCATCTTGAAAACGATCGCGAGATGAAGCGCAGATGACGGACGTGATCTCTCAAGCGCGGTCCAACTCCTCGAGAAACTGCATGATGAGACGGTGATAACTCGAGCGGATGCTTCCATTGTCCGCTCCGCCGACCTTCACCTTCGAAAATGATGCGCGAGGGATGAATGGCCGATATCGTGAAGCTGCATCGCAGCGTTCGACCATCAAGCCAATGGCGGGTCTGGGCCGGAAGCGTTCATCGCTGATAGGAAACTTTTGGTTCACACGCACGGACCGGTGACGCGTCGTATAAATCAACGTTCGCGGCGTCTTCGATAGCTGGCAGGAACCTTACTTCGGCTATTGGTAAAAAAACCAGCCAGATATTTCGCTTTCAGCAGAATGGCCAATCTTCTTGTTATAGCGCCGATTTGAGGCGTGGGGAACTTGACGCCGACCGTGCTGGGTCGGCATCCACAAGGAGACTTCCTATGCCCCGTGACTTTTGTTTCACGCCTCCCCACACCGCCTTCATCCTCGCCAACGCTGCGGAGATTTGCTCGTCGGCTTCGCTCTTGGGCGGACCAGTCGCCGAAGCGCGCGTCCATCGTCTCATCGACAATGTGAGCCTTGCATCACCGCTCAGCAGCCGGATGGAACGAGAGCTTGATGCTCTGGAAGACCTGCTTGGCCTGGAGAACGTCCATGATATGGACAGCGTAGAAGCGGAGCACTTCGCACGCATCGATCCTTGCGATCCTGTCGTCGAGGAAATCTGTCTGCTTCTCGACGGCTTGCGGCAAGCCCGAGCGCAATCGGCGGATATGGCCACCTGAGCCAATCTGGCGCATGCACGCGCCAGATTGAGGTGTCGGCTTGTTGTCGGCATCAGACAAGACAAGCAATATGTAGCTCATTTCCACTGTAAACGTAGTGGGGGTGGAACACCAAGGGGCAGACCCGATCGGATGGCAGCGTCGGCTTTGAGGCGCGGTTTTAGATCTCCGCAATGATCTGTCCCCTCAATGCGCTTCGCCTTGGCTCATGCATCCAATGCGCCTCCGGAAAAGACCATGACACCGTCTGGTCTGAAGGAGGCCAGCGAGGTATCGCCGCGACTTCGATCCTTGGTTCGAGAGTTGGGCGAGGCCCCGACACTGTGCCGTACGGAGGAAGGTGACTCCTATACCATAGGCGGGACCGAACCCGGACGAGGGGTCGAAATCCTGCTTCAATGCCTCGACGAGTTCCGCTGCCGGGCGTGGCGCTCCATCGATCTGCTCACGGCGCGGGCGGTGCTCGCAACTCGTCATGTGGTTGTCGCTGCGGAACCATTGGCGTCGTCATGATCTACTGCGAGCCTCAGCCGCCGTTAATTCGAGATGGCGCAAGGGCCTACTAAAGCTGGCACCGGAACCGGAAAGGGCCGCGGATAATCCTGACGCATTCCGTGCCGTGGGACACAGTTTTTAGGAACTGGCTTCA
>TARA_R110001599_G_scaffold61708_12_pt1 | contig 27339 bp, 27 predicted proteins | sample TARA_R110001599 | Tara Oceans TARA_R110001599 (sample SAMEA4398360) | marine metagenome | biome: Polar Biome; feature: [MES] marine water layer (ENVO:01000295) within the mesopelagic zone...; material: water (ENVO:00002006), including particulate matter (ENVO:01000060) such...
TGATCTTGGAACTGCAAATACGCTTATTTATGTTCGGGGTCAGGGCATCGTTCTCGATGAGCCCTCGGTGGTGGCAATTCGTGTGCACAATGGTCAAAAAACCATTGAAGCTGTTGGTATGGAAGCCAAGCGCATGTTGGGGCGGACCCCTGGCAATATCACCGCAATTCGGCCACTAAAAGACGGTGTTATAGCCGACTTCCAAGTCACCGAAAAAATGCTCCAGCATTTTATTAAATTGGTCCATCAGAACAGCTTTATTCGTCCGAGCCCTCGGGTTTTGGTGAGTGTACCGTGTAAGAGCACCCAGGTTGAGCGTCGCGCAATTCGCGAATCGGTACTCAGCGCTGGCGCTCGCGAAGTGCGTCTGATTGAAGAGCCAATGGCAGCGGCAATTGGTGCTGGCCTGCGGGTTGGCGAAGCCTCGGGATCGATGGTGGTGGATATTGGTGGTGGTACCACTGAGATTGCTATTATTTCCTTGAACGGCGTGGTTTATTCAGACTCGGTGCGCGTTGGCGGTGACCGCTTTGACGAAGCTATTGTGACCCATGTCCGCCGTACTTACGGCAGCTTGATAGGCGACGCAACGGCTGAGCGGATTAAACAAGAAATTGGCTGTGCCTATCCCGGCAGCGAACTGCGTGAAATTGATGTGCGCGGCCGCAATTTAGCCGAGGGGATTCCCCGCCGCTTTACCTTGAATAGCGACGAGATACTTGAAGCGCTGCAAGAGCCGCTGCAGGTGATTATTCAGGGCGTTAAGCGTGCACTTGAGCAGTCGCCGCCAGAATTGGCCGCAGATATTGCTGAAACCGGTATTGTTTTGACCGGTGGTGGTGCTTTGTTACGCGGCATAGACCAATTAATTGCCGACGAGAGTGCGCTGCCAGTGATTATCGCCGAAGATCCACTGACCTGTGTGGCTCGTGGCGGCGGTAAAGCGCTGGAGATGATGGATCGGCATCACCTCGACATATTGTCTGCAGAGTAATAATGATTCGCCCTGTAGAGGGAGGACGCGGCAATTAAACCGGTATTCTCAAATGAGTCCTCGGTTGGTGGGCGCCTGCTGCTGTTTGGCGGTATGGCGCTCGCGCTTATTCTGGTCGGTCAGCGTCTGGATTTTATGGCGCCGGTACGTACCCAGCTGTCTATTGTCGCCGCGCCATTTTACTGGGTAGTTGATGTTCCTAGCAAAATGCTGGGCGAGTTTAACGACATGCTCAGTTCGCGTCGCGATCTTATGGCCGATAACGAGCGGCTGCGTGCTGAGTCCCTCATTCTTAACGCCAAACTCCAAAAATACATTGAACTCCGTGCCGAGAACGTGCGTTTACGCGAGTTAATGAATTCCGCTGAGCTGCTTAATGACACCGTGGTGGTGGCTGAAGTAGTGGCTGTGGCCTCTGATCCAAATCGACACCAGCTTGTGGTCGATAAGGGGAGTCGCGATGGTGCTTTTGTCGGGCAGCCCGTCATAGATGCGACCGGCTTACTCGGTCAAATTACCGAGGTCGGCCTACTGCAAAGCCGTGTCCTACTGATTACCGATAGCGCGCATGCGCTGCCCGTGCGTGTTAGTCGCAATGGCCTGCGGGCGATTGCCGAAGGTACCGGCCTTATTGATGAACTTGCGCTGACCCATGTGGCGGCTACGACTGATATACAAGTGGGTGACCTTTTGGTTAGTTCTGGCTTGGGTGGTCGTTTTCCGGGTGGCTATCCGGTAGGCGAGGTTGTCGATGTATCGATAGACCCCGGTCAGCCCTTTGCCGAAGTACGGGCTAGGCCAATGGCGCAGTTAGACCGCAGCCGCAATGTCTTGCTGGTATTCAGTGAGCAGAAGTCGGAGGAGTAGCGCGTGGAATCGCATGCGCACGGACAGTGGTTTGTCGTTGTAAGTTTATTGGCTGCATTGTTACTAAGTATCGCCCCCCTCAGTGGTGATTGGGCTTGGGCCCGTCCCGATTTTGTATTACTCACCCTAGTGTATTGGCTATTGGCTTTGCCGGAGCGCGTCGGTGTCTTTATCAGCTGGCTGTGTGGCATTGTGCTTGATATCTTGCAGGGCGCCGTGCTAGGCCAAAATGCCTTTGCACTGGCGGTTGTGGCCTACATTATTCAGGTGTCTTATCAGCGTTTACGGATGTTTAGTTTGCGTAAACAAGCTGCATTTATTTCATTGCTAGAATTGTTCCATATACTGGTTGATCAGTGGGCGCAAAATATTAATGGCGTCGCGCAAACACATTGGCTGGTGTTTATCCCAATTTTGAGCACCGGTGTATTGTGGCTATTTATGCGACCTTGCATTGCGTGGCTGCAGCGCTTGTTTGCGGTCTACTGAAATGTCTGAAATAGTAATACTGGCATCGCAGTCGCCACGGCGAAGAGAATTACTTGAGCAGATCGGTGTCGGATTTAAAGTCATTGCCGCTGATATCGACGAATCGCCAATGGCAAAGGAAGACGCGGCGAAGTACGTGCAGCGGATGGCTACTGAAAAAGCGCTAGCCGTCGTTAACCGCGCTGCTGGAGTGCCGGTTATTGCTGCCGACACTTCGGTGATTGTTGACGGTGACATTTTAGGAAAGCCGGAAAGTCGTCTAGGTGCGGAGGCAATGTTGACTCGGCTCAGTGGACGTAGCCATCAGGTTATGACCGCCGTGGCCTTGTATCACGACGGTCGCATCCGGCTGAAGCTATCGGTGACGGATGTTAGTTTTTCAGACTTGAGTAATGCTCAGATCCGCGCATACCTAGCCACGGGCGACGCGGACGATAAGGCGGGCGCATACGGAATTCAGGGCGTTGCAGGGCAATTTGTCCGGCATATTTCCGGCAGTTATTCCGGCGTTATGGGGCTACCATTATATGAAACAGCGGCTTTGTTACGCGACGCTGAAATCGGGTTAGAGTGAGGCCATGAGCGAAGAGATTCTGATCAATGTCACGCCAGTAGAAACGCGGGTCGCGGTGGTTGAGAACGGCGTGTTACAGGAAGTGTATATTGAGCGCAGTCGTTCGCGCGGGATCGCAGGGAATATATACCAAGGCAAGGTCGTCCGCGTGTTGCCTGGAATGCAGGCAGCGTTTGTCGAAATTGGTTTGGAGCGCACGGGTTTTATTCATGCTTCAGATATTGCCAGCTTGGATACCCCCGATGGTGAACACGCCGATATCCGCACTAAAATTCGCGAAGGTCAGTTACTCACAGTACAGGTAAGTAAGGACCCGATGGGCACCAAGGGCGCGCGATTAACCACGCGCTTGTCGGTGTCCTCTCGTTACCTTGTGTATATGCCGGGTGCGGCACATATTGGCGTTTCCCATCGGATTGATGATGAAGATGAACGTCAGCGTTTGCGGGGCTTATTGGAGTCGTCTGCCCTTGATGACGACGGCGAGTTGCGTGACGGTTATATTTTGCGTACTGCCGCCGAGGGCGCTGGCGAAGACGAAATGCAAGCCGATGTGCAGTTTTTAAAGCGCTTGTGGATTGCTGTTGAGAGGAGAATGAAGCGGGACGTCGCGCCAAGTGTTATTTATGAGGACTTACCGCTGTTTATGCGCACCATGCGGGATTTGGTGCGACCAGGTTTAGAAAAAATCCGTATTGACTCCAAAGAAAGTTTTCAGCGTGTAGCCCAGTTTGCAGAGGACTATCTGCCGGAAATCGCCTCGCAGCTGGAATACTATCCTGGCGAGCGACCGATTTTTGACCTATACGGTGTTGAGGACGAAATCCAAAAAGCCTTGGGTCGCAAAGTTGAGTTGAAGTCAGGTGGTTATCTGATTATCGATCAAACCGAGGCGATGAGTACCATCGATATTAATACTGGCGCTTTTGTTGGTCATCGCAATTTAGAAGAAACCATTTATAAAACCAATCTTGAAGCGACGGCCGCCTTGGCGCGGCAGCTGCGTTTGCGCAATCTCGGTGGCATTATCATCATCGACTTTATCGACATGAAAGACCCTGAACACCGTCGTCAGGTATTGCGCGCCTTGGAAAAGGCCATGGAAAAAGATTACGCCAAAACCTCGATCACCGGGGTGTCGGAGTTGGGCCTGGTTGAGATGACGCGTAAACGTACGCGAGAAAGCCTTGAACATGTTCTTTGCGAGAGCTGTCGATACTGCCATGGTCGCGGCTCAATGAAATCACCTGAAACGGTTTGTTACGAAGTGTTTCGCGAAATTTTGCGTGAGGCCAGAGCCTACGAGAGCAAACGCTTATTGGTGTTAGCTTCTCAGGAAGTTGTTGATCGTTTACTGGATGAGGAGTCGTCCAGCGTGGCTGATTTGGAAGAGTTTATCGGCGCAAGCATTCGCTTTCAGGTTGAGGCTGTCTACACCCAAGAGCAGTATGATGTGGTGCTGTTGTGACGCTAATTAGCAAATGTGGCAGTCATCGTGGGTGAAGGGTGATGCTTCGGCGTTTTTTTAAACAGCTGTATTCTTTACTGTGGGGTGTCGCACTACTCGTGCTGGTATTACTGGCACTCTATGTCAGTCTCGGGCGCCAGTATATTGGTTTAGTTGATCGCTATCAGAGTGAGATATTTCAGCACGTTGAGGAATTCGCGGGTATCCCGGTGTCGGCGAGCGCAATGCACGGAAGCTGGGCGAGGCTGTCACCGGTCATCGAATTGCTCGATTTTCAGCTCGGCGAAAGTGGTGCTTTGCGGTTTGATAAGGGCCGCGTCGAAATCGATTTACTCGCCACGTTATTCTCCGGAACGCCGAAAATTCGCCAGATTAAAGTCGCGAAGCTCGATCTTGATCTGCAGCAGGATAATGATGGTCATTGGCAGATTCCGGGTTTGTCCGCGACGGGGGGCGGCAGTCCAGATGCAGTAATTGATGCGGTGCTGGGCATCCGCAATGCGTCATTAGACTTGTTCTCAGTAAAACTTAACTACGTTAATGGCGATCAAACTCAGATAAGTACGCGGGACTTTTTCTTGCGTAGCGATGATAAATTTCGACGTGCCTATGCCAAATTAAATACCGACAGCGACGGCGATATTCAATTATTGATGGAGTCTTACGGCGACCCGCGTAATGCGGAACGCTTTAGCGCAAGCGCGTATTTGGTTGTTAAAGACAGCCGCTTAAGCGCGTTGGCCCCGCTATTTGATGATAGTGCCCCGCTCATCAATAGTGAGCTTAGCGGTGAGATATGGCTAAGTTGGCGGCAGGAGCAACGCATTAGTATTAGTGGCGTATTAAAAGCGCCAACCCTATCGCTGGGTGTACTCTGGGGTTCCGATGGCGCGGTGCTAGAAGATGTCAGTATGCGGTTTCAGGGCAGTCATCGCGATGGATTTTGGCGTATCGGCTTTTCTGATTTTGATGCGCATTCTAAAGGTTTGCAGCTTGATCTTGCCGGGGTGTCTGTTCAGCGGCCTCAGCCAGAACTCTGGCAATTTAGCTTGCCCCAGCTCGATCTCGATGTAGCGAATACGCTGTTACTTGAAAGCGAGGCCCTAAGCCCGGGCCTGCAGGCTACGCTTGCGGAGTTGGCACCTAAGGGAAGCCTGCGCAATATCCAATTTGATTTAAATAGTTCGCCAGCTGGCATCGAAAACTTTAGTTTCCGTGCTGAGGCAGACGCGCTCAGTGTAGAGCCTTGGCAAGGTGCGCCTGGGGCGAAAGGGCTTTCTGGTTATTTGGAAATCGCGCCGCAGCGGGGTTTACTTTTGCTCGACGCCAAACGATTGGCGCTGGCGTTTCCGCATCTCTACGATAATGCCTTTGATTTACAAGAAGTAAAAGCAGAATTAAATTGGACTTATGATAATGATCATTTGGCGCTAAACAGCGGTTTAATTCTCGCAGAGAATGAAGGGGTGCCCGTTTCGGTATTGCTGGGCCTTGATTTACCTTTGCACAAGGACACCGCCACTGAACCACAGATGAGTCTGGTGATTGGCGCGCGCAATGCGGATGCGGCGGTTCATCAACGCTTTACACCGAAGGTTCTGAGCGACTCGCTGCTTGCTTGGCTCGAGCAAAGTATTCTTGGCGGCAGGGTAAACAGCGCTGGTTTTATCTATCGGGGCTCCCTGGTTGCTGGAAGCGATGAACATCCTGCCGTGCAATTGCATTTAGATCTAGCGGATGTTGAATTGGCCTTTCATCCGGACTGGCCAGCACTTGAGGCGCCTGTAGCTGACGTGCTGATCGACAATGGTCTTGTAACGGCGTCGGCAGAGGGTGGCGCCGAGTTAGATGGACTCGCCATTGAAGACCTAGCGGTGGCAGTTGGGCCAATGGGTGATGGCGTATATGCCTTAGACGTTAGTGCCAATGCTGAGCCTAAGTTCATGCAAGTTCAACGACTGCTGACGAAAACGCCACTTCATCAATATCTGGGAACTGTCTTTGATAACTGGCGTGGCGAAGGCGATGCCAATGTCGATTTCGCCCTGACAATGCCATTCACCGAGGCGCCCGAGCTGCAAATCAGTGTTGACGCTGATATTGATTTTAAAACTATCGAAATGCCCGACTACCGCTTAATTTTAACCGGCGCGCAGGGGCATCTCCACTATGAATCCGACAAAGGCTTGAGTAGTCGCGATTTGGCGGCACGCCTTTATGGCCAGCCGCTGCGGGGGCAAATCAAACAGACCGACGGAAAGCTGAATATTGACGCGAGCGGCAATATTGATATGGCGGATTTGGGCCGTTGGACTGGGCAACCGGTGATGGGCTTTTTTAGTGGTAGCACAGCGGCCAAACTACATATTGAAACGGGCGCGAACGCTGGCTTGACGGTGACATCGGATTTGCGCGGGGTGGATGTTTTACTTCCTCAACCACTTTATAAAGCGGCAGAGAGTACGCGCGATATTAAAATTACCCTGCCCTTTGGCGAGGGTCTGCAGGTCATGCACCTGAGGATGGCTGATCAGTTTAGCCTGTTACTCGGGTTTCAAAAAGACACGGACATTAGCGCAAATTTGTCCTTTGGTCTTACCTCCGGGATTGATACATGGCACGACTTGACACCGGGCCAGATGCGTGTCAGTGGGCATCTAGCATTTGCAGATTTTGACCAATGGCGCCGAGTTTACGATCGCTACGTGGAGTTGGCCGCGAATGGTGCGGCGTCAAAAGACGGTTTGGAATTTAGCGTATCGAAGCTGCGCATTGATGAGGTAATGATTTTCGACAGTTTGCTAGAGTCGGCACAATTGTCGCTGCTGAGCGCCCCTGATGCGTGGTTTTTACATATTAATAGTGCACAGTTATTAGGTGATATTCAGATTCCAAGAGGGGAGCTTGACCCGGCCCAAGTCTTTAAAGTGACGCTAGAATCGCTGAATTTACCTAAACCCAAAGCGTCTGCCGCTAAGCCCCTAGATGGGATAGACCCTCGAAGCTTGCTGGATGTTGATCTGGATATCGCCAAACTTAGCATTGGTGACGAGCAGCTCGGTAGTGTTGGTTTTGATTTGCGTACTGATCAAAACGGGGCCTATTTTAATAATGTGCGCGGCAGTTTACGCGGGATCGAATTGGCGACTGTGGCCGGTAGTACCAATTTAGCATGGTTGCAGGACGACAGCGGGCGAGTGTCGTCTCAGTTGCAAGGCCAGTTTGGTATTAGCGACTTGGGTGATGTTTTAGAAAGTTTTTCCTACCCTCGAGTAATGGAAACGCGGCGTGGTAATTTTGATTTAAATCTTCAGTGGTTCGGTACCCCGGCAGCATGGACACTCGCTGACAGCCAAGGCGAGTTTAGTTTCTCCTTTAAAGACGGTCGGTTTTTAAAGACCTCGGATGCGGCCAGCGGCACGCTGCGTATTTTTAGTATTTTTAATATGGCAAATATTGTGCGGCGCTTGAAGTTCGATTTTCGCGACGTGTTTAAAAAAGGTATCTACTTTGATCGTATGCGCGGCGGCATCAATTTGGCGGAGGGGCAGTTGGCATTGTCGTCGCCATTAGATGTGCATGGGCCTTCGAGTCGTTTCCAAATGACCGGCGGGATCAATCTGCTCACCGAGGTGCCTGATCTGCGGTTAGTAGCAACCCTGCCAGTGGGCAGTAATTTGCCTTGGGTGGCTGCGCTGGTAGGCGGCTTACCCGCGGCTGCGGGTGTCTATGTGGTTAGCAAGGTATTTGAAGAGCAAATGGACAGTTTTTCCAGCGCTGTGTACGAGATCTCGGGAACAATTCAGGAGCCGGAGCTGACCTTTAAAAATATCTTTGACGATGAAAGCCTTGATGGTTCTGAGCCTCAGGGGCGGAGCGCCGGTAAACCGGGGATTAAGTGATGAGCGTCAACGTAGCTGCAATTCAAATGGTGTCTAGCCGCGTTCTTGCTGAAAATTTGCAGCAGGCCGAAGCCTTAGTGGCCGAGGTGGCTGCAAGTGGGGCGCGATTGGCGGTCCTGCCAGAAAACTTCGCGCTCTTTGCGAGTAGAGAAATTGGTGTGCTCGCCGAGGCTGAGGCGGTCGACGCATCGCTGCAGACATTTCTTAGTGAGCTTGCAAGGCGTTACCAGCTAATTCTCGTGGGAGGGACAATACCTATTCCCGCCGACGATGGGCGAATGTACGCAACGAGTTTTGTTTACGCAGCAAATGGCGATTGTCTTGGTTACTACCGCAAAATACATTTGTTTGACGCTGAGGTCGGCGACAGCCAGGGGCATTACCGCGAGTCTGATACCTACGCGCCAGGGGATAGTGTGGCGGTACTTGAGACTGAATTGGGTCGCCTAGGTATCGCGGTGTGTTACGACCTACGGTTCCCTGAATTATTTAGGGCTATGCAGGACCTCGAGGTAGATATCATTGCATTGCCTTCGGCATTTACCCGTAGTACTGGTTGGGCCCACTGGCTGCCCTTGGTTCGTGCTAGGGCAATTGAGAATCAATGTGTTGTGGTGGCGGCTAATCAAGGCGGTATACATGATGCCAAACGACAAACCTCGGGGGGTTCCGTTGTGGTCGATAGTTGGGGGCGGGTGTTGGCAGAGGCAGGTTTAGGCGCTGGCTGTGTTATTGCCTCTTATGATGCTGAGGAACAGGCTGCACTTCGTAAGCGAATGCCGGTTGCCCAGCATCGCCGTCTATAAATTTAAGGTTTAGTTCGCCGCTTTGGCGGTTTGAAGCTCTTTCAAGTATTGGAATAATTTACGCTTAGCCGCAGGTGGTTTTTTCGCTTGGGCATCTTTGTTTATCTGCATGACCAATTGCCGTAAGCGTTGGCGGTCGGCTTGCGGGTAGTCGACTAACACTTGTTCAATGGCGCTTACGCCCGTGTTTGCTAATTCATCGCGCAATAGCTCTAGGCGATGAAATTGTTGGGCTTGTTCGCGCTGGCCTTCTTCACGCTTAGCTAAACCGGCTTCAATCTCAGTCAGGTCGATGTCGCGCATGAGTTTGCCAATATATTGCAGCTGGCGGCGGAGTGCCTCGCGGCTGGTTAATCGCCTCGCGGTGACTAAGGCTTCTGCTAAATGCTCGTCGAGAATGGGTATTTTCGCTAGCTCATTGTTGCTGAGTTTAACCAGCTTTTCCCCCATTTGCTGCAGGGCTTGCATTTCTTTTTTTACCGCCGTTTTACTGGGGCGTTCCGACTCTGGCGTTGCTTCAGTCACATTAAAATCCGTTGCTATTAGGCGTAAAAATAGGTGGCTAACCCGAGGAAAGACATAAACCCGATGACGTCGGTGACGGTGGTTAGTACCACACCGCCGGCCAAGGCGGGGTCAATATTCAGTGATTTCATCGCGAGTGGCAGCACGGCGCCGGCCAGTGCCGCGGTGACGAGATTAATAATCATGGCTGCGGCAATAATACCGCCCATTAAGGGATCGCCAAACCAGAGAGTAGTCGCGCCCGCCACTATTAAGGCCCATAGCGCGCCGTTTATTGCGCCTACTAATATTTCCCGGTTAATTAGCCAGCGGCTGTTATCTCGACTGATGTGGCCAAGGGCCATGCCGCGAATAACCACCGTTAAGGTTTGGGTGCCCGCTACACCGCCCATGCTAGCGACAATAGGCATAAGCACCGCGAGGGCGACGACTTTTTCGATAGTGGCTTCAAATAAATTAATAACCCCTGAGGCAATGAAGGCCGTGAGCAAGTTGATTCCCAGCCAAATTGCCCGTCGTGGCGCTGTGGTGAATACCGCGGCAAAGGTGTCTTCGTCCTCGTCCAAACCGGCCATGCTCATCAGCGAGTGGTCAGATTCTTCACGGATAACGTCAACGACGTCATCGATAGTGATTCGGCCAAGCAGTAGACTATTCTCGCCAACGACGGGCGCTGATACCCAGTCATTACGGGCGAAGAGGGTGGCGACTTCTTTGGAGGACATGTCCGCAGAGATCGGTTCGACCTCGGTGTCCATGATTTCCCTCACCGTCACGCTGGGGTCAGACACCAATAGCTTACGTAGTGACAGTATGCCGATGTATTGATCATTGCGGTTTACGACAATCAAACTGTCCGTCATCTCTGGCAGGCTTTCGTGGCGTCGTAAATAACGCATCGCGACATCGAGGGTGATGTTTGGCCGCACGGTGATCGTGTCGGTGTTCATCAAGCCGCCGGCAGTGTCCTCGTCGAAGGACAATACGTGTTCTACGCGAAGGCGGTCCTGGTGGTCCATGGACTCGAGGACTTCACGAATAACCCGGTCAGGCAATTGCTGGAGAATATCGGCGATGTCATCGGCTTCGAGGCCTTCGGTGATGGCCGCAACTTCCTCGGCGTCCATCTGCCGCAAAAATTGGCTCTGCACCTCGTCATTGAGATGTTGAAGGATGTCGCCTTCATTTTCAGTGTCAATAAGCTGCCACAAGACACTACGGATCTTATGTGGCGTTGATTCAATGAGGTGAGCGGCGTCTGCGGGGGGCAAACCGTTTAGCATGCGACGAATTTGCAGGAATCCGCCGGAACCCAAAGCGTCATTGAGGGTTTTGAGTTGGCTCTCGGTTTGTAGTTTGTCTGCAGTCTGGGCCATACCTATCCCTAGCCTGAGCCGTAATGGATTTGTAAGAAGTCTGGGCAATTATCCTTGAAAGCGCGTCGCGCAACAATCCACAGAGTAATCGCGAGTAAAATAAACTTTATTACTCTCCTTCGCCAAAGCGTTGATTTATCAGGTCTTGTATTGCAGCGAGGGCTGCCGTCTCATCACTACCTTCGCAGCGCACCGTAATGTCACTGCCTTTGCTGGCGGCGAGCATCATTACTGACATAATACTTTTGCCGTCGACACTTTTGCCGCCAATAGCAAGCGTGATTTTTGAACTATATGCGCCAGTAGTAGCAACGAGCTTGGCCGCAGCGCGGGCGTGTAACCCCAGTTTGTTGATGATTTTGATTTCTGCTTCGACCATCGTGTCGCCTCTAGTTCTGGAGTTCGCGATGGCGAACTTGGAGGTCTGGGTAGCTACTGCGCATTGCCTCAGCCAAGGATTCAGCCATATATACTGAGCGATGCTGGCCACCGGTGCAACCAATGGCAACCGTGAAATAGCTGCGGTTGCTGGCTTCTATTTTGGGTAACCACGTTTGCAGATACTGCAAAATGTCGCGGTGCATTAGCTGTACGTCGGCTTGGCCACTAAGGAATTCCTGCACCGCCTGGTCCTTGCCAGTAAGGCGGCGCAAATTTTCTTGCCAGTGCGGGTTAGGTAGCATCCGTAGGTCGTAGACTAGGTCTGCATCGATCGGCAGGCCGCGTTTAAAGCCGAAGGATTTAATTTGTACAGCGAGGCGGCTGGCGTCAACGCCAAGAATGCGGTCGCGAATAGCGGCGCGCAGCTCGTGTACCGTCATATCGCTGCTGTCGATGGCCAGCGAGGCTTCGACCACAATCGGCTCCAGTAACCGCGACTCAAGCTTAATTGCATCGGCCAGTGGCAGGGAGTCAGTTGTTAGCGGGTGGCGACGGCGTGTTTCGCTAAAGCGTTTGATCAGTTTGTCGTCTGCGGCATCGAGAAAAACTATTCGCAGGCGAGCATGTTGCTGAACTTGCTCGCAGAGCCCTTTGAAGCGCGCTAGGCCGTCTTGGGAATTGCGAGCGTCGATACAGACGGCAACTTGCTTGTGTACTTTGAGTGGGCTTTGGGAAAGCTCACGAACCAACTCTGGAAGCAGCGACACGGGAAGATTGTCGATCGCGTAAAAGCCCTCATCCTCGAGTTGGTGGAGCGCAGTACTTTTGCCGGATCCAGAGCGGCCGCTGAGAATGATGAGTTCCATACTAAGCTTGCAGAGCTCGGTCTAGCAGAGCTTGGTCGGAGCTTGCGCTGCGCAGGCCGCTGCGGAATTCTTCTTCATTAAATGCGGTGGCCAGTGCGCCCAACACTTTGAGGTGCTCGTCGTGCGCTTCTGCGGGAACGATAAGTGCAAATACGAGGTCGACGGGTTGGTCGTCAATAGCTTCAAAATCGATAGCTTGGTCGAGTTTGAGTAACATTCCGGTGATGGCGGTGCAGCGGCTGCTGCGGCAGTGCGGGATCGCTACTCCGTGACCAATGCCAGTGCTGCCAAGGCGCTCTCTGGCAAGTAATTCATTAAATAATTCATCGGCGTCAAATTCACTGTTGTCAGCGCTAATGCCTGCCGAAATAAATTCGAGAAGTCGTTTTTTACTCGTAATAGACGCACCGCTATGGGTGCGTCCTAAGGTAAGAATGGAATTGAGTATCATGGTTTCTTGCAACAGTGGGTTAGGTCAGGGGCCTTAGCGGCCCAGGGTTTTTTCTTTGTGCTTTATCAGTTGTCTGTCGAGCTTGTCGGTCAAACTGTCGATAGCCGCGTACATATCCTCGGATTCACAAGTGGCAAATAAGTCGGCGCCGGCAACGTGCACAGTGGCTTCGGCTTTTTGGATCAGTTTTTCGACGGACAGAGTGACGTCGGTATTGGTGATGTTGTCAAAATGTCGTTGAAGTTTGCCGAGCTTAGTATTGACGTAATCGCGAAGAGACGGGGTGACGTCAACGTGATGACCACTAACAGTAATCTGCATATTTTGCTCCTTCATCGCTGAAAATAACTAGCGCCTCACGGCGCATGTATGACGACAATGACCGTAACAGGGACACTGCCACTATACCAGTCGTTTCCGCTCGTTAGAGGGCGGAATAACCAGTGATTCTCTATATTTTGCAATGGTGCGACGGGCGACTTGTATGCCCTGTTCACCCAGTAAATCGGTGATCTTGCTGTCGCTTAAGGGTTTGCGGGGATTTTCTGCCGCCACCAGTTTTTTGATTAGTGCACGAATGGCTGTCGATGAGCATTCGCCGCCGGTATCGGTAGATACATGGCTTGAAAAAAAGTATTTTAGTTCAAAAATACCGCGTGGCGTGTGCATGTATTTTTGTGTTGTCACGCGGGAAATAGTGGACTCGTGCATGCCAACAGCTTCAGCAATATCGTGTAACACCAAGGGTTTCATGGCTTCGTCGCCGTACTCTAGGAAGCCGCGTTGGTATTCGACAATCTTAGTGGCAACTTTCATTAGAGTCTCATTGCGGCTAAGCAGGCTTTTAATAAACCAGCGCGCTTCTTGCAAATTGTCGCGAATATAGTCGTTGTCACTGCTATTACTGCTCTTTCTGGCCAGCGCGGCATAGTGCGCATTAATTTGAATTTTAGGTGCAATGTCGGGATTTAGCTCTACCAGCCAACGATCTTCTTTTTTGCTAACAAACACATCGGGAACAACATATTCGGTGTCGTCGGCACCAATGCTATCGCCGGGCGTTGGGTTGAGAGACTGAACCAGTTTTATAATGTCGCGGAGCTGTTCTTCCTTCAAACGGCAGCGGCGCATTATTTGGTTATAGTCGCGATTACCCAATTGCGCCATATATTGGCTAACAACAAGACGGGCTTCTTCAACTAGCGGCGTGTCAGCTGGTAGTTGCTTGAGTTGAATTAACAGGCATTCTTGCAAATCGCGCGCGGCTACGCCTGGCGGATCAAATTGCTGAATCAGATGTAAGATCGCATTGAATTCTTCGATTTCGATTTCGTCACTGGCAAAGCCGTCTACGAGATCTTCTGCGCTTACCGTGAGTCGGCCGTTATCGTCTATGGCGTCGATGATGGCCTCGGCAATCAGTCGATCGATATCGGACAGGCGGCTAAGATTTAACTGCCAGCGCAAGTGGTCTTGTAGAGTATCTGCGCTGGAGTTGCGGTAATCGTTGCTGTAATCACTGTCCTCTGACGCCGAACCGCTGCCAGAACCACTGCTGGTGCCGCTGGACTGATAGACGTCGTCCCACTGGCTATCTACGGGTAAATCGTCGGGGATATCGCTGCGTTCGGCCCACTCAGTATCTGCCTCAGGCTGGGGGGCCTCGGTTTCTTGATCGCTACTTTTTTCGGCTTTCTTTGGTTCGGCAGAGGTGGGTTCGGTATTCACTTCAAAATCGTCGCTGTCGTCGCTGATTTCGAGCAGGGGGTTAGAGTCTAGTGCCGATTGAATTTCTTGCTGAAGATCGAGGGTGGAAAGTTGTAATAAGCGAATCGCCTGTTGCAGCTGGGGTGTCATTGTCAGGCTTTGACCGACTTTGAGCTGTAGCGATTGTTTCATAGGCAGTGTCTTCTACAACAAGAGAGTGGTAACACGAGCAAGCTGTTTTTGCTCTACCGGCAATAATTATGCCTCTCTCTCAGTGTAGTCGGGACAATCATTGCCTGCAATACCTGTGCCGATTCATTTGTTGGTTGTCGGCGTTATAAGGTGAATTTGTCACCGAGGTATATGTCTCGAACGATCTGATTATTTAGCACGGTATTGGCGTCGCCCTCGGCAACGATACGGCCTTCGCCGACGATATAAGCCTTATCGCATATATCGAGGGTTTCGCGAACATTGTGGTCGGTAATGAGTACGCCAATACCCCGGGCCTGCAAGTGTTTAACGATGTTTTGAATGTCATTTACAGAGATCGGGTCAACGCCGGCAAAGGGCTCATCCAATAGGATAAAACTGGGTTCTGTGGCCAGCGCTCTCGCTATTTCAACCCGGCGTCGTTCGCCGCCAGAAAGTGCCATTCCCATTGAGCTTCGAATGTGTGTTATGTGGAATTCTTGCAGTAGCGACTCAAGTTTTTCTTTACGCTGCTTGCGATTGAGGTCGCTACGGGTCTCAAGAATCGCCATGATGTTATCGGCGACGGTTAATTTGCGAAATATTGAGGCCTCTTGTGGCAGATAGCCCACGCCATTTTTCGCGCGTCCGTTAATCGACAGTTTGGTAAGGTCGCGGTCGTCGAGACGTATGGTGCCGCGGTCGGCATTGACGATGCCCACAATCATGTAAAAACAGGTGGTTTTACCCGCGCCATTTGGACCTAGCAGGCCCACTATTTCGCCGCTGCTTATGGTGAGAGAGACATCTTTGATGATTTCGCGACCCTTATAGGCCTTGGCGAGATTACTTGCTTGCAAAACAGGCATGGTTAGCGCAATTCTCCGCTGATGGCGTTGTCTGGGGTTGGCTCGCTAGCCTCATTCGCTTTGTTGCTTTCGGGCTGATCGCTGTCGGGGATGGCTTGCGGTTGCAGCGTCATTTTTACGCGATTTTCTTTTTCGGTGGTGCCGCCGTCGGCGATCACCATTTGCTTGCGACCGCTATAAACCACGCGGTCACCAGAAATTTTGGAGCCCTGGTGAGTAATTGAGGCATTTTTTTCAAGAAGAATTTCTTCTTGCGCTAGGCTGTATTCAATTCGCTGGGCGCTGGCGATAACAACGCCTTCTTCGGCGCGAGGCTGTTGCTCGAAATAGGCGGGGCTGCCCTCCGCAACGACTTTTTCAACTTTACGATCCGATTCTATGATGGTCAGTTTGTCGGCGCGAATTTTCAGTGAACCTTGGCTCATGCTGACGTTGCCAACATAAAAACCTTGGTTGTTCTCGTAAATAGCCCGGTCAGAGCTCAGGTTAATAGCCTGCTTGCGATCGTCGGGCAAGCTTAGCGCTGAGCTGCTGATGGCGAACAGAAAGCTAGCTACTAGCGCGGCATTATATGGGGTCATAGTGGCCTTTTACCTGGTCGAGGAGTTCAACGCGTTCATTTTTCATACTGGCTTTAAGGCCAACGGAACGCGTTTTGCCATTGCGTAGCGATAGCGTTAATGGCTGGTCGGTAGTCACTTCGCTGCTATCCAAGTTTATTCTCAGTAATTCGGTACTGATTTGCGCTTGGCGAATTAAATCTTTGACAAGCACGGTGTCGAGTAAGGTCAGCTGTTCGCCGTCTTGAGAGAGTTTTCCTGCCTTGGCGCTGGCAGTCCACGGGCGCTGGTCTGCGATATTGCCGATATAAAATGGGTCTTGCAATGATATTGAGCCATCGGAAATTAGTCGTTCAGCGCTGCTTGCGCGCCATTTGTAGGCAATTTCACCGTCCCGACTGTACTTGATACCGTCGACTTGGCTTAAGTGGGAGTCGGCGTCGGGCATTGCCTCAAAGCGCTCGACAATACTCAATTTGCCGCTTTCACTGTATTGGGTGAGGTAGACCACTGTGCCGGCCATCGCTGTAATGGCCGATAGCACAGAAAATACGGTGAATTTTATTTGTTTCATTTTAGAGGTATTGCTCCAAGGCATTATTGAGCTTGCCCTGCGCTTGCAGAATTAGCTCGCAAACCTCTCGAATAGCGCCACTGCCGCCGGCAGCGCGGGTTTGCCAGTCTGCGTGGCGGGCAACAAATTCATGACCGTTGGCAACGGTAATGCCAAGCCCAGCTTGGCGTATGGCCGATAAGTCCGGAAGGTCGTCGCCGACGTAGGCAATGTCTTTCATTTCGAGGCCGAGGTCGGCTCGCAATTCCTCAAGGGCAACCAGCTTGTCTTCGCGGCCCTGATAGATCAATTCAATTTTTAACTCACCGGCGCGGCGTTTTACCAATTCAGAGCAGCGACCGGTGATAATAGCTGGCGTTATGCCGGCGTCACGCAATAGTTTAATGCCGAGCCCATCAAGAATACTGAAGGCCTTCATTTCTTCGCCGCTATTGCCAAAGTACAGGCTGCCATTGGTCAACACGCCGTCGACATCCATCGCCAATAGTTTGATGGTTTTTGCTTTCTCAATCACGCTGTGCATATTTGTGGTGATTTCCCTAGGCAACGCCGGCTTTGAGCAGGTCGTGGGTGTGTATGACGCCAACAGGTTGGCCGCTGTCGTTTACGGCAACCAGTACCGTGATTTTATTGTCTTCCATAATACGCAGCGCTTCGGCAGCCATCATGCCGGGCTTAATGGTACGACAATTGCGGGTCATAATGTCATCGATAGGACATTGGTGTATATCGATACCGCGGTCTATGGCGCGGCGTAAGTCGCCATCGGTGAAAATGCCGGCTAGCACGCCATCTTGGTCAACGACGGTTGTCATCCCCAAGGTTTTACTGCTCATTTCCAGTAGGGCGCCGCTCAGCGCGCTGCCCAAAGTGATTTTGGGGATGCTGTCGCCTGTATGCATTATGCTGTCGATTTTTAATATGAGTCTCCGGCCCAATGCGCCTCCTGGATGCGATAGTGCGAAATCATTGGCGGTAAAGCCTCTCGCTTCGAGTAAGGCGATGGCCAGTGCGTCGCCCATTACCAAAGTAACGGTGGTGCTGGATGTTGGGGCGAGATTAAGGGGGCATGCTTCCTCCGCCACGCCGACATTTAAGTGGACGTCTGCGGCGGTGGCGAGTTCGGAGTCGGGATTTCCTGTTAGCGCTATTACTGGCACTGCCAACAGTTTTAGTAGCGGCAATATAGTAATGAGCTCACCAGTTGTGCCTGAGTTCGACAGTGCAATGACGACATCTCCTGCAGTGATCATGCCCAAGTCACCATGACTGGCTTCACCCGGGTGCACAAAAAAAGCCGGTGTGCCCGTGCTGGCAAGGGTGGCGGCAATTTTATTGCCGATATGCCCCGATTTCCCCATACCGGTCACAACGACGCGGCCCTTGCATGCTAGTAGGGTGTCGCAGGCTTTGCTAAAACTTTCGTCAATGCGGTCGGCGAGAACGGCTACGGCATCTCTTTCCATACCGATAACGCGCAGAGCAGAGCTAGTATATGATGTGCTATTGGTCACTCGAGATTACCTAGATTATTGAAATTGCCTGTTAAGCTTGGGCTAATGTTAGCTATGATAATTTCCAATGTGACAAAATAACAGGATTAGCTGTCCTTAGATGTGGGAGACATTCCCATAATTCGAGGTCGAAGCTTGCAGTTGGTAGTGATGTGCCGTGTTTAAACGGTTAAAAATTATTGAGGAAACGATATGTACAAGCGATTTTTTCTTGCCGCATTTATGGCGATTGGCATGCTGGCTCCGGCATATGCAGCAGAAAAGGGGCCTTATGAGGTCGTGGCCGACACGACACAAGAGCTGGTGAAGGTTATTGAAGAGGCGCGTAGTTATATCGATAAGGACCCTAAGCGCTTTACCTCTGAAGTACGCAGGATTATGGATGACGTGGTCGATTTCCAGAGCTTTGCTCGGGGCATAATGGGCAAGTATGGCAGTCGCCGCTATTACGAGAGTTTAAAAACCGATGCAGAGCGTGCTCAGTTTCGCGATCGGGTAATGCGCTTCACTAATAGCTTTAAAGATGGGCTGATCAATACCTATGCGCAGGGCTTGTTGGGATTTAATGGTAACCGCATCGAAGTTTTGCCGCTTGCAGACGATGTAGACCTGTCGGGCAGTGTGGGTGTGCGCCAAGATATTTATGGTGAACGCGCTAAGCCTTATCAAGTTATGTACACCGTTCGCCAAGGTTCAGACGGCAAATGGAAGCTGCGTAACGTGGTTATCGAAGGCTTAAATTTAGGGCGGATTTATCAAAATCAGTTTGATGCTGCGGTTAAGCAATACAATGGTGATATTGATAAAGTCATTGCCAACTGGACAGTCGCCCCCCAATCCGTGATGGAAGAGCAGGCGGCAAAATAATTATTCTTTACCGCGGTGGCGGGGTGAGTACGCTTTACCGGTATTCGCCTCGCCATGTGGACTGCAATTGCGTACAATTCCGCGCTTGATATCGCTAGTGATGAATACAGGCAGGATTGTCATGCAAACAGATCTTATTGAACAACGCCTTTCCGAGCATTTTCCAGGGAGTGAGGTCGCGGTCAGTGGCGATGGCAGTCATTTTGACGTTCGCGTTGTGAGTGCTGCATTTGCCGGTTTACGCGCAGTTAAACGCCAGCAATTGGTCTATGCTGCGGTCAACGATTGGATACGCGACGGCTCGTTGCACGCTATTAATATTAAAGCTATTACCCCCGAGGAAGCTCAAGCCTGAGGCTGACGGGACTTTCCAGGAGATTGCATGGATAAGTTGCTTATACGCGGCTGCGGCCCTTTGGCCGGAGAGATTCGCGTGTCTGGTTCCAAAAATGCGGCATTGCCGATTCTTGCCGCTACCTTGTTGTCTAGCGAGCCGGTACTAATTCGCAATCTGCCACATTTGCACGATGTCACTACCATGATCGCGCTGTTGCGCAGTATGGGTACTGAGTTGATTGTCGATGAGCGACTCGGCGTTGAAATTAATGGTTCAACCACCACCGAAACAACGGCGCCCTATGAGTTGGTGAAAACCATGCGTGCATCGATTTTGGTGTTGGGTCCCTTGTTAACGCATTTTGGGCACGCGAAAGTGTCTTTTCCTGGCGGCTGCGCCATCGGTAGTCGGCCAGTAGATCAACATCTGCGCGGCTTTGAGGCGATGGGCGCAATTATTGATATCGACGAAGGCTATATCACTGCGCGGGCACCGGAGGGTGGTTTAAAAGGCGCCCACGTCTTATTTGATATGGTTACCGTTGGCGGCACTGAGAACGTGATGATGGCGGCGGCGCTGGCCAAAGGTCGCACGGTGCTAGAAAACGCCGCGCGTGAACCTGAAATTGTCGATTTGGCGAATTGCCTGATCGCTATGGGTGCCAAAATCACAGGTCATGGTACTGCGACAATTACCATCGACGGTGTTGAGCGCTTGCATGGCTGTACGTACTCAGTTATGCCTGACCGCATTGAGGCGGGTACCTATTTGGTGGCGGCCGCGGCTAGTCGGGGTTCTATCCGCCTTCGGGATATTGGTCCTGAGACTTTAGAGGCTGTGCTGGTTAAATTGGAAGAGGCGGGTGCTAAGATCGAAAGTGGCGTTGACTGGATTACCCTCGACATGGAGGGGCGTCAGCCTAAAGCAGTTAATATTAAAACCATGCCCTATCCTGGCTTTCCAACTGATATGCAGGCCCAGTTTACGGCGATGAATACCGTGGCTGATGGCGTATCCCACGTCACAGAGACGATTTTTGAAAATCGTTTGATTCAAACCCATGAAATGAATCGCATGGGCGCCAAAATCACAATTGAAGGTAATACCGCTATGATTAAGGGTATTGATCGCCTTAAGGGTGCCCCGGTAATGGCCAGTGATTTACGTGCCTCAGCGAGCCTCGTTATTGCTGGTTTGGTTGCTGATGGTGAGACCTTGGTCGATAGAATTTATCACATCGATCGCGGTTATGAATGCATTGAGGAAAAGTTCCTCGCGCTTGGCGCCGATATTCGTCGAGTTGCTAACTAGAATTTACCCGTTCCTGGAGTTTACTTGTGGATCAGCCGGTTACGATCGCCCTCACTAAAGGGCGAATTCTTAAAGAAACCCTGCCCCTGCTAGCCGAAGCCGGTATTGTGCCGCTTGAGGATATTAGCAGTAGTCGCAAGCTGATTTTTGAAACCAATCACGCCCATATTCAATTAATTGTGATTCGGGGTACCGACGTGCCGACCTACGTTAAGTTGGGTTCGGCAGATATTGGGGTGGCAGGTAAAGATATGCTGCTGGAGTTGGGCGCGGCGGACATGTATGAGCCCCTCGACTTAAATATTGCTCGCTGCCGCTTAATGACGGCGGGTCGCGTTGGTGAGGCCTTGCCCCACGGCCGAGTTCGCGTTGCGACTAAATTCGTGAATGTTGCCCGCCGACACTTTGCTGAGCGGGGTATCCAGGTAGAGCTTATCAAGCTATATGGTGCAATGGAGTTAGCGCCGTTGATGAATTTGGCAGATTTGATTGTCGATATTGTCGATACCGGTAATACCCTGCGCGCCAATGGTATGGAGCCGCGAGATATGATCTCCGATGTTAGCTCGCGCTTGGTAGTCAACAAGGCTGCAATGAAGCGCAAGCACCAGAGTATTCAAGATATTATTGGCAAATTGACGGCCGCTGTGGAGGCTCGCCAAGCTGCATCGGAGGCTGTGTGATGGCTGAAATCATTCGGCGCATGGATGCCGCAGAACCTGGTTTTGATGCGGCGTTGACGGCTTTGCTCAACTGGGAGGCAACGACGAATCCGACTGTTTCCAACACGGTTGCAGAAGTCTTAGCGGCGATTCGCAATAACGGCGATACGGCGCTGCTTACCTATACCAAGCAGTTTGATGGTGTGGATGCAGCAGCTGCCAGTGAACTCGAAATTCCGCAAGCGCGCATGCAAGCCGCATTGCTATCTATTCCAGCTGAAGTGCGCGAGGCGCTTGAGAAAGCCGCCGATCGCATTCGTAGTTATCACCAGCATCAGCGCCAGGAGTCTTGGTCATATACTGAGGCGGATGGCACGGTGCTCGGCCAGCAAATTACGCCGCTCGAGCGGGTAGGTTTATATGTGCCGGGCGGCAAGGCAACTTACCCTTCATCGGTATTAATGAATGCTATTCCTGCCAAGGTGGCGGGGGTGGATGAATTGATCATGGTGTCGCCAACCCCTAAGGGTTTTGTCAATGACATGGTGTTGGCTGCGGCAGCGATTGCTGGGGTTGACCGGGTATTCACTATCGGCGGCGCTCAAGCCGTTGGCGCCTTGGCCTACGGTACTGAGACAATTCCAAAAGTCGACAAGATTGTTGGCCCCGGCAATATCTATGTGGCTACTGCCAAGCGCCAAGTGTTCGGTAGTGTTGGGCTCGATATGATTGCTGGGCCCTCAGAAATTTTGGTGATCTGCGACGGCAAAACGGATGCCGATTGGATCGCGATGGATTTGTTCTCCCAGGCGGAGCACGACGAAGACGCTCAATCTATTTTATTAAGTCCTGATGCTGCGTTTTTGGACGCGGTCGCGACCAGTATTGCCAAGCTATTGCCGGAGTCGGAGCGGGCTGAGATTATTCGTCAATCTCTATCGGCACGCGGCGCGCTGGTTTTAGTGAAAGACCTCGATGAAGCAATCACGCTAAGTAATCGTATTGCGCCGGAGCATTTGGAGTTGTCCTTCGACAATGCCCAAGCTTATTTGCCGAAAATTCGTCACGCAGGTGCGATTTTTATGGGGCGCTATACGCCTGAAGCCTTGGGTGATTATTGCGCAGGGCCCAATCACGTACTGCCGACCTCCGGTACCGCGCGTTTCTCGTCGCCGCTGGGCGTTTATGACTTCCAAAAGCGGTCTTCCATAATTGGATGCTCGGCGGCTGGCGCGTCAGAACTAGCCAAAGTGGCTTCAGTGCTGGCTAGAGGGGAGTCGTTAACTGCCCACGCGCGAAGCGCAGAATACCGGTTTTTGTCGGAAGATCGCCCTGGTAAGGAGTCGGTATGAGTCGGTTTTGGAGCCCCTTTGTTAAGGGTTTAGTGCCCTATGTGCCGGGTGAACAGCCCAAACTGCAAAAGCTGACCAAGCTCAATACCAATGAGAATCCCTATGGTCCTTCGCCAGCGGTTTTGGCGGCAATCCAAGATGGGCTTAATGATGATTTACGTCGTTATCCGGACCCTAATAGTGAGCAGTTAAAAACCGCAATTGCCGAGTATCATGGTGTTGATATTGCGCAGGTATTTGTTGGTAATGGCTCGGATGAAGTGTTGGCGCATATTTTTCACGGTCTATTTCAGCATGGCAAACCCTTGCTGTTCCCAGATATTACCTACAGCTTTTACCCAGTGTATTGCGGATTGTACGACATTCCCTACGAGGCAATTCCACTGGACGCGGCGTTTCAGATTAGGGTGAATGACTACACCGGTATGAAGGGCGGCATCATTTTTCCAAACCCGAATGCGCCCACGGGCTGTTTTCTGCCATTGGCGGAGATCGAGCGCCTATTGGCGGTGAATACCGAAACCGTGGTGGTCATTGACGAGGCTTATGTGGACTTTGGTGGTGAATCGGCCATTAGCTTGGTGAGTCGCTACCCCAATTTGTTGGTAACTCAAACGCTATCTAAATCGCGCTCGCTAGCGGGTTTGCGGGTTGGTTTTGCTGTTGGTCATCCAGATTTAATTGAAGCTTTAGAGCGGATTAAGAATAGCTTTAATTCCTACCCTTTAGATCGTCTAGCGCAGCGCGGTGCAGTGGCATCTTTTGCCGACCAGCCCTATTTTGAGCAGTGTCAGGCTGCGGTGATTGCGGAGCGCGAAGCATTGGTGCGGGGCTTGGCCGAGTTGGACTTCGAAGTATTGCCCTCGCTTGCTAATTTTGTGTTTTGTCGCCATCGCAGTCGGGATGCGGCTGAACTAGCTGCGGGGCTGCGTGAAGACGGGATTATAGTTCGGCATTTTAAGCAGGCGCGTATTGAGCAATATTTACGTATATCTATTGGCCGGCCAGCGGAAAGCGCGGTGTTATTTGAGTCGCTAAAACGCCTTCTTACTGCTTAGTATTTCTGGCTAGCTGTTGGGGCGCTCGGCAACTTGGGTTTCAATAGTGAACATTTCTTCTCCCCGTAAAAAGCCAATTCGTACTCGCTGCCCCGGCCGGGTATAGGTGATTAATTTCATACCGGCGTGGCCATCACCCACTTGTTCGCCGTTGATTTCTGTAAGAATGTCGCCCACTTTTAAGCCCGCTTTTTCCGCTGGGCCGCTATTCGCGAGTGCGGTGATAATGACGCCATTGGTACCAACGCCCACGGGTTGCACTTCAATTCCAAGCCAGCCTCGCAGAGGGCGGCCGTAGCTTATTAGGTCGCTCATGGTGCGCAGGGCGAGATCGGTAGGGATGGCTAGACCAATTCCTGTGGAGCCGCCGCTTTGGGTGTAAATCGCGGTATTGATACCAAGTAGGCGGCCTTTGGTATCAATGAGGGCGCCGCCGGAGTTGCCGGGATTGATGGCTGCGTCAGTTTGAATGTAATTTTCAAATTGACTCAGGCCTAGGCCGTAGCGGCCGGTTGCGCTGACGATGCCTTGGGTTACGGTCTGGCCAAAGCCGTAGGGATTGCCGATGGCAAGTACGATATTGCCGACTCGAATTTTGCTGGGATCGCCTATGGTTATGCTGGTCAGATTGTCTAGGTCGATTTTAAGCACGGCTAGGTCAGTGTCAGCGTCGCTGCCGATCACACTGGCTAACGCTTGCCGGCCATCGTGGAGTAAGACTAGTATTTCGTCGGCGCCATTAATAACATGGTAATTCGTTAGTAAATAACCGGCATCGCTGACAATAACGCCAGACCCTAAGCTGCGCTCAAGTTGCTGTTTGGCTTTGCCGTTGCGGCTGAAAAAATGTTTGAATAGCGGGTCATTTGCTAAGGGGTGGCGTTGCTGCACAACCTTGGTGGTGTAAATGTTAGCGACTGCGGGTGCCGCATTTTCTACCGCGTATACATAGTCGTGGTCCCGTTGCCCGGGTAGGTAGGCGAGTATGCAAAGCCCCAATAATACCCCGCAGAGCGTTGGCCAGATCAGGGTTTTGGGGTTGGGCATTTTCAAAAGCTGATCCTCGCAAATGCGCTAATTGGCCGTTTTTGGCGTGGGTGGTGTGCAGGCGTGCTAGCCTAGCACGATTTACGCCGTTTTCGAATTTCTGGGAGCTAGTATGAGTGTTTCATTGTCCGCTTTGGTCGCTGCGGCAGATAGCCTATTGGAACCGCACAATTTTAATGATTATTGCCCAAATGGTTTGCAGGTCGCGGGTCGTAGCGAAGTGCGTACGATTGTGTCCGGCGTGACAGCATCGCAGGCATTAATTGAGGCGGCTGTTGACGTTGGGGCCGATGCCATTGTTGTGCACCACGGTTATTTTTGGCGTGGCGAAGACCCTTGCGTGGTTGGAATGAAGCATCGGCGCCTAGGATTGTTGCTGAAGCATGATATTAGTTTAATTGCCTATCACCTGCCTTTAGACGCACATCCAGAGCTTGGGAATAATGTTCAGCTGGCTAAGCAGTTGGGTATAACGGTGCAAGGTGGCTTAGAGCCTAATAATCCTCGCTCGGTGGGTAATGTCGGCATCTTGGCGGCACCGCAGCCGGCACCGGTTTTTGCTGACCATATTGCCAAGGTACTAGGGCGCCGCCCTCTGTTGGAATTGGGGCATGACCGCCCAATTCAGCGAATTGCGTGGTGTACTGGCGCGGCGCAATCGTATATTGAAAAAGCGGCGGCGCTGGGGGTTGATGCGTTTTTGAGTGGTGAGGTGTCCGAGCCGACGATTTTGGCTGCGCGTGAACTTGGTCTTCATTATATTGCGGCTGGTCACCACGCAACCGAGCGCTACGGGGTGCAGGCATTGGCTGCTGCCCTAGCGACGCAATTTGATTTGAATCACCAATTTATCGATATCGATAATCCGGCATAAGCGGTTTGTTGCAAGTCCCAGGCATAGGCTGGGGCTTGCGCATGGGGCGTTGGCTGGTTTAGAGGTGTGGTGCTATCGGTGGATCAATTTGTTCTTTAGTTTTTTTCTCAGAATCCATTCCGAATTCTTCGTGTAGTGCGCCTTTTTTGCCAGGCTGGCGGGGAGCGTAATCTAACGGTGGTGCTGATGGCACAACTTTGTTGGATTTGCTTTCGAGTACAGGGCGGCCTTCTGGAAGCGCTTGCAAGGGGCTGATGCCAGAGGCGTGCAAGTTTTGTGCGCCTTCCACAATATGGTTGTGAACGCTGCGATAGCTTTCCGCAAGTTCATTTAGCAGCTCGCCAGTGCGGTCAAAGTGGGTGCTGACCTCCTGCTGGTACTCCTGCTGTTGTTGCTGCATTTCACTGAATTGTTTTTCTAATACGGCGCGATTCTGTTGTTCTGGCTTTAGGCGGCCAAGAATAAAGTAGCCGATGGCGGCGCCTATTAATAGGCTAATCATAGCAACGGCGAACAGGGTGCTTAGGTCTTCCACAGAAACTCCTCCGATGAGTCGACGTGTTTGTCACTCTAGAATGATGCAGTATAACTGCTCGCGCCTTGGGGTTCAGTACCCCCACGATAAAAAATTGCCTATTCGCGGTCAGGTGGGTAAAGTTGCGCCGTCTTGAACGAGGGCCTCAATATGGCTACCCCATTACAGCGATATCGCCGAGATCTTGAGCAAGCTGATTTTTCCTACGATCCGGCTCAGGAACATGCCGTAACGTGCTTGCAGCGTTTGTACGATGAACTGGTCGCGCAGCCGTCGCCGAGTGCGTCGGGCTTGTGGGCAGGGATTAGTGCAAAGTTGACGCGCCGGCCAGCACCGATAAGTAACATAAAAGGTCTGTACTTCTGGGGTGGCGTCGGGCGCGGCAAAACCTATTTGATGGACACCTTCTACGATACGCTGCCTTTTGATAAAAAGCTGCGAGCGCATTTTCATCGCTTTATGCAGCGAGTTCACAAAGAATTGAAATCCCTTTCGGGTGAAAAAAACCCTCTTGTCATTGTTGCTGATCGTATTGCGGACGAGGCCAGGGTTATTTGTTTTGATGAGTTTTTTGTTACCGATATTACCGATGCGATGATTTTGGCTGGTTTGTTTGAGCGCCTGTTCGAGCGCGGCGTCGTGCTGGTGGCAACGTCGAATATTGTGCCGGATGGCTTGTATAAAGATGGATTGCAGCGCGCTCGCTTTTTGCCTGCTATTGCCCTAATTAACCAGCGCACAGAAATTGTGAATGTTGATGGTGGGGTCGATTATCGGTTGCGAGCCTTGGAGCAGGCGGAATTGTATTATCACCCCCTTGGTGACGCTGCGGACCAAAGTTTGATGCGAAGCTTTCAGCGCTTGGCGCCGGAGGCCGCGCTGGCCGATCAGGCTTTAGATGTCGAGGGGCGTCAGATAAATGCTCGCTATGTAGCTGATGATGTGGCCTGGTTTGATTTTGTTGAGTTATGCGATGGCCCTCGTAGTCAGTACGACTATATTGAATTGGCCAGGGTGTTTCATGCGGTGGTGATTAGTAATGTGCCGGAAATGGGCGTGGCGCGTGATGACCAAGCGCGCAGATTCATTAATCTAATTGATGAGTTTTACGATCGTAATGTTAAATTGGTAATCTCGGCTGCAGTATCGCTAGAGAATCTGTATACTGGCGGCCGGTTGGA
>TARA_R110001599_G_scaffold91286_34_pt1 | contig 27332 bp, 25 predicted proteins | sample TARA_R110001599 | Tara Oceans TARA_R110001599 (sample SAMEA4398360) | marine metagenome | biome: Polar Biome; feature: [MES] marine water layer (ENVO:01000295) within the mesopelagic zone...; material: water (ENVO:00002006), including particulate matter (ENVO:01000060) such...
TCACGGCGCAGCTTGCGGATCAGCTCCAGTTCGGATTGAAAATCGACGTAGTGAGGCAGTTTTATATGCTCCAGGAATCCCGTCGCCTGGATGTTGTCGGCGTGATACAGCACGAATTCCTCGTCCTGCGCGGGCGCGCCTAGGTTATCCTCGCCCAGTTCTTTCCAGCGCAACGCGCGGTCGACCAGCGCCATAGAGATTGCCTTGCGCTCGGTCATCCCAAAGACCAGCCCGTAGCCGCGCGTGAATTGCGGCGGTTCGGTTTTCGAGCCTTTGAACTGGTTGACGGTTTCGCATTCGGTCAGGGTGATCTCGCCGATCTCAATCGCAAATCCCAACTCCGGAATGTCCATTTCTACGGCGACCGTACCGATACGCAACTCGGCGACGAACGCATGGTTGCGCGCATAACCCCGCTGCGTGGAATACGCCATGCCAAGGATAAACCCCTCATCCCCCCGTGTGAGAGCCTGCAATCGCAGGGCGCGGCTCGCCGGAAGCTCCAGCGGGCTGCGGGTCAGATCGTCCGGTATGTCCGCCCCTGCGGGTTCCGACTGAATCAGATCCTCGCGGTCAAGGAACCCCATGATATGGGGCGTCTCGCCTGTATCAGGCTCTGCTTCTTGCACGTCACCCACTTCGCCATCGGCGGCGAGTTTGAAATCGAGCAGACGGTGGGTATAGTCGAATGTCGGCCCCAAAACCTGGCCACCGGGCGCGTCCTTGAATGTAGCAGACACACGGCGGTCACACTCCATTACGGCCGTGTCCACGGGACGCGAGCCGCCAAAACGCGGCAGCGTGGTACGGTAGGCGCGGATCAGAAAGATCGCTTCGATCAGATCACCGCGTGATTGTTTGATCGCCATTGCGGCAAGGTCGGGATCATACAGCGACCCTTCCGCCATCACACGATTGACCGCCAGTGTCATCTGTTCACGGATCTGGTCGACACTCAATTCAGGCACAGCGACGTCGCCGCGGCGTTCTTCGGCCAGCCACGCGTGGGCATTGTCGATGGCGCGTTCGCCTCCCTTTACAGCTACATACATCAGCCGACCCTCGTGGTCCGCGGCAGAGCGGCAACGCGGTCTGCACAGGTAAACAGAAAATCTAACCCACATGGGTAAAGTGAATGGTTGCGGTGCAGCGCCAGATCGTCCGGTACCGACAGCGCCGCCGCCCCCAATATCCCCGGCCCCGTTAACGTAACGCCGTTGTCTCGCAGCTCGGGCAGTTCAACGATCAAGGTAGCTGAACGGTCGGGGTATTCGGACGTCCCCAAAGAAAATGCGCCAAGCGGCAGATCATCCCAGAGGCCGATCGCAAACACCGCCTGCGCGGGGGATACAAAGGGGGCACCCGTCTGGAAAGTTATCCAGTCCCGCACTTCCGGCGTATCGAGGCTGGCCCCGAGAAAGATCGGTGTATCAGGGTCACATAATGTCAGCACCGCCACACCTGCCGCCACCCCTAACGGGGGCGGGGGCTTGGCCCCTGTTAAGGTAGATATCGTGCCGGGACGCGCCATCGCCGTCATGATGCCGCGGAACGCGCGCGACGCGTCAATAGAAGGATCAACAAAGCCGCCCGCCAAAGCATCCGTCTTCATCGGTCCTCTCCCCTTACCATCGTCAGAAACTCAACCTTGGTGGCGGCGGCCTTGCGTGCACGGCGCTTCTTGTTCGCATCTATTTCCTGTCGCAGAGGCGTCAGAACCGCGTCATCCACCTGCTGGGCTCGGTCGGTTTGCATCAGGGCATCTATCAGACTAGCTTGCAGCGCATGGGTTTTACTGCGACCCTGCACGTACCCGTGACCGACCGTACCGCAGCCCAGCTTGACGGAAGCGCGCGTCACCGACATTTCACCCAGGTTGAAAGCAGCACCGACGGCACCTGCCCGGCCCCGCACCATCACTGCTCCGATTTCTGGATTGCGTAAAAGTGTATGGGCAGGGGCAATATTCAGTTCATTCCACATTCGCGCGACCGACGCGGCGGGCGACTTTGCCAGCAGGCTTAGCCAAGCTCTTCTTGCTTTCATCTCAACCAGCAAATCAGTCTCAACATTCATCTAGACACCTTTCGAAGATGTATATACAACTATACAAATATTAGTTGACAACCCGCTTCCTGCCAAGCCTGCACCTTGTGAAATATTTATGACGCCGCCTCGCCGCACTCCGATCTGGTCAACGATTGCCCAAAGCCTGCGGGCTGACATTGCCGCAAGCGTGTATAGCCCGGGTGACAGGTTGCCGACCGAAAGCACCCTCGCCAGCCGCTTTGGCGTAAATCGGCACACGGTGCGCCATGCCTTCAGGGCGCTGGCCGACGAAGGTTTGGTGCTGTCGCGGCGGGGCGCGGGGGTCTTCGTCAAGTCAACTCCTACGGATTACCCCATTGGGCGCCGCGTCAGATTTCATCAAAACCTCAGCGCACAGGGGCGCATTCCCAGCAAGGAATTGCTTTTGCTGGAAACCCGCGCGCCCCGAGATGAAGAATTCAGTGCCCTTGGTCTTGCTGACGGCACAAAGGTTCAGGTGTGCGAGGGGCTGTCTTTTGCCGACGGTCAGGTGGTCGCGGTATTTCGCAGCGTTTTTTCAGCAGCACGTTTTCCCGATATTCTTGACCATCTGGCCCAGACACAGTCCGTGACGGCGGCGTTAAGACTGGGCGGTGTGACAGATTACACACGTGCGTCCACCCGCATCAATGCCAAGCTGGCAAACGCCACACAGGCATTGCATCTGCGCGTGGCGGAACACGCACCGATCCTGCGCACCATCAGCCTTAACGTAGACAGCAACGGTACCCCCCTGGAATACGGGCGGACGTGGTTCGCCGGTGACAAGGTAACCCTCACGCTCAGTGATGGCTGACGCATCGACTATAACTGGCGCGTTGGCGGGCCGTTTGCCGCGGGATCCCTAGCGGTCGTCCTTGCCCTTGATCAACCTGCGCCGGAGCCATCCGGAAAACGTATCCATCCCCATAACCATGAAGATGATCAAAACGATGTAATAGGTGACTTCTTCCCAATCCTTCTGCGTGCCAATCGCCTGGGTCAGCATCAGACCGATCCCGCCGCCGGTAATCGCACCAATAATCGTGGCCGATCGAGTGTTGGATTCGAGATAATACAAAACTTGGCTTAAAAGAACCGGAGTGATCTGCGGAATTACACCGAAACGATAACGTTGCAGCGGCTTTGCGCCGGTCGAGGTTACTCCTTCGACTTGTTTGTCATCGATGTTCTCAAGCGCTTCGGAAAACATTTTGCCAAAGGACCCGGTGTCGGTCATCAAGATCGCAAGCGCGCCGGTTAAGGGGCCCGGTCCAAATGCACGCGACAACACGATGGTCCAGATCAACCCGTCCACCCCACGCAAAAAATCGAACACCCGTCGCGATGCAAATCTGATAGATTTGAGCGGGGCAAAATTCTTTGCAGCAAGAAAGCCAAGCGGCAATGCGACAAGCGCGGCACCGAACGTCCCCAAAAATGCCATCAGCAAAGTTTCATACAGCGCCCAGGCAACATCACCATGGCGCCACATGCGGTTGGTCCATATGTCGTGGAAAATCGCGCCCGCTTCGCCGTTCACTGCCCGATTGACCAATTGTCCAAACCCGAGCCCGTGATAGGGGCTGTCGAGGGTGAAAAAGAACAGCTCCCACCCGTATGAATACTTGAAAACTTCGGTTCGGTTACGCGTGATGGTCAAACGCCCCGCGTCGGTATTCACCATCACTCTATTTTTCGAGGCGCTGATGTAATCGGGGATTTCGCCGGCAGGAAATGTCGCGTTCACCCCGCGCTTTCCCGGTGTCGCGACAATCGTTCCATAACCCGGAATCTGATACCTGACCTGCGGCCCGAACGTGATGACGTGCCCCTTGCCCAAATCCACGACTGGGCGGTCTTTCAATGTCACCCAGTCCGGTGCCGTGCCGGACGGATATTCGCCTTTGCGTTCCCCTTCGATCGCGACCGAAAATTCGCCCGTGCGGTTATCTTGGGTCACATGGGTCTTGAAGCTATAGGCATCGGCCACCAACGTGCGGGCGTTGTTGACATTGATCCGATCGCCGATGCCCGCAATGTCAAACGAAAAGAAGATATAGACGAAGTATGCAATCAGGATCAGCGGCACCGAAAACGATATCATCTTCTTGCGTGAAAACAGGGCCAGGGTCGGGCCGTGCAGGGCAGTCGCAGTCATAACATTACCTTTGCGCTTGCTTGGCCATCTGTAAGACGGTGGCGGAACTTGCTTGAAATCTGATCGACGGCCACAATAGTCAGGAACAACAAAAGAAAGATCGCCGCTGCTTCGTCGAACTTGCCCTGACCCCAGCTCATGGTATTGCGCAAATCGTAACCGATGCCCCCTGCCCCCACGAACCCCAGGATCGCAGATGCGCGAATGTTGATCTCAAATCGCAACAAGGCATAGCTGAGGTAATTGGGAGCAACCTGAGGGATCACTCCGAACCACATGCGCTGCCCCCAGCCGGCCCCGACGGACTCCAGGCCCTCAACCGGTTTCAAAGATGCGTTTTCGTTCACCTCCGAGAATAGTTTGCCCAAGGCCCCGACAGTATGCAGGGCGATGGCGATCATCGCGGGCACCGGCCCGCCGCCCAACAAAAAGATAAGCACCAGCGCCACCACGATCTCTGGAACAGCCCGCAGCACATCAAGCACACGGCGAACAGGGGCGATAAGCCAAGGCACCGGGGCAAGCCCGCGGGTTATCATCAGCGACAATACCAAACCTATCATCGCGCCCAGCAAGGTAGACGCCGCGGCAATATTAACTGTCTCAAGCAGTGACGGGAAATACTTCACCATATAGCCTGGCAGAAGATGCCCCCGCGCTATCGCCTCGCCGACGACGTCGGCGGGAAAATCCAGGATATTGGGCAGACCCGCCCAAAACCCACCGGCATTGCGGTGATCAGCGGTGTTGAAACCGCTCACCAGCATTACCACGAACACCACAATCAGTATTAAATTCATCAGACGCTTGGAGCGCGCCTGTGCCAGATAGGAATCCTTGATCCCCTGCACGGGACGAACAGTTTCAAAGGTTTGGTTCACGATGTGCCCCTGCGACAAAAGGCTGACCCCGGACCGAACCGGGGCCAGCGAAATTTTCAAATCACGTCGATCAATTCGATTTGGCTTTGCGCGCTGCCACGATTGACAGGTAAGCGTCATGGGTGATCGGGTCGAAACCAAGACTGTCACCTGCCGCTACGCCATAGGTGCACGCGGGGTCAGTTTCATACAGATTGTCAACGAGCGCCGTCATTTTGTCCTTCACATCCTGCGGCATGGTCTTCCGCAGCACCACCGGACCTTCCGGGATAGGTTCCGAACGCCAGATTTCCACCAGGTCGTTCATATCGACCAGGCCTGCATCCACCGCTTTGCGCAGCGCACCCGAATTATAGCCGTCTTCCCAGTTGCCCTGCCCATCAGCCCAGGTCACGCCGGCATCTATATCACCGTTATTGACGGCAACGATCGTCTGTTCGTGTCCGCCGGTAAACTTGACTTCACCAAAATATTTGCCGGACTCCATGGTGATTTCGTCCGATATCCGGGGGATCTCGATCGACGGGATCAAATAGCCAGAGGTCGAGTTGGGGTCGCCAAAACCGAACACCTTGCCTTTGACGTCTTCGATCTTGGTGATGCCGCTGTCTGCGCGCGCAAACCCGATCGAATGGTAACCGTACGATCCATCAAGGTTAATCTTGACCAACACCGGCTCGACAGCTTCGGGGTCCTGAAGATAAACCGCCGCATAGGATGACGCCCCTAGCCACGCCATATCCAACGTGCCCCCCAACAATCCCTGAATGACGCCGTTGTAATCAGCGGGCGCGAACAGTTTGGTCGGCACCCCCAAGGTCTCTTCGGTCAATTTGCGCAAACACTCATTTGAATTCATCCGATCCTGTGCGTTTTCGCCGCCCAGAATTCCGATACGGAACTCCGAAATGTCGGACGCTTGTGCCAACGCGCCTGTGGCAACTGATGAAATAGCCAAGGCGGCAACAAGTATGTTTTTCATGAACTCTCTCTCTTTTCAGAAAATCCCCCTAAGACCGGGGACAGGGTAAAGTGGGGTATGGTCTACAGCGCAGCCAGGCTGGCCACGCGTCGAGGCGGTGTTTCAATCTGAGTAGAGGTGGTGGCCTCGGAAAAGCTCGCGTCGGCCCCGTAGATGTCGCGGGCCACACCGGTGGTCAGCTGTTCTGGCGTGCCGTCGAATACGATACGCCCCGCCCGCATACCAATGACCCGGTCGCAATAACGCCGCGCGGTATCAAGGGTATGAAGGTTGGCAATAACCATGCGGCCGTCCTGCTCGTGGATGTCGCGCAATGTTTGCATGACCACCTGGGCATTCATCGGATCAAGCGACGCAATAGGCTCATCCGCGAGGATGATCGTGGGGTCCTGCATCAACGCCCGCGCAATCGCCACGCGCTGCTGCTGCCCCCCGGATAGAGCTTCGGCACGCTTGTGCGCGTGTTCGGCGACGCCAAGCCGGTCAAGTATGTCAATGGCGCGTATTATGTCGTCCTGCGGAAAGATACCGAACATTGTCGCCAGGGTACTCCGACGATTGAGCGTGCCATGCAAAACGTTCGATACAACATCAAGGCGGGGTACCAGGTTGAACTGCTGAAATATCATCGCACAATGCGACTGCCAGTCCCGCCGCTGCGACCCGCGCAACCTGGTAACGTCGCGACCGTTCACGATAATTTCGCCACTGCTGGCTGTCGTCAGACAGTTTACCATTCTCAACAGCGTGGACTTGCCGGCACCTGAACTGCCGATGATTCCAATCATCATCGGGCGATCCACCTTAAAACTCGCAGCATGGACCGCAGTGTTTGCGCCGAACTTCTTGGTAACGGAATTGAGCTGAAGCATTCGGTTCCCCTTTTTCACGGGAACCCTAGCCAGGAATTAATTCACATAGGTTTCATCTATGTGAAGTTTTCGCGACAGCGATCAGCCTCGTGCAGCCTCACGATAAACCAGTGGATCCAAAGCCCGACGCCCCACGTGTACTGTCGGAAAGCTCATCAACCTCAACCGGCGCATAGCGGCGCACATCAGCGATGACCGCTTGCGCTATTCGGTCGCCGTGGCGGATGACAAAGGGGTCTTCGCCAGTATAATAAAGCCCTACCATGATGATCCCGCGGTAATCTTCATCCACAGTCCCCGGCGCATTGGGAATAAGAAATCCGTGCCTGAGCGCCAACCCCGATCGCGGCCTGATCTGCATCTCGGTCCCGCGCGGCAATTCGACAGAAAATCCAACCGACAATAGACTGACCTGCCCCTGCGAAAACGTCATCGGCCCATCCGGCAGAAACGCGCGCAAGTCCATGCCTGCGGCTCCCGCCGTGGCATAGCTTGGCAACGGCAGATCGGTGTTCCCGGGGGCCCGCTTGAACTTGACCTCAGCCATTGTACACCTTCCACATCATCGCCACCGGGTCGTTGGCCGACCATTCCAAATGGTTAAAAATCCTCGCCGAAGGCATAAAATCCCTGTTATTCCAAAGCCTGCGAAATCCGCAACGCAAGCTGCTGTGCGACTTGATCCTTACCCATCCGAGGCCAGCTTTCCACGTTGTCGTGGGTGATCAGAACCACCGCATTTTCAGCGCCCCCCATGATACCGGTGCCCGGTGAGACATCATTGGCCACAATCCAGTCACAACCCTTGCGCAAACGTTTTGCGGTTGCGTTGGCGACGACATCGTTGGTTTCGGCAGCAAAGCCCACAACCAATTTCGGACGTCCAGCGCCCATATGACTGACTGTTTTCAGAATGTCCGGATTCTCCGTGAATCCAAGCACAGGCAAACCATCTTGGGTTTTCTTCAACTTGCGGTCGCTTGCGCTGGTCACGCGCCAATCGGCCACGGCGGCGGCAAACACACCGACGTCGACGGGCAGGGCAGCCTCCACAGCTTGTTGCATCTGCACCGCCGTTTGCACCCGCACCACCTCGACCCCCATCGGCGGGGCGACATCGGCTGGCCCGGTCACGAAAACAACGTCAGCCCCGAGATCGCGCAAGGCGCTGGCTATGGCCGTTCCTTGTGCGCCTGACGACCGATTGGCAATGTATCGAACGGGATCTATGGGCTCATGGGTCGGCCCCGACGTCACCAATATCCGTTTGCCTTTCAATCGACCGTTGCCAAAATGTGCATCTACCGCCGCCACGATCTCAAGCGGTTCGGCCATACGGCCCGGGCCATATTCACCACACGCCATGTCGCCCTCGTCCGGGCCGATGACTGCCACGCCGTCACCGCGCAGGGTATCAAGATTGCGTTGCGTCGCGGCGTGGTTCCACATCCGCACGTTCATAGCCGGAACAATCATGACCGGTTTATCGGTCGCCAGCAAAAGCGTGGAGGCCAGGTCATTCGCCAACCCTCCGGCCATCTTCGCCATCAAGTCCGCAGTTGCCGGGGCAACGACGACCAAATCCGCGACACGGCTTAGTTGGATATGACCCATTTCCGCCTCGTCGCCCAGATCGAACAGATCCCGGTAAAGCTTTTGACCCGCCAATGCGGACACGGATAACGGCGTCACGAACTCCTCTCCGGCACGGGTCAAAACCGGTGTAACCTTGGCCCCGCCTTCGCGCAGCCTGCGGATCAGGTCAAGCGATTTGAATGCCGCGATACCGCCGCCGATAATCAGCAGAATATGTTTGCCAGCCAACATGATCGCCCTCTTTGCCGTCACTGGATCGGACCATAGGCAGGTCTAACCGTTTCTTCCAGCCCCATCATGCCGCTTGCCATCCCTCACCCGCGGGTACATTTTTTACCGCACCGGGCAGGCATTTCGTGCACCGCGTACTTTTCTCGCGGTCCGCCCGCTCCGGCAATCAGCCGACCGGTATCATCAAGGTGACGGTCTCGCCTCCCTCGGGGTGCCGTTGGAAACTGATATCACCGCCTAAGCGCTCTAGCGCCGCTGCCACAATAGAAAGCCCCAGCCCGCTGCCGCCTTCCTTAGCGCCTTTTCCCCGGTAAAACCGCGCCGATATCCTGGGAATCTCCTCCGCGGGTATTCCGGGGCCCATATCATGGACCGAAATGTGGCATCTGCCGCTTTCGTTGGTAAGGGAAATATCCACCGAAGCACCGACGGGGGACGCATGTATGGCGTTCTCAACCACGTTTCTGACCGCCACCGACAGCAGCACAGCGTGGGTACGCATGACGGCTTCGCTGTGATCGGTGAATCCGATCGCGACCTGCTTTTCCGCTGCGGTCCGCGCCAAATCCGACGCCACGGCCTGAATTATCTTCGCCACCTGCCCCTTGCTTTCGTCTAAGGCATCATCGCTATCCAGCGAGGCGAGCGCCAGCAACTGCCTGACCATTCGATCAGCGCGCCCCACCCCATGCTGGATCTGATCGAGTGCGCGCAGACGGGTGTCCTTATCCGGTGCCATCGCCGCAACCTGCGCCTGGGTCTTTATCGCGGCCAAGGGGGTCTTCAACTCGTGCGCCGCAAACGAGGTAAAGCTTTTTTCTCGATCTCGCATCACGGTGACCCGTGAAAACAGACCATTCAGCGCATCACCCATCGGTTTTATCTCTCGGGGGAGCGGGGCCACCGACACCGGGCTAAGGTCTTCAGCGGGCCGTTGCGACAAAGCGCTTGCCAAGCGTTCAAGCGGGGCCAACCCACGCTGGACACTCACCAATATCAATACCGCCATGATCGGCAGCACCAGCAGCGCCGGCAGAGCCAGCCCCCTGGTGACATCCTCTACCAGGCGGTCGCGCACCTTATAGCTGTCACCAACCATGATACGCATTCCCAACGCTTCGTTGACGACCGAATACACCCGCCATTTTTCTCCGTCGATCACATTGGTGCTGAAACCGGTATCCCGGTCGGTCAGCTTGCCTTGGGGCGCACTGCCCGAACTGCCGACAAGTGCGCCGTTGAGCGACCAGATCTGGCACGATAGCTTGTGCGAGTAATCCGTCTCCAAGATGCCATCGGTTTTTGCTGCCCCCGTCGCTGCTACGGCTATGGTGTTCAGATCAATCCTTTGATCCGAAAGCAATGACGATACCATCTGCCCGGCTTCGGCCAGTCTGGCGTCCAGGACTCTTTCAACTTTGCCACGGGTAGATTGCTGCACCCAAACGAAAGCGGACAGCCACACCAAAGATGTCGCCGCCACAAGGATGATAAACAAACGGAACCGGACAGAATTCATTGACCCGCCCCCGCCAGCCGATAACCAGCGCCCCTGACGGTCTGGATGAAACCTGCACCAAGTTTCACACGAAGTTTGTGGATATGGACTTCGACAGCATTGCTTTCCACGCCATCTTGCCAGCCATAAAGACGATCCTCAAGCACGGTTTTCGACAAGATCGCGCCCGGCCTTTCAAGCAGCGCCCTCAATATGGTGAACTCCCGCGGAGAGAATTCGATGGTGCAATTGTCTTTGTGGCCGGTCATTCGCGCCGGGTCCACTGCAAGACCGTTCCACCGGATAAACGATTCGGCCCTGCCTTCCGCCCGCCGCACGATTGCTCTCAGGCGGGCCGAGACTTCGGCAAGGTCAAACGGTTTGCCCAGATAATCATCGGCCCCCAAATCAAGCCCGGCCACCCGGTCTTGGGTCTGATCCAGCGCGGAAAGCAAAAGGGCAGGTGTGTTGTCACCCTGCGATCGAAGCTCTGAAAGCAGCTCCAGCCCGGTCCCATCAGGCAGCATGATATCAAGCACGATCGCAGAATACCCCCCATGGGCCAGCGCTTCTCTGGCATCCGCGACCGTTGTGACCAATTCAGGCGTCAGACCCGACAACCGCAAACCGACCGACAATCCGTCTGCCAGGGTTTCATCGTCTTCAACAATCAGAATGCGCATTGATAAGGGGTCCTTTGTTCATATCCCCGATGGGTCACTCACCTTAAGCCTCACTTAAGGCAGTCATAGGACGTGGGCCCTATGATACATAGTCAAAATCTCAAGCGGTTCGCGCTGTCGTCATTGATAACTGCCTGTCTGGCGGTCATTTCCATGTTCCTTTCCGGTGCGCCCACGCAAGCCCAGTTGCTTTTGACGGAGCGGGCAGCGCCGATGCAGGTCGCCGATGCTTTCAAGCTGGAGGTAAGGGACCGAGACGACGGGACACGCGAACTGACTTGGGAAATCGCGAAAGGGTATTATCTTTATCGCGACTATCTTGCGGCCGAGACAGACGCAGGTACCAAGGTGCCGCTGGTGTCGCCGTCCGGTATCCCCAAAGATGACCCGACTTTCGGCTCAGTCGAAGTATACTATGATCTGGTGCAGGTAGACCTGGCTGCGGCGGAGGGGCCTGTGACATTGACCTATCAAGGCTGCCAGGAAGACGGCATCTGCTATCCCCCTGTTACACGCACTTTGCCCGCACTGGCCGCCTCGGCGCAGGCACTTGCTTCGATCCCCGCGGATAAACAACCCATCGAGACCGAAGCTGCAAAGGATCAAGGCTCGCAGTTGACGCTTTCCCAAGATGGTGGGTTGATCGAGGGGCTTCGCCAGCGTGGCGGCGTCTTGTTCGTGCTGACCGGCTTTTTCGCTTTCGGGCTACTGCTGGCTTTCACGCCATGCATGTTCCCGATGTATCCGATCCTTGCAGGTCTGCTGTCGGGCCAAGGGCAAAAGCTCACTGCGCGGCGCGGCATAACATTGTCGAGTGTGTACGTCCTGGCAATGGCAAGCGCCTTTGGCTTGCTGGGTGTGGCAGCGGCCTGGTCGGGGCAGAACTTGCAAATCGTTTTGCAGTCGCCGGTCGCTATATATGTGGCTGCGGCTGTGTTCGTCATTCTGGCGCTGTCGATGTTCGGGCTGTTCGAAATACAGCTGCCCGCCGCCTGGACAAGGCGCATATCCACGGTCGGCACGTCGTCGGGCGGAACTCTGGGGGGTGCCGCCGCCCTTGGCTTCAGTTCGGCCTTGATCATGGGCCCCTGTGTGACGGCCCCCTTGGCCGGCGCGTTGCTGTACATTGCGGGAACGGGCGATGTGGCGTTGGGTGCCGCTGCTCTGTTTGCGTTGGGGCTGGGGCAAGGTGTCCCGCTGCTTGTCGTGGGGGCACTTGGCGCACGGGCTTTGCCGCGTGCAGGAGGATGGATGCAGGGGTTCAAGCTGGCCTTTGGTTTCATCTTTCTGGGCATGTCGATCTGGCTGATCGGCCGCGTGTCGGCGGGGCCCGAGATATTGGCCTTGTGGTCCGCGCTGTTGATCGGTGGTGGGATATTTGCCGGAGCGATGGATCTGTTGCCCGTAAACGCCGGCCCGGTACGACGCTTGATCAAGACCGCCGGAGTATTTTCTTTGCTTGCAGGCGCGATCATGCTCTTCGGCGCGGCTTTGGGGGGCGACGATCCCATGCGCCCGCTTGACCGACTTCGGGCTTCGGCAGGAAGCGGTGAAGGTCCGGAAAAATCGGTGAACTTTGTCACTGTCGTATCAAGGCAGTCCCTTGAGGCCGCATTATCGAACGGTGCTGCAAAACCATCGTTGATCTACGTCACTGCGGATTGGTGCGTGACCTGCCGCGTGATCGAACGTGAAGTCTGGGCGGACGCGTCCGTTCAGGCCGCGCTTTCGCAGATGACCGTGATTGCCGCGGATGTGTCCGACTTTGGCCCCGAAGGTCAGGCCATGCTGGACCAGCTGGGGGCGGTTGGGCCGCCGACGATGATTTTCTTGAACAGCGACGGTAAAGAGCCCCCCAACACGCGTATCGTCGGGGATACGACCGTCAAAGCCGTCCTCTCGTCCACCGGGATGCTGTGATGAACAGCGTTGCCGTCAGCTGGGCCGCCTGTTCACGCTGCTGACAGCAGCCAAACGTACAAGATAGAAAAAACAACCATAAAGGAAAAACCATATGACACGTATTACACGCCGCGAAGCGCTTACCGGAACCGCCGCAGCCGGATTGGTCACGATGGCCGGCTTTAGCTTTTGGCCCGGCCAATCGGCCGCTCAAGATCAGGAACTGACGGTCGAGGACGTCTTGTTTGACCCAGCAAACCCGGTGATGGGCAACAAGGATGGTGATGTCACGATCGTCGAATTCTTTGACTATCAATGCCCCTATTGCAAAGCCAACCACCCTATCCTGAAAGACGTAGTTGAAAACGACGGTAACGTCCGGCTGGTCATGAAGGATTGGCCGATATTCGGGGCTCCCTCGATCCTCGCGGCACAGCTTGCGCTTGGCGCATCCTCGCTGGGTCAATATAAAACCGCCAGCGATGCGCTGATGGAAACGGAAGGCCGCCTCTCGAAAGATCTTATTCACGACACCCTTGCACTTGCCGATCTGGACGTTTCCGCGCTTGAAAAAGCTTACGAGGATTCCCGCGAGAAGTGGGATGGATTGATGGCTCGCAATAGCCGCCAAGCAACGCTATTAGGGCTTCAGGGTACACCGGCCTTTATCATCGGAAAAACGATCTACCCGGGTTCAATGTCCGATGAGGCGCTGCGCGATGCCATCGCAAAGGCGCGGGCCTGAAGCGAAGGCCTTAAGCTTCGCTAAAGGTAGACACTGTTTAGCCGCACGACATCGGCAAGCAAAAAAAGAGGTGAGCACAATGAAAAACCTAATAACGCGTCGGGGGGCTCTGATGTCCGGCATCGCTATGGCGGGGTCTCTTGCGGCCCCGGCCATCTTGCAGGCTCAGGCCGCGCCGACAACCAACCGCCGCAACATTTCCAGTTTCTCGACCCAGAACTGGCAGGATCATTTCGACGATCTTGGTGTCGCCACCATCGTCGCTGATACAGGTTCAAGAGCATTGCATTACTGGAACAGCACCGGTGACGATTACCGGGTGTATCCTACGTCGATCCCGATCTCGGAAGAGCTGACGAAACGGGGCTACACCAAGATTGTCCGCAAGAAAGTCGGACCCGACTGGACACCGACAGCATCAATGATGGCGCGGTTTCCCGAATATCGCTACATGCCACCCGGCCCCGATAACCCATTGGGCACCCACGCTATGTATCTTAGCTGGCCCGCCTATATCATTCACGGCACCCATGACACCCGCAAAATCGGGCGGCCTTCGTCAGACGGTTGCATCGGTCTTTATAACGAGATGATTGCGCAGCTGTTCGAGATTTCGCCAATTGGCACTCAGGTACGGATTATCTGAACCCGGTAACACCTGCCTTGCTGCTGTCATAATCCACGGCCTCAAGGTTTAGTGCCTACCGACGTTTATTGCCTACCGATGCATTTGGCCCGGAACAAATTCACTTAGCTGAATGTTGTACTTTCATTCAGTTAAGTGAGGATACGGGAATGGTCGCCAAAGGTTACAAGGTCGCGTTCGCTTTTGCAGGTCTGATATTTGCATCAACGGCACAGGCTGACATCGCTATCTACGGCCCGGGTGGCCCAACCCCGGCTTTCAAAGAAGCTGCCAAGGCTTTTGAACAGCAATCCGGTATCGGCGTAGCCGTTACGGGCGGGCCCTCTTCAAAATGGATGGAAGACGCCAAAACCCAGGCCGACGCTATTTACAGTGGCTCTCAGAACATGATGGACGATTTTATCGTCGCCCATGGGACTATTCTCGCTGAGACGGTCGAACCTTTGTATCTGCGCCCATCGGCCATTTTGGTACGTAAGGGGAACCCAAAAGGGATCAAGGGCATCGCCGACCTGGTTGATCGCGAGCTTGGGTTAATGGTGGTGGACGGCGCCGGTCAAGTTGGCATGTGGGAAGATGTCGTTGGCCGCATGGCCGACGTAACGGCCATGCATTCGTTTCGCGCGAACATCGACTATCTGGCCCCGAACAGTGGTGACGCACGCGACACTTGGAAAGAAGACCCGAGCCTTGACGCATGGTTGATCTGGAACCACTGGCAAATCGACAACCCCGATATTGCCGATATGGTCCCCACGGAGCCGGAGCTTACAATTTACCGAGACACCGCCATCGCCCGGACCGAAAAGGGTCGGGATAACGATGAAGTGACCCAGTTCATCGAATTTATCAAAAGCGATGAAGGCGCCAAGATATTTGGGGCGCACGGGTGGCAGCATAGTTTTAATTAACCCCCTGCAAGGCGGACATGACGACGCCGCGTCGGGAAAAAATGGGAGAGGAAAAATGATGACCACACTTTTTGCCACTGTCGTTTTGTGCGGCGCGACGACGCTTCTGGCTTCACACGCATCACCCTGCCCGGTGGTCAGAAAGGCACGTTCCACAAGCACAATGTAAAATTGGGGCACAATGTAAAATTGGGGCGTCAAAAAAACTGCGTCTCCGGCTGCGACTGCCACACACGTAATGGATAGAGGCGCAGATTGCGGTCCTATCGTACTAGAGGGACTGCCTGACATGGCGACCATCACGCTGCTCCAGTTGAACGACCTTCACGGCTACTTAACCCCGCATCCCGAGCTAGTCTGGGGTGCGGCGGGGCCGGAGTTCCCCAAGCTGGGCGGTCTTGCACGGATCAAGACACTGTTCGACCGCATACGCGCGGATAACCCCGGCGGTGTGGTCGCGCTGGATAACGGTGACACGTTCCACGGGACACATCTGGCGGTGTCGACCAAGGGGCAGGCGCTGGTTGCGCCTGTCAATGCTTTGGGGTTGACGGCAATGACCGCGCACTGGGAATTTGCATGGGGCCCCGACCACGTTCACCAGCTTGCTGCGCAGTTGGACCATCCTTTGTTAGCGGCGAATTGCTATTCAAAAGCCGATGGGTCGCGTCCGTTCCCTCCAAGTTTGGAACTGGCGGTTGCAGGCATCGCCGTCGGCATCATTGGCATAGCAGCAACCATCATCGACAAAACCATGCCCGATCATTTTTCCGAAGGTGTCCGGTTTACGGATGGCGTGGAAGAAGCTCGCGAACAATCTGCGCGGTTGCGTAAAAACGGGGCCGAACTGATTATCGTGCTTTCACACCTGGGCCTTCCCCAGGATATCGAGTTGGCCAGACAAGTTCCGGAGATCAATGTTATTCTGAGCGGCCATACCCACAACCGACTGGCGGAGCCGGAACGGGTCGGGGACACGGTGGTCATACAGTCGGGTTGTCACGGCGCGTTCATCGGCAGACTGGATATTGATATTGAACACGGCAGAATTGTCCAAAGTCGACATGCGCTGATACCGATCGATGACAGTATTCCCGAAGATGATCAGATGGCGGGCTTGGTCAATGAAGCCCTTGCCAAAGGCACCGACCTCTCCGAGGTGATCGGTCATACGCCCCGCCACCTGCATAGAAATACCTGTCTTGACGCCCCCATGGACGATGTGTTGCTAGCGGCCGTAGCCCGGACGGGCGGTACCGACATCGCGTTTTCAAACGGGTGGCGCTATGGGGTGCCGATACCAAGCGGCGACGTAACCCTCGAAGACCTATGGGACATCGTACCTATGAACCCTGTCGTTTCGACAGTCACGATGACGGGTCGTGAAATCTTGGCGATGATGGAAGAAAGTATCGAACGAACATTTGCCTGCGATCCGTTCGGCCAGATGGGCGGGTATTTGAAAAGGTTCAGGGGAATGACATTTCATGTAAAGCTTGAAAACCCGGCTTCGCGAAGGATCGTAGGCGCGTTCGTTGGTTCGGACCCGCTGAAAAGCGGACAAAGCTACGCTGTTTCGTTTATCACCTCTCAGGGTGTGTCAAAAAAATATGGCACGAGCAGGAAGGCTCTGGAGATTCACGCGATAGATGCGTTGAAAACGTGGTTCGAAAATCCGGAATGGGATGATGTGCAAATCGTTCCGGGATCGGGGCGTGTTTTGATCGTCTAGCGGACATTCGCATCGGGGCAGTTTAAGGTAATGTGATCGCGCTCGAATTACCTTCGTGATCCGGGATCGCAGATTTCAATCGCACGTAAAACGTTGATCCGACCCCCAGCGTGCTTTCATAATAGATAGTTCCGCCATGCGCCTCGACAATCCGTTTTGAAACGGCGAGCCCCAGTCCGGTACCCTGAAAGCGGCGCTGGTCACTGGAATCAATCTGCCCGAATTCTTCGAATACCTTGGTTTCGCTATTTTCAGGGATGCCTATGCCGTTATCCTGGACGGAAAGCACAACGTCGTCGCCATCACGCACAAGTTTTACATGAATATCATCGTTCGAATTGGAAAACTTGGCGGCATTCGATAGTAAATTGGTAACCACCTGATCCAACCGTTTCTTGTCACCCACGATGTAGAACTGATGGGGATTAATATCGCATACCACCACCACACCAGTGGTTTGGGCATATGCATGGAATGACGTCACGGCATCATTCACCACATTTCCCAGATCGATCCTGGTCATATCAAGCGAAAATTTCCCGGCATCCGATGACTGGAGCAACAGAAGATCGACGACGAGGTCGTTCAACCGATTGCTGTTCCTTCCGGCCATTTCCAACAGGCGCGCCATCTTTTCGGGGATTTCCCCGGAATTACCAGAGTTTATGATATCCAGCGCACCCTTTATCGAAGTAAGCGGGGTACGTAATTCATGACTGACCGTGGCAAGAAAACGGGTCTTGGCTTCGCTCGCAGCCAAGGCATGTTTATGTTCAATTTCCAGTGCGAGCCTGCTTTTGAGGAGGGATGAGTACCCGGTCAAAAAGCTGCGTGCCAGCTCTAGAATGAACCCCACAACGAAAAGTACAGTAAATAGATTAAGCCATATTTCAGACGTTATCGGCGGCCGGACAATCCACACGTCGCGGATAGGAATATACAGGATAGCGACAACATAGATAAAAAGCCTGAGCCCTAAAATTGGAAGAAACTGGTGGTTGTTCATGGCTGCGAAAATGGACGCCGAAACCAACAGGAATAGTGGAAGAAAGTGGTTGCCGCCGACACCTTGTTGAATGGCAATAGCCACGCAGAAAAGCGCAATCGTGGCCGCGCTTAATGCCGTTGCCAAAGCTACGTGAAAGGTAGCTTTGCGGATGTTGATCGAATGGTCACGCGCCGTCCGCAAGATATAACGCAATAGCAGGACATCATATATTTCCCACGCGATGATGGCGACAAAGAATAACATCGCAACGGTTGGATCGTAGTAAAACCCGGCTAGAAATACCGACAGCGAATAGATTATGGTTCGCTGCAACGACAATTTCTGCCCGACGTGGGCATAGTCTTTCAGACGTTTGATGCGCGAATGGATATCGTTAGACAACTCAATGCCATTTTGTTCAATATCCTTTCCCTTAGCTTCCATCTGTGGGTATCCTATCGGCCGCGTAGCGGCGGTGCAGTGTTACAATTTAGCCATGGTTCAACTCTAAATGGAATTTTACTGTACCAAAGTGTCAAAAAAAAGGCTGTATAGATACTGTTAACGTTTACGGTATGTCGCATAATCGCAAGAAACAGGCAATAAAAGATGGGTTTTCACGCAGTAAAAGCCTCCGAACAACAATCCGTTGAAATTGGCATAGCAGATGCGAAGCGTGCGGGTGAACAAAAGGCAGTGCAAAACCGCCCGACGTTTGCCGCGAGAATTGAAGAAACAGTGGTGTGTGTGGAAAATCAACATCGCTACGGCCAGCTTTATGTGGATTTTCTTCGGGCTCGAAAAACGGTCTTTATCGACCAAAAGGGTTGGGACCTGCCGCAAACAGACGGCATGGAGTTCGATCAGTACGATACCCCGCAAAGCCGATCTGTTGTGATACATGAATACGGCCGGGTCCTGGCGGGCGTTAGGCTTTTGCCGACAACTGCGCAATGTGGTTGTTATTCCTATATGCTTAAGGACGCCCAGCGCGGCTTACTTCCGAATATTCCGGAATATATTCTTTACGAACCGGCACCGGTGGCGGCCCATGTCTGGGAAGCTACCCGTCTTTTCGTCACCAGGAACGAACCTGCCGAACGTCGGCTGATTATTCAGACTAAGTTAATAAAGGCCATGGCCACCGCAGCAACAGAACAGGGCGCGACCCATGTCATCGGCATCGTTCCCGCAGCTTTTCAACGATGGATGAACCGTTTGGGCCTTAGCGCACTGCCCGTAGGGCCCAAACTGAACATCAGCGGCGATCACATACAAGCAGCTGTAATGTATGTCGCAGGTCAACTTTAGGGATAATGGTATTGCGGCGTACTGTCAGGGTGTTCACAGGGATCGAAACAATCATTAGGCACAATTAGCCGCGGTTAGTCCGCAGCCTGAAAAGTAGGCAGGCCCGGTTTGATAGCTCGATATGATCTGGAAACAAAAGTTTCTACTGCAATCACGTTTCGACGCTTGTGCCGTTTTTTATATATAAATTTAGCGTATCTCGCCAATATTGGAGTAAATATCCCGGCATCAATAATGATCCGATCAACCCACACTGCGCCGCCGTTCAACGGTTTAATATGCAGGCGGTGACGCCAAAGTCGCATGGCACCGTCAGTCTCCTTGCTTTCTATTATCCTGGCGGCGGGGCATATCATTCTGACCTCTACTTGATGTTTTCTGAATTTGAAATAACCACCGACCGCCATCGCGGTATAATAGATGCCGCCTTTTTGCAGCCGGTCGGTTGAAGAACCATCTGGCCCAGACACCTTTTCTGCAAGACAGGCGCACTCAAACAGTTGATCAGCACTTTCAAGGTATCGCCCCTTGATAGTCACTTCTCTGGACATGATTGGCTCTCCCCTTGATAGCACATCCGAAACCGTCAGACGCAACCCGGCAACAGCCAACCCAATGGCTGTTCGATTACCCTGATTTGGTAAGAACTATTCCGTATTTGGGGCGGTAAAATGGCGATATTTGGCTATTGTCATGGCTGTTAATCGCCTGCGTCGCCAAGGGGGCTTCACGTGACGCCATACGATCTGGCGGCTTCAATCTGCCAGTTAAACCGGTGTTGATTTCAGGATAAGCGGGCCGCCGGGGCGCATCGTGAATGTCAGGTTTGGCGGCGCAACTGGGTGGTCGCTCATCGAGAATGACGCCCGCCTCAATGCAGACCCTAGAAGAACCATAATTTCGGTTTCTGCATATTGTGCACCGATGCAAATGCGCGGCCCGTCCCCGAACGGAATGAATTGACCGCGCGAGTACTTTTGGTCGAGAAACCTCTCAGGTTTATACTGACTTGCTTGTTCCCACAGCAATTCATTACGATGTAAGGAATAGACCGGAAACATGATAACGTCGCCTTTTTTAAAGGTTACGCCATTGATTTCGGTTTGATCGGTCGCATCGCGTGCAAAGAGCGCACCAGCGGGGTACAGGCGTAATGTTTCAAGAACATGCGCCTTAAGTCGCGGCATTTTTGAAAGCGTTTCAAAGGTAATCGGCCCCGTTGGACAAGCTTGTTTCACTTCATCTCTCAACGTTTCCTGTACCTCGGGGTGCATTGCCAACAGATAAAGCGCCCAAGCCACCGTATTTGCAGATGTTTCATAGCCGGCGGCAACAAACGTCAGCAAGTTATCGACCGTGGTTTCGACATCTTCCTGATCGCTTTCAAGAGCTTCGATAAGCAAATCCAGAAAATCTTCGGGTTCGGCATGTCGTTGCGCCTGCCGATTGGCGATAACTTCGCGGGTAAGCTGCCTAAGGTCGGTGATAGACTTTTTGCTTCTGAGCCATTTCAGGCGAGGCAACCACGACGGCAACCCCATCAGATCGAATAGAGACATATAGCTGATATAGTCGGTGAAACTGCGCATCCCTTGGCGAATATCCTGTTTCGACACTGTCTCACTGCCAGAAAACATTACCCTTGAGATGTTTGCCAAAGTCGCTTCCTGCGTAGAATCCGCAACATCGACTTCACCCTCAGCGCGCGCAAAGAAGCTGGCGAGCTCTTCTCCGGTCGCTGCAAAATGGCTGGTCAGCACCGGCAGGTTACGGGCCGCAAACAGCGGGGCATACCGGTGTCTTTGCGCCCGCCACTGTTCGCCCTCTGCCAAGATCATCCCGTTACCCACCGCAGCGCCAATGACGTTTCGGGTGAATTGGGATTTCGGGAACCGCCGCCCCACCCCCGCCAAAAGTTCGGTGACCATTTCCGGATCGCAAACATAGTGAATATTCGCGGGGCCCTTCAGATACTTTTGCGTCCTCGTTGCATCAGGAATTACCGAGAAGATATTTTTGCCTGCTTTTTTCGCAAAATCGATTAGACTGACATCGTCTACAGCCAACTGCGCCGCCACCGGCTGACCGGAGCCTCCGAGCGCTTTCATCACTGTATTTGACTTCTCCATCATGCCCAATGCCTTATCTCCCCTTGCCCGCGCGTTTTCTCGTTTTGCGAACCTTGATACGTTATAGATAATTTAGCCATCAAATTAACAACAAAAGTACACTGCACGTTTCAAAACCGCACATTTTTAGCGACCCCCGATGTGTGGCGAGCTCAACGCCTAGTCAACCGTAATTTCTATATACCTAAACGATCACCAGCAGCCATGGCTTGCCCTTCGGGATATCGACACAAACAAGGGCTGGAACCCGAGCCGGCAAACGGGAAAAGGATGCACCCAAGCCAGGTACATCCTCAATACTTACCCACCAATAAAACAGAACAATAACTGCGGTCTGCGGCAATCGCTTTCCCCGAACACCTCGGAACGGCGCAATGTCGTATCCGATAGCCGCGCCGCGCAATCAGACTACATCAGGAACTGCCTCACCTCAGCAGAATGGGTTTCCAGCGTCTTGCGCATCTTGCCGAATGCAGCTGCTTCAAGCTGCCGTACTCTTTCTTTCGATAAACTGAGCTCCGCTCCCAGACTTTCCAAGGTGCGGGGCTGGTCGCGTAACTTGCGCTCCCGAACAATGAATTGTTCACGTTCGTTCAAGGCTTGCATTGCGTCTAAAAGCCAGTTGCGCAGCGTCACCGTATCGTGACTTTCCTCAACTTGCTCGGCAGCCTGAACGTTATCGTCAATCAAGGCGTCGATCCACTCGCGGCCCTCGTCTTCGGCGGATTGCGTCGCATTCAAGGAGTAATCCGAACCGGAAAGCCGCCCCTCCATCATCTCCACATCCTGCATGGGTACGCCGATTTCAGTCGAAATCATTTGCCGCAACTGGTGCCGGTCCAACGTGTGGCCCGCAACCTGAGCTTCGCGCTCCAATCTCGCCTGAACTCTCTTCATGTTGAAAAATAACGATTTCTGAGACGACGTGGATCCGGTTCGTACCATGGACCAGTTGCGCATGACATGATCTTGGATGCTCGCCTTGATCCACCACACCGCGTAGGTCGAAAACCGCACGCCTCGGTCCGGATCAAACTTGTCCGCTGCCTTCATAAGACCCAATCCCGCTTCCTGGATAAGGTCATTCATCGGGGCACCATAGCGTTTGAACTTGCCAGCCATCGAAATGGCAAGCCGCATATATGCCGTTATCAAACGATGCAATGCATCTTCATCACGTTGATCACGCCAAGCATAGGCCAACCTCAGTTCGGTCTCGGCGTCCAAAAGCTCTGCTTTCATTGCAGTCCGTGTTAAAGAATATTCGCGTGCGTGTGTAAGCGCCATACTATCACCCCCTGATGATTTGACGCCTCGAAACGCGCCTTTCCTCTAAAACGCCCCCGCTAACCAATTAGTTCATTACGATCGCAAAAAATCGTCAAAAAAATCCCACGCCAGTCGCCTCGGTGAGCGGTTTCCCTGCGTCAAGGAGTAGACGCACAGGCAGTTTGACATTGGGACGAAACGGCTAAACTATCTGCTGTTCTCAATAGACCTGAAGGAAAGCGATCATGACAATCTGGCATTGGGTGCGCCATGGCCCGACCCACGAAAAAACATTTGTGGGATGGCGGGATGTCCCTGCCGATCTGTCAGATACCGCGCAGATTGATCGATTGACGCAACACCTCCCCGCCAAAGCATACCTACTCTCGTCGGATCTGGGCCGCGCTGTCACCACTGCTGATGTCCTCGCTTTACCTACGCGTACCCGCCTCGCCCACGAGGCGGACTTGCGCGAGCTGAATTTCGGGCGTTGGGACGGCATGCACGCCAGCGCGATTTCAATCAGCGACCCCGATCTAAGCCGCGCCTATTGGACAACCCCAGGCGACGTTGTCGCCCCTGATGGCGAAAGCTGGAACCAGGCAGCGTCTAGGATCAACGCGGCAGTCGACAGAATAAACGCCCGACACCCCGATACCCATATCATTGCCGTGGCCCATTTCGGCACGATCCTGACGCAAATCCAAAGGGCACTGGGGGTCGATGCCCACGCCGCGATGGCCTACAAGATAGACAACCTGTCCACGACGGAAATTCACATTTCCGACGGCTCATGGAGCGTTCTGCGCATCAATCACACTCCTTGATGCCGATTCAGCGATCCACATTCGCGCCGCCTTTTCACGCCGCTCCCGATCCCACGCCATCGCCACGCGCGTCGGTGCCCCAACTGCGATCCCCTGATTTCATTTTGCCAAATAAACTCAAATCCGACAGTAAGCTGAAAAATTAACGGTTCTTAAACACCCTGAACCTACGCCTTAACCATCCGTCCCAACAAAGGCTTTCCATGGTTTCCCGTGCTTACACTGTTGCGTTTCATGGGGTCGATGCGCGGCTTGTGGAAGTACAATGCGCGGTTTCAGCGGGGTTACCGTCATTTTCTATCGTCGGGTTGCCCGACAAAGCAGTTTCCGAAGCACGCGACCGCGTACGCGCGGCATTGTCGTCAATGACCATCGCTCTTCCCAGCAAACGTATTATCATCAATCTAAGCCCGGCCGACCTCCCCAAGGAAGGCAGCCATTTTGACCTTCCGATTGCCCTGTCATTGCTGGCCGCCATCGACGTTCTGCCTCGTGATGTCGTGCAGACATTTGTGGGGTTGGGCGAACTTTCTCTGGACGGCACGTTGACACCAGTATTGGGGGCGCTCCCCGCAGCGATGACTGCGGCAGAACATCATAAAGGGCTGTTATGCCCCGCGGCTTGCGGCGCCGAAGCTGCTTGGGTCGGCAACACACAGGTAATTGCTGCGGGTTGCTTACGTGATGTCGTACACCATTGTTCCGGGCAAACCCCTCTCGCAGCCGCGACCCCGGGCGAAGCACCATCCTGCGCTTCCCAAAAGGATCTGCAAGAGGTCAAAGGACAAGAACGGGGAAAACGTGCCCTGGAAATCGCTGCGGCCGGGCGTCATCACCTTATGTTTGTGGGCACCCCCGGTTCGGGCAAGTCTATGCTGGCAGCACGCCTGCCGACCATTTTGCCACCTCTATCCCCGCGCGAGGCGCTTAGCACGTCGATGATCCATTCTTTGGCGGGGCTTATTGACGAAGGCGGTATCTCGCGACATCGACCGTTTCGCGAACCACATCACACCGCGTCGATGGTCGCTATCATCGGCGGGGGCCGGCACGCAAAGCCGGGCGAAGTAAGCCTTGCCCATAACGGGGTTTTATTCATGGATGAGCTTCCCGAATTTCCCCGCGCTGTCCTGGAAACCCTCCGGCAACCCTTGGAATCCGGCGAAGTGACGGTCGCGCGGGCCAACGCCCATGTAAAATACCCTTGTAAATTCATGCTGGTGGGTGCGGCCAATCCTTGCAAATGCGGGCACCTGAATGACCCGGCACGTTCGTGTAGCAAAGCACCAAAATGTGGCGAAGATTATATGGGGCGCATATCTGGTCCACTCATCGACCGGTTCGACATGCGGGTGGACATCCCCCCGGTTGCTTATACCGATCTCGATCTTCATGACGGAGGGGAAACATCGGCGACGGTCGCCGCACGGGTTGCGCTGGCCGTCGAAATGCAGGCTTGCCGTTTCCAGGCATTTCCAGAGGTGACGCAAAACGCAGATGCCGACGGCACCCTACTGGAAGAAATCGCAACACCGGATTCCGAAGGCCGCGCGTTGCTTCTCCATGCCGCGGCACGGTTTCATCTGTCGGCACGCGGGTATCACCGCGTTTTAAGGGTGGCTCGGACAATCGCGGATCTGGACAACTCGGACGGCATACGCAAACCCCACGTGGCCGAAGCGCTCAGCTTCCGCTTGCCGCATGGTATCGTCGGATGATCCAAAGGCGATGCTCTGCCGCTTCGTCACCTCAGGTGCGACGGGCCTCGATTGCTTCCCAAATCTGTGCGGCAATATTGGTTCCGTCAAAACGTTCCAGTTCCTGGATGCCGGTGGGAGACGTCACGTTGATCTCCGTCAGGTAATCACCGATCACATCGATACCAACAAATATCTGGCCCTTTTCCTTTAACCGGGGCCCGATTGCAGCACAAATCTCAAGATCACGGTCGGTCAGGCCAATTTTCTCGGGTCGCCCTCCAACATGCATGTTGGATCGTGTTTCACCCTCAGCCGGAACGCGGTTGATAGCACCGACAGCTTCGCCATCGACAAGGATAACGCGCTTGTCACCCTTAGACACAGCGGGCAGAAACTTCTGTATGATCAATGGTTCGCGCGAAAAGCCGGTGAAAAGCTCGTGCAACGCACCCAGGTTCCGGTCATTGCCGTCCAGACGAAAAACACCGGCCCCACCATTTCCATAAAGAGGCTTGAGTATTACATCCCCATGCTTGGCCTTGAATGCCTTTATCGTGTCAATATCACGCGCGATCGTTGTCGGGGGGATCAAGTCAGGGAAATCCAGCACCAACAGTTTTTCCGGATAGTTGCGGACCCAGAAGGGGTCATTCACCACCAGGGTTGTTTGCTTCAACCGATCAAGCAGATGCGTCGACGTGATGTAGTGCATATCAAAAGGCGGGTCCTGCCGCAGCCACACCACATCGAAATCGGCTAGATCAACTTCGCGTTCCGGACCAAGCGTTGCATGGTCGCCCTGAACACGCTGGACCGTCAGATCATGCCCGCGAGCGGTAATGCGCCCTTCCTGATAGGCCAGGTGATCAGGTGTATAATAAAATAGCGAATGCCCGCGCGCCTGCGCCTCTTCTGCCAATCGGAAACTACTGTCCGCGTTTATGTTTACGGCCCCGATCGGGTCCATTTGAAAGGCAATTTTCATGACGGGTCTCCGTGCTGTTCATCTTTAGATGGCGCAGAGATGCACAAGGTGCAATGGCCCAAGCATGTTTAAAAGGCGTTTTCGAGGATTTGAACTTCGCCGGAATGGTCGACTAACGCTACGTCGAACCGCATGTGAGTCAGGCTGCCGTGTGGCCCGTGACCGACATATTCTTCGGCAGAATTGCGAATGCGTTGCATCTGCCTGGGGGTTAATCGCTGCGCGGCCTGCTCAAAGCTCCGACTTTTCTTGACCTCAACAAATACGATCCCGACTTCATCGCGCATGATCAGGTCGATCTCGCCGGATCTACCCCGCCACCTTTCGTGGGCCAATGCAAACCCACGCCGCAGATAATTCCGCGAAACGGTTAGCTCCGCTGCGCGACCCGCGTGATATGATACGCAACCCCGCGCGGTTCTGTCCTGTACTGCGGAACTGACGGTCAAGTTGTGTCTCCCTTTCCCAGCTTCAGCGCCATTTGATATACCTGCCTGCGCGGCACATCATGCGCCTGTGCGACCATATCAACTGCATCTCGCATCGACATCGTGCTCAGTGCAGTCTCAAGATCAGACGTTAGGTCATGTTCGCTAATTGTCGGTAAACGACCACGATCAATCAACACCACGATCTCGCCTTTGGGCGTTTTTTCGGCGTACTCATCGCGCAACTCGGCCAGTGACCCGCGTCGAATTTCCTCGAATTTCTTAGTCAGCTCACGACACACAGCCGCCGGGCGCTCTTTTCCCAACGCCTCTGCGGCATCGCGCAACATTGCCCCGACACGTTTGGGTGATTCGTAGAAAACCAGCGTTCCGGGTATATCCTTCAGCTTTTGCAAAGCAGCCAATCGTGCTCCTTTTGCGTTCGGTAGAAACCCTGCGAAGAAAAACGCATCCGTTGGCAATCCACCCAAAGCAAGCGCTGTCAATACGGCAGAAGGGCCGGGCGCACATGTAAGCATCAGCCCCGCATCTGTGACCGCTCTTGACAGCTCAAAGCCCGGATCGGCGATCAGCGGCATGCCGGCTTCCGACGCATAGGCAACAGATTGCCCATCGCCAATTGCTTTCAAAAGCCGATCTTGCGCGTTTTTCCCGGAGTGATCATGCAGAGCCACGATTGTACGCCCACCAAGAGGGACGCCGTGAATATCGAGTAGTTTACGCAAGCTGCGCGTATCTTCCGCGGCCAATACTTCAGCGGATGCCAG